>Ga0310344_10004195_pt1 | contig 10702 bp, 19 predicted proteins | sample HC15DNA20200_MG_FD_203801 | JGI IMG/M metagenome (GOLD analysis project Ga0310344, IMG submission 203801) | Marine microbial communities from station ALOHA, North Pacific Subtropical Gyre - HC15-DNA-20-200_MG | ecosystem: Environmental > Aquatic > Marine > Oceanic | place: Pacific Ocean: North... | reverse complement strand
TTGAAGCTTATGAAAAAGCAGCAATATTAAAACGTAAAATAGAATATATTAAAAATAAAATAAAAAGAATAAATGAAAAATAAATTTAATACAATGTTAGCTCATCCATATGGGAAAAAAGAATTCAATAGAGATTCTTTTATTCAACCAAAATTAGATGGAGTAAGATGCTATATAACAAAAGATGGGGCTTTTAGCCGTAATCATAAAGAGTTTAAAACTATAGATCATATTAAAGATGCATTTAAACCTTTATTTAAAACTAATCCAGATATAATAGTTGATGGTGAATTATATAATCATCAATTTAAAGACAATTTTAATAAAATTATATCTCTTGTAAGAAAACAAAAACCTAATACAGAAGATATTAAAGAAGCTACTAAATATATACAATTTCATTGGTATGATTATTATTCTGATATTCATAATTATCCTTTTAAAATAAGACATGAAAATATTAAAAGTAAAAATGAAGAGTTAAGATCTAGACATATAGTTGAAGTACCAACTTTTGAAGTAGCTCATTTAGAAACTGCAAAACTAGCTCATATAGATTTTTTAAAACAAGGATATGAAGGTAGTATAATAAGATTAAATAAGCCTTATGAACAAAAAAGAAGTTATAACTTACAAAAATTTAAAGACTTTCAAGACTCAGAAGCAGAAATTACGGGATGGGTTGAAGGTCAAGGGAAAAGAACTGGGACAATTGGAAAATTTTTGGCTATTGATAGTAATGGGATTACTTTTGGTATGCCTGTTATGGACGATTATAAAGTAATGGAAAAAATGTATGATATAGCTGATTGGTATATTGGAAAAACTGCGACATTTACTTATTTTCAAAGAACTCCAGCTGGATCTTATAGACATCCTTTATTTAAATGTATTAGAAATTACGAATAATATGAAACCAATAAAATTATATAAACACATGATTTCCAATAATATATTTGGAATAAGAGAAAAAATTAAATCATTTAGAAAGCCTCCCAATGCTAAATATACTAAGAAAAGGTTTAAGAAAAATAGCCAGTAAAAAAATAATACATCAAGAATTTGTATTTGAAAGAATATTTGAACTAAGACGTGAAATAGTAGACCATGTCTTAGAGTTTCATTCCAGAGATAAAATTAATATAGAGCTATTAAAAACTAAGGCTAAACTAATACAAAAATATAGCCGATATTTAAGATTATTGCAAACGTGACAATAGGTTATAAGATATAAATAGTAACAGGCTAATGGCACATAGAAAAATTAAATATCTTACAGATAAAAAAGTTATTTATAGATGCGATCCAATTAATGATGACCCTTCGCATGAATTTGAATGGGGAGAATATTATGAAGATGGGACTTATGAGTGTTATGAATTATTTAGAACTAAAGCTAAAATAAATACTTATAAATCTTTAAAATGGCATTTTTTAGTTTTAAGATATTTAAACCAAAATAGAAACGACTTAAAGAATATATTTAAATATATAAGCATTAAAACTAACGGATTTACTACTTTTAATATACCAGACAATATATTAAATAAATTAATTAATAATGTATTAGAAGCAGAAATAAGACCTCCTAAAAACAAATTAAGAAAAGTAATATTTAAAGACTATAGCATGTTAAGTACTAAGGAAAAACTAAGTATTGTAGGTAAATTAGTAGGAAGGATTAGAAAAATAACAGAAAAAGATATTTATGCTGCAATGTTAGATATAAATGAATTAGATGAAAAAATTACAATAACAAAAATAGCAATTCGACTAAATTGTTCTACTAGAACAGTCTATAGAGTTATGGGTAATACATTAAAAAAAGAAAAAGAAAACTTAAATAGATTATTTAAAAATGAAGTTACATGAAAAAATATAATATTAAAAACTATATAAGATATATAGAAGATTTAAAAGAAAATATGCCAATCGAAAAATCTTTAAAAGACTATACTGAACATGAACTAATTGTTAAATTCTTACCGCTTGTGGAAAATATAGCTAGAAAGTTTTCTACTTCTCAACAATCAGCCGGTGTTATGGATATAACAGATTTTATTCAAGATGGGGCATTAGGTTTAACTATTGCGGTAGGAAAATTAGATTATAGTATTTTAAATAATTCAGAAGATCAAGAAAAAACATTAAAATCTTTCTTTTCTAAACGTATTAAAGGAGCTATTAGAAGAGCTATAGATAAAAATAGAGGAGATATAAGAATACCTGAACATAAAATAACAGAAATACGTAAAAATCCAAGAGATAAAAAAATGGTAGAACTATTTTTTAATAGTATATTTTTAAGTATTGATGCTAAACCTCCTAATGATGATGAAAATATGGTTTATCAAATCCCAGATAAATCAGAACCTTATAATTTAGCTTTGTTAAATAATTATTTACAAAGTTTAATGAGGAAACATTTAACTGAAAATGAATTTGAAGTCTTGCGTCTTTCTTATGGTTTAGATTGTGAAAAACATTCAGCTAAAGAAATAGCCCAAAAATTAAATATAATTGGAGTAAGTGATTATGTAAGAATTTCAGAACTAAAAAAACAAGCAGTTAAAAAATTAATTGAAAATGTAGATCATTCGCAAGTAATTGATTATCTGTAAGTTATATATAACTAAATGTAAAACGTTATATTAATATGTAATTATATTAATATACATAAAACCCAATACCATTATGACAATCGAAGAAAAATTAAGTTTAATTCAGCAAGAGTTTAAAGCAAAAAAATCTCGCTATAACTCATTCGGCAAATACAACTTCCGATCAGCCGAAGACATCCTTGAAGCACTTAAACCATTCAATAAAAAATATAAAGTTTATTTTACTATTGATGAGGAATATATAGAATCAGTTGTTCCAGCAATTAAGTCTAATGCTAGTATAGTTTGTTCAGAAAATAACACAGCTATAAAAGTAACAGCTATTGTAGGAATAGATTTGAATCAGAAAGGTATGCAAGTACCTCAACAATTCGGATCAGCTTCTTCTTATGGAAAAAAATATTCTTTAGGAAATCTATTATTAATAGATGATACAGCAGATCCAGACGCCACTAATATGCATGGCAAAAATACTGTTAAACAAAAAATAAGCAATGTAGAAAGTCTACAAGACGCATTTGCTTGGGAAAAATAAATGACAGAAGAAGAAATAATAAAAAAGTTAGAGAATGATGAGGATTACTATGGAGAATTTGGACAACAATTCCTTAGTAATTCTAACATCTCTACTTTATTAAAAGATCCTTTAGCTCTTCATCAACCTTCGAAAATAACACCAGCTTTTTTAGTTGGAGGATATTTTCATACAGCGATATTAGAACCAAATAAACTAAAAAGTTTTAGGGTAATAAAAGCGCCTAATAGGAATACAAAAGAGTATAAAGAGATGAGTGAAGGTGAATTATGTTTATTAGAACACGAAGTAGATATTATAAACTTAATGACTAATAAAATTTTAGAAAATAATGTTTGTAGAGAACTTATACGTGGAACAAATATAATTTATGAAAAACCCGGAGTAAAAGAAATATATGGCGAAATGTGGAAAGGCAAAGCTGATATAATAAATCATGATGAAAGACTTGTGATTGATTTAAAAACTACTGCTGACATTAAAACATTTAGAAATTCAGCAAATAGATATAATTATGACAGTCAAGCCTTCATATACCAAGAATTATTTGGGTATGAAATGTTATTTATCATTATAGATAAAAGCACACATAGAATAAAAATTTGTGATTGCTCCTCTTCCTTTTATGAAAGGGGTCGAGATAAAGTGAGTGAAGCAATTGCAGAATATAGATTACATTTTAAAAATAAAGAATTCGACCCTAAACAATATTTCGAAACCGAAACATTATAATATAATTAAATATGGCAAGAACAAGAAAAAGAACTTGTGATGTTACAGGTGTAACAACAAGTACAAATAATTTTTATACAAACCAAAGTCACGTTAAAGCAGTTGATAATCTCCGTAGAGTATCTGGAGCTAATAAAACACAACTTCAACGTTTGTTTAACCAGTTAAATACATATTAATATGGCATCTATTGTAAACTTTAGTATAAATCTTACTCAAATTCCAAAAGATAAGATTATTGAAGGTGCAAAAGGCAAATATTTACCATGTAGTATTACTATTAATGATGAAGTAGATCAATTTGGTAATCAAGGACCAGTAGTAGTACAACAAACAAAAGATGAAAGAGAAAGCAAAGTAGGTAAAACTTATTTAGGAAATGCAAAAGTTGTTTGGACTAATGGAAATAATGTTGAACCAGCACCAAGAATGGATCAACAACAAGCAGCTCCAAAACCTGCACCAGTTGAAGAACCAGATTTACCATTTTAATACAAAGTAAACACGAAAATTCGCAGATAATAAATATATGCAGATAACAGAGATCAATGGATTTTTGATTGATAATTTCAATCAATATAGTTTAGAAGAAGGAAAAACACAGGGGATTTGCCCTCTGTGTTCTTCTTCCAGACAACCCAAAAAGCAAAAACTTAAATGTGCTTCTTATGATTGGGAACGGGGTCTCGGTACGTGTCATAATTGTAGCTCTACTTTCCAACTACATACTTATCAAAGAAAAGGGGATAGTATAAAAGATTATATTCGCCCTGATTATTCAACTAAAACACATAAGCCAGTAGGGTCTAAAGTAGTAAAATGGTTTGACACAAGAGGTATATCTCAAAAAACCCTTCAAGATTTAAATGTATCAGAAGGACCAGAATTTATGCCACAAACCGGTAAATCCGAGAACACGATAAAGTTCAATTACATGATGGGAAATGATTTAATAAACATTAAATACCGTGATGGCAAAAAGAACTTTAAATTATATAAAGGAGCTGAGAAAATATTTTATAATATAAATAGTATTATAGGCTATGATTATTGTATAATAGTAGAAGGAGAAATAGATGTCCTTAGTTTTCATGAAGCAGGCTTAACTAATGTTATATCTGTTCCTAATGGAGCAACCCTTAATTCAAATAATTTAGATTATTTAGATAATTGTATAGATTATTTTGAAGATAAAGAAAAAATCATTTTAGCAGTAGATAATGATGAAGCAGGACAAGCTTTACAACAAGAGCTTATAAGAAGACTTGGAGCTGAAGTTTGTTTTACAGTAGATTTTAATGAATGTAAGGATGCAAATGAGTACTTATTAAAGCATGGGAAAGAAAAACTTAAACAATGTATCAATGAATCGAAAGCCGTTCCCTTGGAAAATGTTACTACATTTTTTGATGTCGAAGCAGACATTACTGATTTTGTTACCAATGGTTTTAAGCCGGGGTACCAAGTGGGTTTGGCAAATTTTGATCAAATATTTTCAACGTATACAGGCCAATTTATAACAGTAACAGGTATTCCAAGTTCTGGTAAATCAGATTTTGTAGACCAAATGGTAATAGGTTACAATAGAAATTATGGATGGAAAACTGCATTTGCATCTCCAGAAAATGCACCTACTTATCTTCATGCGCATAAACTATTACGAAAATTATGGGAAGGAATGCCCACTAAGCATGATATAGGGAAAGATAAATGGCAAGCTAATTCTGAACATTTAAATGATAATTTCTTTTTTATAGATTTAGATAAATATACTTTAGATAAAGTTCTTAAAAAAGGAGCAGAGCTAGTAAAACGAAAAGGCATTAAATGTTTAGTTATAGATCCATTTAATAAGATAAGAGATGAAGAATGCAAAACAGAAGATGTAAATAGATATACTATGGAATATCTAACTAAAATTGAAATATTTGCAAAAAAATATGATGTTTTAGTTTTTATTGTTGCCCATCCAACTAAAATGTATAGAGATAAAGATGGAAAGATAGAAGAGCCTAATATGTATAATATAAAAGGCGGTGGAGAATGGTATGATGCATCTTATCATGGATTATTAGTTCATAGGGATTATGAAAATAAAACAGTTAAAGCTAAAGTTTTAAAAGTTAAGTTTCAAAATCTTGGTGAAAATGGAGCTGAAGCTCATTTCAAATGGGAACCTAAGTCAGGTTGTTTTATTCCAAATGAAAATTTAAATATTGAGGAGAAATTACCATGGGAAGTGGACTAACTAGTAAAAAACGAAGGGAAATATATAAAATGCCCTCTTATACTCCTTCTCGTGAAGAAATTAAAAGATATAGTTATTGTGTAGACAATAATATTAGAATTTCACCTAGAGGAATTAGGCAAGAACCGGGTAAATGGCAATTAGAAATTAGATTAGGGCCATATAGAAAAGGAGAAAAAGGTTATATTGCTCCTCAAGTTTATGATAAAGAAACAATTTGGGTAGAATATTATAAAATGTGTAAATATTATTATGATAAACATAGAAAATAATTACTTCCAATTAATGGAAGAAATATTAACACAAGGGAAAAACAAAGCTGATAGAACAGGTACTGGTACAAAGTCAGTATTTGGTAGAATGATTAAACATGATATGAAATGCGGCTTTCCAATATTAACAACAAAAAAAATATATTTTGAAAAAGCACTTGCAGAAATTATATGGATTATTAACGGGCGAACCGATCTTAAGTATCTCCATGATCACAATATTAAATATTGGGATTATGATTATAAAAGATCTAAACGCACAGACGGAACTCTTGGCAAAATATACGGCTATCAGTGGCGTAATTTTAATTCTGTTGATCAATTTAAAAAACTTATTATTGAAATTAAAAATAACCCAACTTCAAGGAGACTTATGGTTTCGGCTTGGAATCCTAGTGATATGGACGATATGGCTCTCCCTCCTTGTCATTACAATTTTCAAGTTTATATAAATGATAATAAAATGAGTTTAATGTGGCAACAAAGATCTGCAGATATCTTTTTAGGCTTGCCATATGATATAACAATGTATGGTTTATTATTAGAAATGTTATGTAAAGGATTAGGATATATTCCTGATCAATTAATAGGAAATTTAGGTGATTGTCATTTATATAATAATCATTTAAATCAAGCAAAATTACAACTTTCTAGAAAACCATATGATCTACCAAAAATAGAAATTGAATTTGGTATTGATATAAAAGAAGGAGCAAATAATTTTTTATTTATTCCTAATAAAAACATGATTAATTTAAAAGGATATAAATATCATGATCCTATTAAAGCTAATCTTTCTTATTAATAAAATTATGTATTATATTTATCATATTCCGGGTAAAAAAATTGGTGTAACACGTGATCTTAATAAACGTGTTACGTTAGTTCAAGGATATAAAAAAAATGAATATGAAGTTTTGGATTCAAGCGAAGATATAAACTATATATCTGACAAAGAAATTGAACTTCAAAAGTCTTATGGCTATAAAGTTGATAGACGAAAATATAATGAATTATATAAATCAAATGATATGAAAATAAATGCTACAGAGCAGACATCAACTTTCCCACATCCAATAACTAAATTACCAGAAATGCTTGAATTGCATAAAGGTAAAAGTTGGGAAACACAGTTTGGTACATTTAAATTAACTGATGATAGTATTAATTGGATTCTATCAAATATACAGGTTTCAATGTATAATCCTAACAGATCTTATGTTTATAATAAAGCTTTTTATGAAAGCTGTGTTAAAACTCCTGTTAAAAAATACAATAAAAAATCTTTAAAATTATTTCAACAAATAAGAGATTGGGCTGAAGAAAGAGGATTATATGAGATTGGAGATCCTAATACTCAATATATTAAACTTCAAGAAGAATGTGGAGAATTAGCTAAAGCGTTACTTAATAATAACCAAGCAGAAATTATAGATGCTATTGGGGATATAGTAGTAGTATTAACTAATTTAGCTCATCAAAAAAATGTTTCTATTGAAGAATGTATATCGTCTGCTTATAATGAAATAAAAGAAAGAACAGGTAAAATGATTAATGGAACTTTTGTAAAAGATGAATAGAGACGCAATTATACAACAAGTGATTAAAAAAATCCAATCACGATCAGATATTGGATTTAAAAAATATGGTGTTACGTTAGAAGATGACGAACAACCTTTAGATAAATGGCTTCAACATATTCAAGAAGAGTTGATGGATGCGGTTAATTATATTGAAAAAGCGCGTATGGTATTAAGAGAAGAAATTGAAGAATGCTATATTAGAGATGCGAAGGAAAATTAGAAAAAGAGGACCGGTTAATTCCAAAAAAATACAATATGACGGAATAACCTTTTCATCTGGGCTTGAAAAATATATGTATACAGTTTTAAAGCAAGCTAAAATACAAGCTGTATATGAAGGACAAACGTATGAAATTTTCCCTAAATTTAAATTTGATACGGAATGTTTTGAAAGATGTGCTAATGGTAAAGGCCATTTTAAAAATAGAGGAAATAAAAATATTTTAAATATAAAATATACTCCTGACTTTATAGGCAAAGGTTTTATAATAGAAACTAAAGGAAGAGCAAATGAAAGTTTTGCTTTAAGGTGGAAAATATTTAAAAAATATGTAGTAGATAACCTACCGGGTGTAATTTTATATAAACCACAAAATCAAAAAGAATGCGACGAAACAATAGAATTAATTCTGAAGTCGAGAAAAAAATAGCTAGAAAAAAATATACCGAACGACAAATAGAAAAATGGATTAAATGGAGCATTACTAGTAGGGGTTTTGTCAAATATAAAGAACTTGTTGAAATACATAACAAGTACGGAATTAAATGTTATTAAAATGAAATTTAAAGATACAAGTTGGGAACTGACCTTTGGTCTTTATCCCGGAGTTTTAATCGGAATGAGAACTTATACGAATAAAGAATCAGATATGCATGTATTATACTTGCCATTTGTGGATCTTTGTTTAGAAATATTTAAATAAAATTAAATCAATTAAAATGAAAAACTATTTATTAACTAATTTAATAGCACTCCATATTGGATTGTTAACTATATCGTGTGGTGGTGGTCAACTATTTGTTGAAGCAAGAACTACTTACAATGTTCCATTAAATGATAATGGGCATATTAATAAAAATATTATGGAATCTGATGCAAAAAATGTTTCTGGTTTACACCAGTTTAATCCACAAATCAGATTAACTTATAGACAATTTATTTTTGATACTAAAAAATATAATATACGAAATAAAAATCAACAATCTAATACAGTTAAAAAATAATGGGATTATTTGATGCAAGAATACCTTACAAACCATTTGAATATCCAGAGTATTATACAGAAGGTTGGCTTAAACAAGCGCAAGTTTTTTGGCTTCATACAGAAATACCAATGTCAGGTGATGTCAAAGATTGGAATGAAAAGCTTACTAAAGTAGAAAAAAGTTTAGTTGGAAATATACTTTTAGGTTTTGCACAAACAGAATGTGCAGTATCTGACTATTGGACACAAAAGGTTGTATCGTGGTTCCCCAAACATGAAATCCAGCAAATGGCAATGATGTTTGGTTCGCAAGAAACTATACATGCTGTAGCGTATTCTTATTTAAATGAAACATTAGGTCTTGAGAATTTTGAAGCATTTTTACAAGATAAAGCAACTATGGAGCGCTTTGAAAATCTAATAAGCTATGATGGAAATAAGCCCAGCGGAATTGGGAGAAGCCTTGCAATCTTTAGTGCCTTTGCTGAAGGGGTTAGTCTTTATTCTGCCTTTGCTGTGTTATATAGTTTTCAACTCCGAAATTTATTAAAAGGAGTTGGGCAACAAATGAAATGGAGTGTAAGAGATGAATCTCTTCATTCTAAAATGGGTTGCCAACTATTTAGACACATGTGTGAAGAAAAACCTGAGTTATTAAAAGAATGTAAAAAAGATATTTTAGATGCAGCAACAGCAATGCTTAAAGCAGAAGAAAATTATATTGACAAAATGTTCGAGCTTGGAGATATCGAAAACCTTAAAGCCTATGACCTTAAACAATTTATCCGAAATAGACTCAACGAAAAACTCGTGGAACTCGGTTACTCAGAGCTTAGCGGGTACTTTGAATTTAACGAAAAAGCAGCAAGCAATCTTGACTGGTTCTATCATCTTACCGGCGGGCATACTCATACTGACTTTTTTGCTATTAGGCCGACTGATTATTCAAAAGCTAACGAAGGAGAAGATTTTGAAGATATTTGGTAAATGAGAACTTGTAATATTTGTGGCCAAAAGAAAAAAGATTCTAAATTTAAACATCTTAAAAAGAAAACATGCAAAAGATGTGAATTTAGATGGAAAAGATCTTTTTTAAGGCTGTTAGTTCATGACCGACGTTTAAGTGCTAAAGAACGCTTAGCTAATCGATTAGGATATATGGGAACTGCTTTTATTATGATGTCTCCTTACTTATTATCTTATGGCAATGTTGGTGCAATTACATATATTATTGGAGGAGTTGTATGCATTCCACAAGTATGGGTAGCTAAACAATGGAATTTAGTTTTAGTAAATATAAATGTAAGTTTAGGATATTTAATATATTTAATTAATAATGGATAATATAGAAAAAATTAAAGAATATGCTTTAAAGCATTATAAAAAACATTTTACAAAACAAATCATATTAAAAAATGATCGAGGACAATATTTAAAAACTCAATTTTTTACATTAGATCCTCTTATATCTATTACAGACACACATATTGAAATTAAAAATAATCA
>Ga0310344_10004193_pt1 | contig 10704 bp, 6 predicted proteins | sample HC15DNA20200_MG_FD_203801 | JGI IMG/M metagenome (GOLD analysis project Ga0310344, IMG submission 203801) | Marine microbial communities from station ALOHA, North Pacific Subtropical Gyre - HC15-DNA-20-200_MG | ecosystem: Environmental > Aquatic > Marine > Oceanic | place: Pacific Ocean: North... | reverse complement strand
GTGAAATGTTCAATCGCCTGTTGAATCTGCTCAGGAGACAGTGCCATTCCATGCATGATGCGGCGAGCAGCTCGAATGTCGCCCTCGGAAATATGGCCATCAGCCTTCGCCACGTGCCCAATCAAAGAAAACGTGCTCTCGAGAAAAAATCGCTGAATTTTCTCTGACCTGAATCGAGCGCGGCCGCGTACCACGTGGTTTTTACCAAAGTCTAGATCGAACTGGTGCCCTACTATTACCCCCAGCGCTAAACCAAGGATACTGAGCGGCCCACCGAGAGCATAACCCAACACACCACCAATTGCCTTGCCGAACCACTGCATTAGACTATCTCTACCAACATGCTGACCTGCAATCACAAATTAGGAGTTGCTCAATGACTGCCTAACGAGTCATTATCGCATTCCAAAACCTATCCATTCTCTTACTAAACCTAGAGGACATCGTCACCAATGACTAAGCCATTGCCAAATGCTGTATTCGAATCGGCCCTATCCGGATTGGAGCTCATCGCACAAGGAAAGGTGCGTGATATCTATCGTGTAGATGACAACCATCTATTAATCGTCGCAAGTGACCGAATATCAGCCTTCGACGTCGTTCTTCCCGATCCGATTCCTGGCAAGGGAATCGCACTGACAAGCATATCTAATTTCTGGTTCGATCGCCTTAAAGATACCGTACCGAACCATCTAACCGATATTGACCCAAACGATGTCCTATCAGACCCCAAGGATCAAGAAATCGCTAAGGATCGTTCCGTCGTCGTAAAGAGCCTTAATCCACTGCCAATCGAGTCAGTAGTTCGCGGCTATCTCATCGGCTCGGGTTGGAAAGATTATCGTAATTCTGGTAGCGTCAGCGGCATCGCACTGCCGTCGGGACTAGAGCTTGCCGAACAGCTTCGCAAACCCCTATTTACGCCGAGCACCAAAGCTGCGGCGGGTGATCATGATGAAAACATCTCAGCAACCGATGTCGACGACTTAATTGGTACCGAACTACGAGCACGAGTAGAGGAGATCTCGTTACAACTTTATTCGGAGGCGACGCAATATGCCAACGAACACGGCATTATCATCGCAGACACGAAATTTGAGTTTGGCCTGGATAAGGAAGGAGTCCTATATCTGATCGACGAGTTATTCACACCAGATTCCTCAAGGTTCTGGCCCGTCTCAAGCTATAAACCAGGCACTTCGCCACCTAGTTTCGACAAACAATATGTTCGCGATTATCTTGAAACGTTAGACTGGGACAAGACCCCACCGGGACCACGTTTGCCATCTGTCGTAATCGAGCGAACTCATGAAAAATACTTCGAAGCGTTCAGTATACTGAACCAATGAAGGTAGTCCGGCATTATTAATCCCAGCGGCACAGAATACGCTGATGCTACCGACGCTCCTACAGATCAGAAGCAGTTTTAAGTTCCGGCAACCGTGAGTCCTTCAACCAGTACAGAACCGCAGCGAACCGTTCCCCTAAGATCAATGTCGGAGCCGATAGCTCTAATGCCGTGAAATAAATCCTTCAAATTTCCTGCGATTGTCACCTCATGAACTGCGTGTACGATCTCGCCGTTCTCGACCCAAAAACCCGCCGCACCGCGTGAGTAATCGCCGGTAACCGTGTTAACACCTTGTCCTAATAGCTCGTTAACTAGAAAAACTTTTCCGGCATCGCTAAGCATCTGCTCTAGAGTACCTGCCGTAGGAGTAACAACCAAGTTATGAACTCCACCCGCATTACCTGTATTTTTTAACCCGAGCCGCCGCGCCGAATAGCTCGATAAAACATAGCCCTGTAACACACCACCATCGACAAGTATACGAGGCTGTGTCGCAACACCTTCGTTGTCATATGGTGCGCTAGCCATCGCCCCAGCTATAAACGGATCCTCGTCTATACATATAGAATCAGGGAAGATTTGCTCACCGCATGCACCCAGTAAAAACGACGCTCTGCGATATTGGCTAGTCCCACCTATTGCAGCGATAAGATGCCCGAACAAGCCGCGCGCCAGTGCTGCAGGATAAACAACTGGCACCTTACGTGTTGAAATTTGCTTTGCGCCCAAGCGGCGTAATGACCTCTCAGCTGCCACCGCACCTACAAGCTCCGGCGGTTCTAACAAATCTACATCGCGTGCAGATGTTGACCAATAGTCACGCTCGAGAGAATTTTCATCTTCCGCGACAACACAACAACTCAAAGAGTGACTGGTCGTTGCGTACCCGTTACAGAAACCATGACTGTTAGCGTATACCTGTACGCCTCCACCAGTCGATATGGTTGCCCCTTCGGAATTAGAGATTCGCTTGTCTGTACCGCGTGCCGCTTCTTCAGTCTCTTTAGCTATTCTCTCCGCGGTCTCGATTGTTAACGACCACGGATGATAGAGATCGAGATCCTTCGGCTCACGCGCCATGAGTTGTGCGTCGGCAAGTCCAGCATACTTATCCGCAGCCGTAAAACTAGCGATGCTCAGCGCTTTAGCTAATGTCTCCTCAAGAGCCTCTCGCGACGATTGGGTAGTGCTCGCGCTACCTTTGCATCCGTCGACATAGACTGTGACCGCGAACCCCCGATCACGTTGCCTTTCTACCGACTCCAGAACTCCCTTACGAACTGTTACTGAAAGCCCCTCGTCGTAACTAGCCCCAACCTCAGCCTCATCGGCACCCTGCGACCGTGCGAGATCGACAATTTCTGCAGCGGTTACCTGAAGCGACTGCAACGCGTCCTGCTCATCCATTCATGAGAATCCTAAAAATCCGAAAATCTGATTCTAACTTCTGTACAATAAAAAAATGAAACCACTTATCGGCATTATCATGGGCTCAACATCCGATTGGGATACGATGCGCCATACCGTTGAAACCTGCGACGGGCTAGGCATCCCAATCGAGGTCCGGGTCATATCTGCCCACCGGACTCCGGACCTACTGTTCGAATACGCCTCTGGGGCGAGCGAGCGCGGGATCGAAGTACTAATCGCAGCTGCCGGTGGTGCTGCGCACCTTGCAGGTGTCACAGCCGCAAAGACTCACCTGCCCGTGCTCGGGGTACCAATGCAATCCAAGGCTCTAAACGGAATGGATTCGCTTTTATCCATTGCCCAGATGCCTGCCGGTATACCAGTCGGCACGTTAGCTATCGGCAAGCCTGGTGCGATCAACGCAGCCCTTCTGGCTGCGGCTATCCTTTCTAACAAGCATGGTGCGATCTCCGATGCGCTGCTGGCGTTTCGTGAGAAACAGACCCAACGCGGCATGAACACTCCGGACCCACGAGATTCTTCCGAGTCTAATAACTAATAACACGGTTGCTCAGAACCGGCGAAAGTGCGTCCTGCATTAGCTCATTTACCACTCTCTCGAACCCCAAAAACTCAAGCAGCTGTTCCGCCTACGGTAAGTGCATCTATTCTCAACGTCGGCTGTCCTACACCGACGGGCACAGACTGACCTTCCTTCCCGCATATACCGACCCCGGGATCAAGTTCGAGGTCTGAACCAACCATAGACACGTGAGTCAGAACTTCGGGGCCACTGCCAATCAACATAGCACCCTTCACGGGAGTCGTAAGTTTACCATTCTCGATTAGATAGGCCTCGCTAGCTGAAAAAACAAACTTACCTGAAGTGATATCGACCTGCCCACCACCGAAATTCGGGGCATAAATACCCTTCTCAACAGAAGCGATAATATCTTCCGGCGCATGTTTACCAGGCAACATATAAGTATTAGTCATACGCGGCATAGGCGGATAGGCGAAAGACTCCCGACGCCCATTTCCGGTCGATTCCGTCTGCATAAGCTCAGCATTTAACTTATCGTGCAGATATCCCTTCAACACGCCGTTCTCGATCAGCGTATTGCATTGCGTTGGTGACCCCTCGTCATCTATATTTAGCGAGCCGCGGCGGCCTTCTAGAGTACCGTCGTCAACGACCGTGCACTCCGAAGTCGCGACACGCTCCCCAATCAAGCCTGAAAATGCCGATGTTCCTTTTCGATTGAAGTCACCCTCAAGCCCATGACCGATCGCTTCGTGCAAGAGGATTCCTGGCCAACCGGCACCTAAAACGACAGGCATGATACCGGCCGGCGCCGAGATCGCTTCCATATTCACAGCTGCCTGCCGAACCGCTTCCTTAGCAACACTGCAAACCCTCTCTCTCGACGTCAACAACGAAAGATCTCCGCGTCCACCGAAGCCCGCATAACCCTGCTCACGGCGGTTGTCTTTCTCAGTAATCACCGAGACGTTGAGCCGCACGAGCGGCCGGATGTCGGCGGCAAGAATACCGTCCGAACCCTGTACGAGAATCATCTCAAAAACACTTGCGATACTGCCGATGACCTGGATAACGCTATCATCTAGGGAGCGGACTTCACTATCTAAATTGAGTAATAACCCAACCTTATCGACATCATCAAGACTCTTTGAAGGATCATCTGTCGGATAAAGATTATGCGTGCTTATTGGTTGCCTTATCTTGGCACGACCGGCTCCCTGAGACTGCGCGATTCCGCGTGCAGCCCCGACAGCATCATCGAGTGCCGCTGCATCAAGCTGATCCGAGTATGCAAAACCGGTACGCTCCCCGGACACAGCACGAACGCCGACGCCCTGGTCAACGCTATGAATTCCATCCTTAACAATCCCATCTTCAATACTCCAAGTCTCAAAGCGCTTGAATTGAAAATAGATATCCCCGTATGTAAGTTGCCGTGTCATCAGCGATGACAGAGCCCGATCAACCTGGCTTAGATCGAGTCCCACTGGTTGTAAAAGTTTATCTTCTAGAGCCGCTAACGAATCAACGGCGGAATTGATGGATGTTTCAGGTAGCATAGTTGCGTTGTCAGGCGCTTATAAACGGCCCGCCCTAAAACCGGCGCCTTTGCTCGAGGGCAGGAAAACTCTTTGTAACCAGTCGAATGTGCATCATATCCAGATCTGACATGATCGCGCTAGGACCGAGGGCCTATTCCGAGATTATTTTTCCATGAAAAAATAATCATCTTGTGGGCCCGGAAATACGGGCAACGGATAGACTCATCGAACTATAGGCAAAAGACAGCAAAAACCTCGTTAATTCTTCATCTAGAACGCCGCAACCTTCGTGATGCGATGGCCATTAGTCGCTGAGATTTAGGCCGCCTGATGGGAGGTCAGCGCATAACTCCCCGGCAACGAGATTCTCCGGAGATAACCGCTCGATCAAAGGATCGTCCCATGTCCCCGACATACAGTAAGACGCGCGTCCGATTCCTTTCAGCGGCTCTTTGAATATCTCGGTAAAAAGCAGCAAAGCAGCCCCGACTCCGGTACCAGCAAGGAAGCCCATAGCCGGCAAAATCTTGCCAGGCTCCGCCGTAACAATAGCCTGCTGCTGATAAGTTTTATCCTTCAGTCCGGTGCGACCGACAACGCCGATATCGGCAACGGGACCGGTTAATAGAAGGTTATCAGTGTATGCGTTACCGTCGATCAGAACGAACGCTCCGGTAACAGCGTCGAATACGAGACCGCGATTGAAAACGTCTCTAAAATCTAACGCTAACCGCCGTGGCAACTCGGTAAAACTCATGAGACCCATCATTCGACCTGCTCCTGGTTCAAGATCGAGCACACTACCCTGGTCCATTTCTAATACAATATCTCCGCTGATTGTTTTTCGCCAATCCGCTGATAAGTTACCAAACCAACTGACATTCGCAGTAACCTTTGCAGATTCGCCCTCAAGTACCGGATCTAGACCAAGCTCATCGAGTGCGCTCCCTACATTTTCGCTCCGCGCTGTGAACCCTACCCGAGTCATAAACCCGTCGGCTCGTGCAAACCAATTACCACTTCCTTCGAGAGTGAAGCCTTCATTCACAGTCTGAATTGACTCGAACCTCAAACCGAGGGGCTCCGCCCGAATATCCGCTCTGAGCTCCCCATAATGACGAGTCCCAAAGACGAAATCGCTAGCAGTGATGAGAAGACCAGGTATGTTTCGAGGATCAATTTCTGTCGACTGATCAAACTCCTCACTAGTCAGATGCAGCTGCCGCATGTCCGCAAGGATTTGGGGACGATTGCTTAGGTCCAGCGGCACAACAACCTGCCCCGCCACCGGGGTGCTCTGAATGTCTATTACCCATTCCCTTACCTCAGTTTCTATGTTCAGCGTCGTCTGACCGAGACGCTGATCAAAAATTGAGAAGTCTGCAACTTCGAAGTCCACCACAGACAACAATGTGTTCCAGTTCTCTTTCGGCGAGAATTCACCGAAAACTTCGGCCCATTCATCCATATTCAACTGACCAAGCGAACCACGAATATCTAAACCGTTCTGAGGAAGCAATAACGGCGAGGAACCACCGAAACGAATGCTACCTCTGCGCAACAACAAACCATCATCACGGTTCCAGAAATTTAATGAGAAGCGATTCTCGTCACCGAAGTTACCCTCGATATCTATGTGCTCGGACTGCACGAAAGCAAAGTCAAGCAAGAAATCCCACGACTCAGATGAAAGCTTCGCCAAGGGGGACGGAAATTGTAGCGCAACGCCAGATAAATTTGACTCTACCATTAGCCTTAAAGGCGCCCGGAATTGAGTAGTTTCGCCGCGAGTATTAGACGGCAACATTAATTTTCCTTGCCAGAGCGTCTTTCCCTTAAGATATGCACTAATTGGCAAATTGAAAGCAACGCCAACCGACTCAGCTAAGACTTCGCCCTCGAAATCGAGCTGCGCACGATAACCCTTCTCGTCCGAGCTAGATACACTTGCTGTCACGGGGCCATCGAGTAACGTTGCTTCGATTCCTTCTCCAGTCACGCCATCCTGGTTGATATTCAGTTGACCGTTTATTTCAGTCGCGGCGAGCCCCCCGATGCCCTCAACGCTGAGCTCACCTCCATGCATGTCCAGCTGTACGTCTAGTTCGTAGCTCGTTAAGTCCTTGAGTGGAAGATGTAGGAAAAAGTCAACATCCGTAGTACCAAGATTTGACTCAAGTCTCCTCAAATCGGAACCGAGCTGTTGCGCAAAAAACGGAACCTCTTTGAGATAGCCCAGAACATCAGACATGGAGGCAGTCGTCTGTCCATCAACGAGGATCACCGCGTTCCTCATGTCCGGAATTCCACCACTAATAGTCACCGGATTCTCACCGATTACATTGCCCGTTCCACGCGCTGTGAAGCCCTCGTTAAGAAATTCTACCGTTCCACTAATATCCCTCACATCCGGCCAGTCTTCAACGAAATCGAGAACGCCGTCCTCAACGTCAACCGTCGCCGAGAATCTCCCTTTCCCGTCGTAGAATGGGAAATCAATTATGGGACCGACAAATGTAAGCGCAGCTCGCGGTATATAGCCACTCACGATAGAACGGTCCAACCATGAAACAACAGGAGTAGGCAATGCTCCTGTGGGTAGATAGCGACTTATTATTGTAGTATCAAATCGACCGATCGTAGTTTCCAACTCCAGCAACGGGGAACTCCCATCGGGTGGGATTGTGAGCTCGAAGTTAGAACGCGTCGTTAGATCGGCATTTTTTAAAGCTAGGTTATCGCTGACAATACGAGTTCCATCCTGTCCATGCCTCCAGACCAGCGCACCGATCATTTCGTCGACACTCAAAGGCTGCCGGAATATTGCCTGCCAGTCGAACTGTGAGTTTCTGGAAGACAGCGCTATTCGCCCGCTTCTCGAGTCGGCCCGCACTTCTCCTGATAAACCCGTAACACCAGGCCATTGACCGTTCTCAGAAACACCTATATCGCGAAAATTAGCCTCGGCCGAATAGGTGAAAGTATCGGCACCGCCATTCCAGTCGAATGCAAACTCGAGAAGATCGCCGCGCGGCGAAAACGCCAGCCAGGACTCAGTAAAGAAGTTCTCCGGAAGTGCAAGAATGAGAGGAGTAATATCTTCAAGCCGCAGAAAACTACTACTCAGTCTGAAACCATTCAGGGCATCCGCGCTTTCAGTTATTTGCAGACTAACACTAACACCGCCGGGCCAGGAGCGGCTTTGCCGTCTTAGATTCACATTACTGAAAGCAACCTGCCAACCGTCAACCTGACGGCTCCACTCTATCGTTCCTACTAGAGTTTCATAGTTTGGTTCCGCAACTGACAATTCCGGATTATCCCCGAGATGAAGATTCTCTAGCGCCAGCTGAACCGTCGCCTGTTCTAATTTTCCGCGGATCAAGTCGAACCATACTGAAACGTCGCCAACTCCAGCATGGGGAATACCTTCACTGTCAGGAAAAAATTCCGGTAGTGCACTGAGATCGAGGTCACGCAATTCGGCAACGATCCGCCAATTCTCGCTATTGTCCTCTAACGCCGATACGCCACCCTCCGCTGAGATATCTATGCGACTAGCAAGTGCGGCCGGCGCTTCCGCACGCGCCTCAATTTGGAGCTGGTTACCTTCACGTGCAAATCTCAACCCGGCATTCGGAAACTCCCAGGAAACATCTCGGAGTGCGTCTTCAAAAACTACCGTACTATTTCGGACAATGACTTCGACTGCTGGCAGATCTTCTATCCGAAATCCTGTATTGGCGGTCTGCTGTTCTGGGGCACCCCTTAGCCTCACACTACCGTTCTCTAAACGCTCTATTATCAAGCGCGTGTCTGAAACAATCAGTCGGCTTATAGCAAGCCGCCGCTTCTTAACGAATGTTATCGCGCTGAGACCAATACTAGTTTGGGTCGCGCTGAATATCGATCCGTCTCCAGTCCCAGGGATACTTACCTCAACATCGTAAAGAGTTAATTCCGGGCCCGACAGTGCCCAACGCGCATCCACTCTGTTGAAGTCGATCGTCAATCCCAACGCATCCTGTGCCCATGTCTGTATCTCACCGCGATAGCTCTGTAACTGGGTCACAGCAAAACGAAATGCAACCATGCCTATAACGAATACGATCGTTATCAGTGCAACAACAATATAAAGTTGCTTCGCTATTCGACGAAAGAATGATGGTATACGCATATTAGAAGTCACATCAGCACTACGTCGAATTGATCGGGTGCACAAAAACTTTTACTTTGAAGCCGGATAGGAGACCCAGTCAACTCCTGGAGCTTGGCGACACTCGTCGATTCCTCGTCCAGCAAACGTTCGATGACATCTGATCTGGCTAACACTAACAACTCCCGGAATTCGGACTGACTATACTCTCTTAGAATTTCTCGAAAAATATCAGAGCACACAGTTTCTGAGGTCTTAATAAACCCACTACCTTCGCAGCATGGACAAGCGTGACAAAGGACTTGTTCCAGACTTTCGCGGTTACGCTTTCTTGTCATTTCGATTAACCCAAGCGGCGATAAAGGCATTATCTGGGTTTTCGCAGAATCGCTGGAAAAGTGATCCAAGAGAGTCTGGAATAACTGGTACCTGTGCTTCTCCTCGGACATGTCGATAAAGTCGATAATAATAATTCCGCCGAGATTTCTGAGCCGAAGCTGGCGCGTTATCGCCACTGCAGCCTCAAGATTCGTTCGAAAAATGGTTTCATCGAAGTTTCGGTGGCCGACATAAGCTCCCGTATTAACATCGATGGTTGTCATCGCTTCTGTCTGGTCGAAAACCAGATAACCACCAGACTTTAGCGGTACTTTTCTTTGCAGCGCTCTATGAATCTCGTCTTCAATATCAAAAAGATCGAATATTGGACGCTCACCAGCATACCGCTCAATAATCTGCGATATATCAGGGACGAACTGATTCGCGAAACGCCTCATCTTCGCATACACGGAATCCGAATCAACACGTAAACGCACCGTCTCCGAACCGCTCAAATCCCGTAGAACCCGAATTGCGAGAGAAAGATCTTCGTGCACCAACTTACCTGGACCTGTTTTTTTTGCATCCTCTTCGATGGATAGCCAAAGCTCCTCAAGAAACAGCATGTCGCCGCGCAGCGCTTCAATAGACTCTCCCTCAGCAGCGGTCCTAACAATATATCCCGGCGCTCTTTCCGTATCGACGAGGCTCTCTACGCACTGACGGAGCCGTTCCCTCTCAACGTCATCTTTAATACGGCTCGACACACCCACACGGTCACTGTGTGGCATCATGACAAGGTAACGGGATGGGATAGCAATCTGCGTTGTAAGAAGAGCTCCCTTTGTACCTAAAGGGTCCTTGAGTACCTGGACAAGCACATCACTACCCTCTTCGATCAGCTCCCGAATATCTATCTCAACTTCGACACTACTCGTCTCCTTGCCTGGTTTAGGTACGATGTCCGAAGCGTGCAAAAATGCCTTTCGATCAAACCCAATATCAACGAATGCCGCTTGCATCCCGGGTAGCACTCTCGATACACGACCATTGTATATATTACCGACGAGACCGCGGCGACTCGTACGCTCGATAAAAACCTCCTGCAAAACATCGTTCTCCAACAACGCAACACGTGCCTCGCGAGAAGTTATATTGATGAGAATTTCTTCCGTCAAAGCGTAGTCTCGCTACTATACAACCACCCTGGTAACTCAAATTCTGCCAGAAGCGCCGCCGTGAGATTCAACGGTAAACCCATCACTGCCGAATAACTACCGGTGATTTGCTCGATGAAGACAGCCCCCATCCCCTGAATGGCGTAACTACCAGCTTTCCCCATCGGTTCTCCGGTCGCCACATATGCGCGCAACTCATCTTCGGT
>Ga0310344_10004192_pt1 | contig 10706 bp, 8 predicted proteins | sample HC15DNA20200_MG_FD_203801 | JGI IMG/M metagenome (GOLD analysis project Ga0310344, IMG submission 203801) | Marine microbial communities from station ALOHA, North Pacific Subtropical Gyre - HC15-DNA-20-200_MG | ecosystem: Environmental > Aquatic > Marine > Oceanic | place: Pacific Ocean: North... | reverse complement strand
GGGAGTTACACAAGGGCTTCAGGCTGATTTTGACCCGCCTCGAACCGAGTGGGGAGACCCCGATTTTCGAGGCCATTACCTTCCGGGCCAGTACCAGCCATTGGAAACGGCTGCTGATGAGACGTGGCAACCACCGACAGGGAGGACTGGGGGAAATAATGCCGCCTTTTCACGATTTTTTGAGCCCGACCCAGATGCGCCACCGCGTCCGGAGCGCCTCACGCTGCCAATGATTGTTGACCCACCGAGTGGACAAGTGCCGTTTCAGCCGTGGGCGTCCGAACAGCGAAACGAAATCATGGCGCGTCAAGACGAGTTAGAGCATCTTGACCCGCGCGTGAAATGTCTGCCCTCGGCACTGCCTCGAGCGCATTTGCCGGTTGGGTACAACACCTATCAAATTCTCCAACTACCGGGATACATCGTGATGCTGTACGAGTGGAATCATTTGTATCGTTACATCCCACTTGATGGTAGCCCCCACGTAAATCCGGACATCAAACTGGGGATGGGGGATTCCCGTGGACGGTGGGAGGGTAATACGTTGGTTATCGATGTCACGAATTTTACGGACAACACGTGGCCGGTTGGTCATGGTGCACCGCCAGAAGGTGCTCCGGGGAGTGCGTTAACGACAGGACACGGTGTCTTTCACAGTGGTGATTTGCGTGTTGTTGAGCGATTCACCTTTGTGGACGAGAACACCATACGTTATCGCGCGACGATCGAAGACCCGAAGGTGTTTACGCAACCGTGGACGATTGAGTTTGATGCGCTCAAACGCGCACCGGACGGCCACATGTTATTTGAGTATGCGTGTCACGAAGGAAATGGAAGGGGTATTTCACTTATGACAGGCACTGACTTGGAAACGGTTCGATTAGGTGCGAGGTAAATCGTGATGCTGATCAAGGTCATTTTTTTGAGTATTGGGCTCGCGCTGCTTGTGGTTGTGCCTCGCGACGTATCAGCGCACCACGCCTTTTCGGCTGAATTCGATGCCGACCGTCCGTTGCAGCTTCAAGGCACGGTGTCAAAAACTGAATGGATTAATCCGCACTCATGGATTCATATTGACGTTGCGGGTGAAGATGGGCAGGTGGTGACGTGGGCCATTGAATGTGGGGCCCCGAATTCATTGATGCGGCGCGGACTGAATAAAAATTCGGTTCCGGTTGGAACGGAATTAGTGATTGATGGTTTCGGATCGAAGGATGGTTCGAATACAGCCAATGCTCGCGATATTACGCTTCCTGACGGGTCGACATTTTTTGTGGGATCGTCAGGGACGGGTGCTCCTTACGAGAGGCGGTGACATGACGCCACGGTGGGTCGTTAAGTTTAGGCGACCTAGGCGACGTTTAACGTAAGGGCTCACTCAACATGTACGACGACCGTTGTACTCGTATCAAGCGCGGAATCACTGGCCCAGAGTTCCAACTCGTAAGTTCCGGCGGTGTCGAATGTGACGAGGGAACGCGGCTCATTAGGCGCACTGAACGTGGCGTTACCAGGTCCACTAAGTACGCGCCATTCGGTGGTGACACTACTTCCGCGTGGTAGGCCTTCGTCCCTGACACTTCCAAACAGTTTTAGTTCAGCTCTACTGATTGCAGTTAATTCTGGCGGTTCCCCGTCTGGCCCATTGCGAAGTCCGAGTATGCGGACTAACGGAGATCGATTCAGGCACACGCCGCGCGGAGCGCTAGTAACGTCAATATCGCGCAAGACGCGTCGTTGCGTGCCCGCATCTAGTTCCCAGTTGTACTGGAGCATGTCTTCGCTGGTCAACGTGGTCGTGCCGGCATAACTCAGTGCCCATTGAAGACCACCTGTGAAATTAGGTTCCATTACCATCACGCATTGGAAACGATGGTGTCCGGGACGGAAGGTCGTCGGCTGTAGGCGGTCGCTCGGCTCAAGCTCAAAGTTATTGTCGGTGCCGAGTGGGACAGTGACCACGTCGTAGTTATGACTGAAATAGGCATACGAGATGACGTAAACTCCCCCTTCGGTCTGGTGAAATCCGTCATAGACGGGGTAGATAGGCTGATTAAGCTGGGCCACGGCCGGGCTGGCAGTTGCCAGCCAGGTGCCAATGAGGGACAAAAATACGAAAAATCTGGGTGTCGACATTTGAGCAGGTGCTAGACTGACGGTTACGCGTGAATATTTCAAGCGAAGATATGTCTGGAATGAGTGGGGGGGCAGTTTGATGCATCAAATCTGGAGACTCGCGGCGTTTTGTGTGTTGCTCTTCGGAGCAGTGGTCCTAGGCGGTGTTTCAACTGGTTATGCGGCTGGTGAGCAGGAACAGCATGAGGTCACCTTTACCAAGGATATGCTCCCGATTCTCCAACGCTCCTGTCAGAAATGTCATCGGCCAGGGACTGGCGCGCCGATGTCATTGCTGACGTTTGATGATGCAAGGCCATGGGCTCGTGCCATAAAGGACCGAGTTGTCACGCGACAAATGCCCCCTTGGCACCTTGACCGGACTATTGGTGAGTACACGGCCGACCCGTCGTTGAGCGATGAGGAAATTGCGACAGTTGCGGCGTGGGTTGATGGTGGGGCACTGCAGGGTAAGGCTTCCGATGCTCCGCCACCGCTCGACTTTGCGAGTCTCACTGAGTGGACCTATGGCGAACCTGACCTCGTTGTCCAAATGGAGGAAGGTTTTCAAATTCCTGCTGAGGGTGCGGACTTTTATCCGTCTGAAGTGGTCGATCCCGGTTTAACGGAAGATCGTTACGTTAAATGGGTCCAGATTATTCCAGAGGCATACTGTTGCGTGCACCATTCACACGTGTATGTCAGTGTTCCTGAAACGACCGAAGATCTTGAGGATTTCCGTCTCGGGTTGGGTTCGAACACAGAAGAGATTGACCTTATTGAGTACGCGATGGGAAGCACTGGCCAGTTTTATCCTGATGGTACGGGGCGTAAACTTCCGGCAGGGGGACTTTTCCGTTTCGCACCACACTATCACCCATGGGGTGAAGAGACGATTGACCGGCAAAAGGTTGGCATCAAGTTTTACCCAAAAGGAGTTGTGCCAGAACTCATAGTGACGGCACATCGAATTAGGACGGGTGTCGGACACGACTGGAAACTCAACCGGGAGGCTGTTGAAGATCGCCTGCTTCGTGCGGGATTCGACCTCGATCTGCACGCAGACCGGATGCCACCTGGTGCCATTGTCGATGACAACACGTTGAACGGTGTTGCTCAGATGAGCATTCCGCCGCATAGTGTCGTGCGGCATGAACGATTTTGGCCGCTACCGCAAGCTGCTCTCATCCTTAGCTTTCAGCCACACATGCATTTCCGTGGTTCCCGAATGCTCCTTGAGGCGATTCATCTCGATGGGCGTCGAGAGGTGCTGACCGATGTTCCGAATTACGAGCAGAGTTGGCAAATTGTCTATCCGTACAAGGAAGCGCATCTTTTCCCGAAGGGAACAATTTTGCATACGGTGTCTTGGCACGATAACACTGCCAACAACAGGCACAATCCAGATCCATCCGCATGGATAGGTTGGGGTGGTCGCACCATGGATGAAATGGGGCATGGCTGGACAGACATCGCCTTCATGACCGATGAGCAGTATGAGGTCAGGTTTGCTGAGCGTGAGGCAGCGAGAGCCGCTCGGGCTAACGACGAATAGGTCAACAGGACTAGGTTCGTTCCGCTTGATTGAGGAGGGGTGTTACACAGCGCCTCTCCTTTTTTCTGTTCATTTTGAGTTGCTTATGCGCATTGGAGTGGCAAGATGATGTGGCGACGAGGCGACAGCTGCTGCGAAATGTTGCGACTTGCCGTTTCTGGACTTTGCGTCGTGCTGCTGCCGGTAACGGCACTGGGCCAGTTGACAGAGGCCAGCTATACGGTTGGACAGGCTGAGGCTGGACGTGGTGCTTACGAGCAGTCATGTGCTGGGTGTCACATGAGTAATTTGAGTGGTGCATTCGAGGCTCCAGAGCTTGCGGGACCGAATTTTGAAGGGGCATGGGCCGCCCTGTCTGTTGATGAATTGCTTGATCTTGTGCGTAGCACGATGCCCCCGGGAGCTGGTGGTTCGCTTCCCGACGCAACCTACACGAACGTTGTGGCGTACATTCTTCAAGCAAATGGAGTGGCTGCCGGGACGATGGCGCTTGCTAATGGAGATCCCTCGCCGGTTGTAGAGGCAGCCACTTCCGTTGCGAACAGTGACCGCGCTGCAGATGCGACACGCGTTTTTCGTGATTGGGTTGACCAACCGCCCGTGACCGAGGCAACACTTCGAGCACCGTCTTCGTCTGATTGGCTGCATTATCGTCGCACCTATGATGGCTGGGGGTACAGCCCGCTCGACCAGATCACGCGTGAGACCGTTGGGGAGCTGCAACTCGCTTGGGTTTGGGCGATGGCCGATGGACGGAACCAGCCGACACCGCTCGTCTATGGCGGTGTTATGTACCTTGTGAATCCCGGTAACGTCGTGCAAGCGCTTGATGCCGCGAACGGAACATTGTTGTGGGAATATCGCCGTCCACTGCCAGAGGGCATGTCGGGTGGTTTCACCCGTAATCTTGCGGTTTACGATGACAAGTTGTTTATGGGAACACGTGATGCGGTCATGATGGCGCTTGACATCAATACCGGTGAAGCCGTTTGGGAGACACAAATTGCTGACCCCAGTGACGGCTACACGAATTCGAGTGGGCCACTCGTTGCTAACGGGAGAGTGATCAACGGTATCAACGGCTGTACACGATTTATGCCAGATAGTTGCTTTATTACAGCGCATGATGCGGCGACAGGAGAGGAGCTATGGCGTCGTTTGACTATTGCGGAACCTGGTGAACCTGGTGGAGATTCTTGGGGCGACCTTCCACTAGCCTTGCGCGCTGGTGGGGATTCATGGATACCGGGGAGTTACGATGCCGACCTGAACCTTCTTTACTGGCCTGTTGCCCAGGCAAAGCCGTGGGTACCCGCCAGTCGTGGATTGACGGTTTACGACGCCGCCCTCTACACCAATTCAACGTTGGCTTTGAATCCTGAAGATGGAACCATCCAGTGGTTTCGTCAGCATGTTCCTGGAGAGGCGCTTGACCTTGACGAAGCCTTTGAACAAGTACTGATTGATAGTGGGGACAGGTCGGCGCTCTACACGATCGGGAAACACGGCATTCTATGGAAGCTCGATCGTAGTACCGGAGAGTTTCTCGGGTTTAAGGAAACGGTGTACCAAAACGTGTTCGACCGAATCGATCCGACGACGGGGGTTGTAACTTATCGTCAGGACATTGCAGATGCTGGCATCGGTGACTGGGTGTCTGTGTGCCCGAGTACGGCTGGTGGTCACAATTGGCATGCCATGGCGTTCAGCCCTGAGGCGAGGACTCTTGTTATCCCGTTGAGTCAGAGTTGCCTTGAGATCGCCGGTCGAGAAGTGGCATTAGTGCCCGGTTCTGGCGGTTCGCAGGCTGATCGCAAATGGTTTGAGATGCCTGGCACTAACGGTAACCTTGGGAAGCTTGCAGCCATTGACGTCGATACCCTTGAGGAGCGTTGGAGTATTGAACAGAGGGCGGCGTATATGACGGCTGTGTTGACCACCGCTGGGGGGCTTGCTTTTGTGGGTGATGTAGACCGGTATTTTCGTGCGCATGACGTTGACACTGGAGACGTCCTCTGGGAAACGCGTTTGGGCACGTCTGTCCAAGGATTTCCAGTGTCCTACGGTGCTGGGGGTGATCAGTATATTGCCGTTTCGACTGGACTCGGCGGTGGGAGTCCTCGGCGTATCCCGCAGCTTTTAAGTCCAGAGATTCAGCATCCTGATACTGGGAACGCGTTATATGTTTTTAAATTGAAACGATAGGTTATTTCTGGTCATAAAGATTTGGTGTATTTGGTCGTCCTGAGTCAGAATAGCTCACTAAGATCCGAGACGTTCCGGATGTGGAGGTTGCGCGCATGTTATTGAGAAATGGTCGTAGGTTGAGCCTTGTATCTCTGTTTGTCGGTGCTTTCCTGACAGTGTCGTCCGGTGCTGCTGCACAGGATGGCGCGTCTGAAATCACGTTCACGAAGGACATTGCACCGATTCTGCAGCGGTCGTGCCAAGATTGTCATCGTACCGATTCAATAGCGCCAATGTCGCTGTTGACCTACGAAGAAGCAAGGCCCTGGGCGCGGTCGATTAAAGACAAGGTTGTAACTCGTGCTATGCCGCCCTGGTACATCGATAAAAATATTGGTATTCAGGGATTCAAATACGACTATTCGTTAACGGATGATGAAATTTCCAAGGTGGCTAACTGGGTCGATAACGGCGCACCACGCGGCAATCCAGCTGACATGCCGGCGCCGAGAGAGTTTCGTGATATCGCCGAGTGGAAAATTGGCGAGCCGGATTGGGTAGTTGAAATACCGGAGCCATTTGTTGTCGAAGCGGAGGCACCCAACTGGTGGGGTGATCTTGTTGCTGACTCAGGATTGACGGAAGACCGCTGGGTGAAGGCCGTTGAGACGAAGCCGTCGCTTGAAGGATTTCCGGTGGTGCATCATGCCGTGACAAGCATGGAAGATATGGACTCCGAGGATGGCGACTACAACTTTCTTAATGAGTACGCGCTCGGAAAGAATGGCGACATCTTTCCAGATGGCACGGGTCGACTGATCGAGGCGGGTAGCCGGATCAAATTCAACATGCATTACGCGGCAAACGGGGTTAGGACGACGGACCGGACACGAGTCGGAATACAGTTTTACCCGAAGGGTGTGGTGCCTGAACGCAAGTTAATCTCGGCGCATGTAGGAGATGACGAGGACTTGGACATTCCTGCTGGTGCATCTAATGTGCGGCACGATGGGTTCTATCGGCTGAAGGAAAATGCGAATATCACGGCGTTTCAGGCGCATCTGCATAATCTCGGAAAGAGACAATGTCTTGGTGCGGTGCTACCTGATAACAGCAAGCAGATCCTGAGTTGCGCAGATTGGGATTTTGGATGGCACATTGTCTACAACTACGAGGATGACGTAGCGCCCCTACTTCCCAAAGGCACAATGTTGCACGTTACGAGCTGGCACGACAATTCTGAGGCAAACCGCTGGAATGATGACCCCACAAATTGGGCTGGATTTGGGCAGCGGTCCAGTGACGAAATGAGCTTCGCGTGGGTGAGTTGGTATGAGTTGGATGAGGAAGAGTACGAGAAGGCGGTTGCAGAGCGCGAGGCGATGGCGGCCAATAACAATAATTAGTTTGTAGACGTTTAGACGGTTCGTCTGGACCTCCGCTGTAGGTTATGGCGGAGGTCTCGTCGTTTGTGGGTTGAGGAGAAGCATAGGCATGGTGAACGGGTTGAAGGGTTTCATGTTCGTGTTGGTCGTGGTGGTAGTGTCCGGTGTTCTAAGTGCTCCAGTGTTAGCGCAAGAACGGTGGAGCCGCGGGCAGAACGTACAACCTGTCTTTGAGGGATGGGAACGCAACGACGACGGTTCATTCAATATGGTTTTTGGTTATCTCAACCGGAACTACGAAGAACAGCCCGTCGTTCAGCCTGGTCCCAATAACTCAATATCGCCTGGACCAGCTGACCAGGGACAGCCTTCTCATTTTTATCCGCGGCGTCAGCAGTTTGTATTCAAGGTTCGTGTGCCTGCAGATTGGGGTGATAAAGACCTCATATGGGCAGTAACTCACAATGGGAAAACGGATTATGCGTATGGCCATTTGTTACCAGTCTGGGAACTGGACTCGGGCGTGCTTCGTCTGAACCGTGGTTCCGGTAGCATAGGTGGCTTTGCTGATAACCAGCGACCGTTTGTGAGTGTTGAGGGAAGTGACACGCTAGAGGTGACTCTTCCAGATTCGCTTGAGATAGCAGTGATTGCTGGTGACGACGGAATTCCGCCACCTGACCCAAGATTGGCGGAGCGGAATCCACGCCGAGGGCCTAAGTCACAGGCGATCGTTGATCCACGGAGAGCCGCAGCCACTGGCTTGGCTGTTACGTGGCTTCATTGGCATGGCCCGGGCGTAGTCATGTTTGATCCGCAGGTACCTGAAATTGGAACTGGTGGGAGGGCCGTTACCACGGTCAGTTTTACTGAGCCTGGTACGTACGTCCTACAAGCAGTAGCGGACGACACCGTTTACGTAAGTCCGGTTAATGTGACAGTGACCGTCCACCCAGGACCTACTGCTCCGTAGGGCGGAGCTCCAACACACCAATACGAAATCGGAGAATGCAGGTAGCGGTACCTGGTAGTTACTTGGAACTTCCAGCTCGTCCTGTGAATACCAGATGATGCCTGATTTGCTGCAAGGGGTCCGCGTTCTCGACTTCGGTCGTTACATCGCTGGGCCGTTTTGTTCCGCATTGCTCGCTGATCTTGGGGCTGAGGTGATTCGTGTAGAAAAAGTTGGTGGTGGTGAAGACCGCTATCTCATGCCAGTCACTAAGCTGAACGACGGCGGTTTTTACCTCCAGGTGAATCGCGGTAAGCGCGGAATGACGCTTGATGTCAGTCGGCGCGAAGGTCAGATGGTTCTGCAGAGACTTGTGCCGACAGCTGATGTTGTGGTTGCCAATCTTCCGGATGCATCCCTGCGACGTTTAGGACTCGATTACGAGAGTCTTGCTGTGCTGAGGCCAGACATTATCTTAACAAGCGTATCGGCGTTCGGTTCGGGCGGCTCCTTTTCGAACAAGCTCGGATTTGATGCTGTCGGTCAGGCGATGTCTGGGATTATGTATCTATCTGGGCGACCTGGCGAACCCACCAAAGCGTACTGTCCGTACGTTGATTTTTGTACAGCGCTGGTAGCGGCAGTCGGTACGATGGCTGCGTTGCTCGCACGTTTTCAAACCGGACAGGGTCAGGAGGTGCGGGCTTCGTTATTGGCGACCGCCCTAACCGTGGCCAATGGTGCGATCATTGAGCAGGCGATGACTCATCCAGATCGTGTTGCATCTTTGAACCGAAGTCAGACACAGGCTCCATCAGATGCGTATCGGACGCGTGATGGTTGGGTTTTTGTGCAGTGCATTGGTCAACCACTTTTCAAACGCTGGGCTGACCTTATGGGTGAACCCAATTGGCTTGAAGACCCTCGTTTTGTTAACGATAAGACGCGTGGTGACCACGGTGAGCTTATTAGCGAACGAATGGTGGCATGGTGCTCAACCAGAACTTCTGCTGAGGTGTTGTCGGAATTGGAACAAGTGAAAATTCCGGCGGGTCCAGTTCTTTCTCCACAACAGGTACTTGAGGACGCACACGTCAAAGCAACGGGATTTCTGCGTGGTCTTACGGTTCCTGGTTCTACGGCTGAGGCCCCGGTTGCAGACACGCCATTCAGTATGTCAGGTACTGTTGCAGCAATTAGGCACCGTGCACCGAAACTTGGGGAACACACGGACGCGATCCTTAAAGAGCTTGGTTATTCGATCCCGGCTGTGGTGGCACTTCGAGAACGTGGCGTTATCTGAAACGTAGCGACCATCGTCGTCGCGATTAATTTTTTAATGAGTGTTCGTTGAGCAAGACATTTTCAGATTGGGCGCTATGAATGTCTAGTGGACGGTGTTCGAGCCAATCTGAGTGGATCTGTCGACGGATATTCTTAAAAAACACGCGCAAATCGAGTTCAAGATCGAATTGCATTGGAGCCCAAAATCCTGGCTGTACAAGGTCGAAATCTAATCGACCTGAAGCGTTCCGGATCGTAGCGACGAGCCCCCACAAATAGCGGAATGGTTCACGCATGTCGAATGCTACCCGTGCAACACCGAAATCGTCTTTGGATATCCAGAGTTTGCCGGTCGAGCGGTTGAGCGCTTTGTCCATGCGTCGGTTGTCCGGCAGACGGCCTGGTTTTGGTTCGAAGGCGATTACCCAACAGGTGTGTTTTCCTATGACTTCGGTTCCAGCTAAGGTGACGTCGTAGCGACCCATCATTTCCTCATTGAACTGAACGTCCATTTCGTTGGGTTTGTACTCTTCACCTCGAGCAGCGTGTTCGCGGGCTTCTCTGACGAACCGATCTTTTTTCTCCTGTTCCTCTTCTGCTTCGTTATCGTCGAGCGGCTTTCCGTCACGGGACACAACTTCGTCGTAGAGAAGACCTTCCAAGGGGTAACGATGAGAGGTTTCTCGTTCCTCCTTGGTCACTTGGCCATCCCCGTCAAGGGTGGAAACAATTGAAGTGACCACGTAGCGAAACATTAACTCAACGCCAGACTCGCCCTGCTCTTCGGCGCGCGCGAGTGCTTGTTGCAGGATCCGTTCCGCGCTTGGTTCACTTTCCGAGAGAACCGGAGAAGATGGTTGCGCGGTGGCGGCAACGGCCATTGACAGCATGGGCGCGGCGACTAACATCAATATGTGTACGCACCGATGTTTCACGACAAGATTGTACGACAGAGTAGTAGTAAGTCGGCAACGTTTCCGCGTCGCTACTATACTGTGGAGAAAATGACTGCATCTAACCAGCCTCAAAATAAAAACGCACTCCTTATTTTGTCCTGCTCCCTAAATCCAGGGAGTCGGTCTCATTACTTGGCAACCGTAGCTGCTTCGACGGCGACGGCACTCGGCATTGACAATGACTTGGTGGATCTACGTGACTGGGACCTTCCTATTTGTGATGGTAAGGACTGTTTTAATCACCCATCTGTTAGACCGATGATGGAAAAGGT
>Ga0310344_10004191_pt1 | contig 10709 bp, 6 predicted proteins | sample HC15DNA20200_MG_FD_203801 | JGI IMG/M metagenome (GOLD analysis project Ga0310344, IMG submission 203801) | Marine microbial communities from station ALOHA, North Pacific Subtropical Gyre - HC15-DNA-20-200_MG | ecosystem: Environmental > Aquatic > Marine > Oceanic | place: Pacific Ocean: North... | reverse complement strand
CCGGCATCGTTGGCGATCGCGACGACATCGTCGATCGGCTGGATCACGCCGGTCTCATTGTTCGCGAGCATCACGGAGACCTTCCCTCCCGAGGTGGACAGCGCCGCCTCAAGCGTATCGAGCTTGATCACCCCATCCGCATCGACCGGCAGGCGGGTAGAATCTGCCTCAGCCTGCAGCACGGAATCATGCTCGATCGCGGACACGAATACCGGCTTTCGGCCGGACGCTTTGAGCGCCAGGTTGTTCGCCTCCGTACCGCCGCTGGTGAAGACCACGCGACTGGCTTCGACGCCGGCAAGCGCCGCCACCTCCGCACGCGCGTCCTCGACGAGCTGGCGATGACGACGTCCAAATGCGTGCACCGACGACGCGTTTCCAGCGTGTTGCATCACATCGGTCATCACGTCGATAACCGGTTGCCGCATCGGCGATGATGCGTTGTGATCGAGGTAGACCGGCGCGTTCATCTTTCTTTGCGTATCCGGATTTGGCGTTTGGTTCCGGCGCTATCGCGCGTCCGCGCTATCAAACTGACTGCGATGAAGAATCCCGCTGGTCCCCAAGACGCGTCGCTCACAAACATCCGCGACGGTCACGGAACTGAGGAACAGGTGGATCTGATTGCTCAATTCCTCCCACAGGTCATGGGTCACACAACGACCGGAGGCACCGGTGCAGCCTTGCGGTGAACCCGGATCGCAGCGGGTCGCCCGGACCGGTTCGTCGACGGACAGGATGATGTCGGAAATACGTGTCTCCGACGCGCTGCGCGCCAAAGTGTAGCCACCGCCGGGACCGCGGACGCTTTTCACCTGACCGCCGCGGCGCAGCTTCGCGAATAATTGCTCCAGATAAGACAGCGAAATTTCCTGCCGCGTCGCGATATCAGCGAGTGCGATCGGCTTGCCGTCGCTGCGCATGGCAAGATCGACCATGGCCATCACCGCATAGCGCCCCTTGGTACTCAACCGCACTGTAACTTCCTTCCACTCATCGAGCCGGTGTTGCCGGTCTCATCGCCCCTGATCCCGCTATTTTTCGTTATGGGGAATCGTCGTCGTATCGTCTTCTTCGAATCCGATCGCCCGTCCCGAAGCAGGAAACTCTGTTTCGCGGCCTTCGAGTTCATCGACCCGTGCCTTCAGCATCGTGACCTGATCCATAAGCCCATCGAGCGCGCGCGCGACAGGGTCCGGCAGATCGCCCAGGGGCGTCCCATATGGCGCGAAGGATTCCGACTCACCGGCCGCCGGCCGCACGATGGCGCGGCCGGGGATCCCAACGACGGTCACACTCTCCGGAACGTTTTTTGTCACCACCGAGTTGGCGCCGACCCGGGCGCCACGGCCAACGGTGATGGGTCCGAGGATCTGGGCCCCCGACCCGACGATAACGCCATCCTGCAGGGTCGGATGCCGCTTCAGGCCCCGCTGACTTTCACTGTCAACGGCTGGCGAGACACCGCCCAACGTCACATCGTGATAGAGGGTCACATCGTCGCCGATCTCCGCCGTCTCGCCGACCACCACGCCCATGCCGTGGTCCACAAAGAAGCGTTGGCCGATCTTCGCGCCGGGATGGATTTCGATACCGGTCAGGAACCGCCCAAGATGCGACATAAACCGCCCCAGCACGCGCCACCCGCGTCGCCAGAGCCAACTTGCCAGGCGATGGGTCGTAATCGCGTGAAACCCGGGATAACAGAGGATGACTTCAATCGACGACCGCGCCGCCGGGTCGCGCTCTTTAATCCCTCGAATTTCTTCGCGGATAGTATTGAACATTACGCACCGTGCTTATGTTATAAGCAGTCGCCGTTTAAACGATATAAGTGCCTGATTCAGACAATCAAGATTACTCGCTTCCGTTTATCCTTGTTGAACAAAGGCTTGGCAAGTAAAAACGCTGCTTCTCAGCGAATAGCCAGCCATTCGACCTTTACGGATGGCGGATGAGCGTCCAGCAACCAACCGGAGACCCCATGCCAGAAGTGACCATTAATGGCCCGGAAGGCCGCATCGAAGGCCGCTATTTCCATTCAAAGACCCCCAACGCGCCGATCGCGCTGTTTTTGCATCCGCATCCGCAACATGGCGGCACGATGAACAACAAGGTGGTCTACTCGCTCTATCACGCCTTCGCGCAGCGAGGTTTCTCCTGCTTGCGGTTCAACTTCCGCGGCGTCGGGCGCTCGCAGGGAACGTTCTCTCGCGGTGAAGGAGAGATGTCGGACGCGGCGTCGGCGCTGGATTGGTTGCAAGGCAACAATGCCGACGCACCGCAATGCTGGATCGCCGGGTTTTCGTTCGGTGCCTGGATTGGCATGCAACTGTTGATGCGCCGTCCGGAGATCAGCGGATTCATCTCCGTCGCACCGCCGGCCAACATGTACGACTTCTCCTTTCTGGCCCCCTGCCCCGCCTCGGGGATGATCATTCAGGGAGACGAAGATGAGATCGTACCGCCGGACTCGGTCGAGAAGCTGATCGACAAACTGCGCCAGCAAAAGAGCGTGACGATCGACCATCGCATCATCCCGGGCACCAACCATTTCTTCCATGGCGCCATGGACACGCTGGTCGACAATGTCGGCGACTATATCGACACGGCAGTGGACGAGAAGGCCGGGAGCTAACGCTAGCTGTTCAGCAGCGCCGGGTCGAACCGGCCGCCGGTCAGGGGCCGGGGTGCGCGGGTCGTGGTCGGAAATGTCAGCGGCAGGCCGCGCCGCGATCGAACTGCAAGATAGGCGAAGGCCTGCGCTTCGAGAGCGTCCCCCTCCCAGCCGACCGTTTCAACGGGATCGACAGGCACTGCCAAAAGCTCTGACAGCCAAGCCATCAATACAGCATTGTGCCGGCCACCACCGGTAACAAGCCAACGCGCGACGGGCTGCGGGAAATGGTCAGCGGCCCGCGCGATTGCATGGACGGTGAACGACGCCAAGGTCGCCGCGCCATCCGCCACAGCCATCCCCTCGACGGGTTGGCTAGAAAAATCATTGCGATCGAGAGATTTTGGAGGCCGGCGCTCGAAATAGGGATTGTCGAGCAGCTGCCGCAGCGTTTCCGGATCCGTGCGGCCGGACGCTGCCAGATGGCCATCTGCGTCATACCGTTCGCCGGTATGGGCAAAGCACCAATCGTCCAGCATCGCGTTACCCGGTCCGGTATCGAAGGCGATCAGGGCCCCATCAGGCCCGATCCACGTTACGTTGGCGACGCCGCCGATATTGAGTACCGCGAGCGGCTTTTCCAAATCTGCCGCCAATGCGGCGTGAAAGGCCGGAGCCAATGGCGCCCCTTCTCCCCCCGCTTCCATGTCGGCGGTGCGGAAATCCGATACGACATCGATCTCGGTCGCGACGGCCAACATCGCACCGTCGCCAATCTGCCAGGTGACGCCCGCCTCCGGCCGGTGCAGCAATGTCTGACCGTGGAACCCGATCAGGCTCACCTCTTCCGGCAACATATCCTGTTGACGCAGCAGCGCCGCGACGGCAGATGCGTGCGCCAATGTCATCGCCCGCTCAACCGATTTGACGTTAAGCATCATTTCGGCTTGATCGATCGCTTCTCGCAACGCCGACCGAACCGCATCGTCATAGGGTACCGTCAAGGCGCCGCACGCTTCCACGACAGATTGACCGTCGGTCCGCAGCAGTGCGGCATCGACGCCATCGATGGAGGTACCGCTCATCAGGCCGAGTGCAAGAACCGGCTCGTCCAATGCGCTCATCGTCGCTGAGTCCTACCCGTTATCCGGTTTGTCGGCATCTACGGTTTGTGATAAACGACCGGCCCGCAAGCACGCAAGCAAGAGCCACTGGCAGATCGGCTGGACCATGACCGAAGCGAAATCCGAATTCCTGCAAGCCGCCACGGCGCGGGGTTTTCTACATCAATGCACGGACCTGGACGCCTTGGACGCGTTGGCGAACCGGGATGTGATTACCGCCTATATCGGTTTCGACGCGACGGCTGATTCGCTGCATGCCGGCAGCCTCGTCCCCATCATGCTCTTGCGCCTGTTGCAACGCACGGGACACCAACCGCTTGTCCTGATGGGCGGCGGCACGACAAAGGTGGGCGACCCGTCGGGCAAGGACACACAGCGGCAACTCCTCAGCGAAGCCGACATCGCGACCAACATCGCCGGGATCAAAGGAATCTTCGAAAAATTCCTGACTTTCGGCGACGGCCCGACAGATGCCTTCCTGGTCAACAATGCGGATTGGCTCGACAGCCTGTCCTATATCGATTTCCTGCGCGACTACGGACGCCATTTCTCGGTCAACCGCATGCTCGGTTTCGATTCAGTGAAACTGCGGCTGGAACGGGAGCAGCCGCTTTCCTTCCTGGAATTCAATTACATGGTGCTGCAGTCCTACGACTTTCTGGAATTGTCGCGGCGCCATAATTGCCGCCTGCAGATGGGCGGTTCCGACCAGTGGGGCAACATCGTCAGCGGCGCCGATTTGGGACGTCGGTTGGACCAGACCGAACTGTTCGGGCTGACCAGCCCCCTCTTGACGACCGCAAGCGGGGCCAAGATGGGAAAGACGGCGGATGGCGCTGTCTGGCTTAACGAGGACCGGCTGTCGGCTTACGACTACTGGCAATATTGGCGCAATACGCATGACGACGATGTCGGCAGGTTTCTCAAACTGTTTACCGACTTGCCGCTCGACGAGATCGCCCGTCTAGAGGTGTTGGAAGGCGCGGAACTGAACGACGCCAAAAAGACCCTCGCCCATGAAGCAACCAAACTGTGCCATGGCGAAGCGGCGGCGCTGGCGGCGGCGGAAACTGCACGCAAGACGTTCGAGGAAGGGGCGCATGGCGCCGATTTGCCGGGCGTCGACGTGCCCCGGACCGAGATCGACGCCGGCATCCTTGCCTACGAACTGTTGCGCCGCGCAGGCTTGGCCGCGAGCAATGGGGAGGCACGCCGTTTGATCAAGGGCGGCGGCGGACGTGTGAATGACGAGCAGATTGGCGACGAGAAGGCGATGATCGCCGCGTCCGATATCAATTCGGACGGCGTGATCAAGATGTCGGCCGGCCGCAAGCGCCATGCTCTGGTGCGCCCGGTCTAGCGGCACACTCTTCTATTGCGACTGTGACTGCGCGTCTTCCCCTGTCAGCGGCTTCACATCACCGCCCACCAAATTGCGCAAGAAACCCGGCGCCAACGCGGACAGCGGATTGACGGACACGCGGGGGTCTTCCAATTGTCCCTTAACGACATAGTTCGCGGCGAAAATTCCTTCATTTTCGCCCCCGGTCAGGATCGTGCCGAGTATGGGAATGTTGCCGAGGACACTATTGATCGTATAGGCCGGCACCACGGTGCCAGAAAGGTCGGCTGTTTCCTCGGAGATGTAGACAGCGCCTTCCGCGGTGATACCAATCGATGACCCAAAGGCACGGGCGTTCTTTATCTCAAGCGCCCCTCCGTAGTAGCGGAACTTGCCGTCGAGCGTCACAAAGTCGAGCCCATCCTGTCCCAATGCGGAAAAAATTCCGGTCAAGGAGAGCACCTGAAGAACCCGCGCCAACGCAGGCGCTTCCGTTACCTTGAACTGATTGAGCTTAAATTCGCCGGTTATGGGATCGCCCGGCGCTGGCTGCTTTCCGGTTACCAGCAAACTTCCGCCTTTCAACCGGTCCGTCCAGTTGGTCGCCTGCAGAGCCTGCCCGGCGTCGCGTGTCGAGATGTGCAAAGAGGCACCGTTGCCGTTGGGCATCAGTTTGACCGCAAGCCTGATGCTTTCGTTGATTCCCGCATCGATGCCAACCTGACGCCAATTCGTGCCGTCGCTGCCCAACACTGCTCGTACGTCGCGCAACCAGCGCCCTTCACCGAGCAGGACTTCATCAAAAGACGCACGAATGCGGAGCGCCCGCCCTTTCTCGACCGCCACAGCATCGACATCGTCATCGTTAACAAGGAATGGAGACAGGTCGATCCGCTCACCGGTCAACTCGACATCGAACCCGCCATCCGCAGCGACATTGACACGGCCTTGCATGCTGTTCCCGGCGAATGCCAAATTTCGAAATTCGAAGGTGCGAAAATCCTTTAAATCAGGCGTTACTTCCACGCGTGCCGACAGGCGAAGGTCACCCGCTTCAACGCGCAAATCTTCCATCACCACGTCACCCGAAGGGGCCGTCGTCATGAATAAATTGAGGTTTCCGGGAACTTCGGAAGCCTTGCGCCAGCGAAGGGCCGGAAAATCGAGCGCGACCTTTGTCAAATCGAGCTTCGCAACGGATTCGCTGCGACCACCGGCGAATATCGTATGCGTCAGCTCTCCAGCTAATTCGCCCGTCCCGACTGGAAGGTCGCCGATCCCTAATTTTCGGCGCGCCGTGTCGTCAACGATACCGCGCACCGTGAATCGCCGGTCAAACGCTGCCGCCGAGAAGTTTTCCTCCCAATTGATCTTCAGGGGCACGCCGTTGAGCGCCGCATCGCCGAAAATTGTCATGCCGGCGCCGGTCAACTGCAGTTCCAGCGTGCCGTCGCGTACGGAGAGATCGAACGGCCCCTTATCCAATGCGACGCTGCGCAAGGTCGCACCCGTGGCAACAGCCACCTGTTCGATCTTCAAATCCTTCTGCAGAGGAAAATTAAAAACAATCCGCGCGGCGGTCTGTCCGGAAATTTTACCGGCGTCCATGCCAAAGCCGGCAACAAAGCGAAGCGGCTCACTATCGAGAATCGAAAGCGCTGATTCCACCGGACCTCGAACAACGATATCGATATGAATCTTTTGGTCATCGCCGTCGAGACCGGTGATGATTGCGCTTCCTTCATCAAGGCGCAGTTCGTTTAGGCGGCCATCGGTGAACGCGATATCAAACCGCTTATCGGTAAAGGTCATATTTGCCGCGACGCCCTGCGCCGTGGGCAGCCGCGTGAGGTAGTTGACCTCCACACCGCGGACGCGAAGGGTGCCGTTCAACGACCCAATGACCGTCCTACTCGGGTCGGCGTCGGGAAAACGTGCCACCACACTCATGGTCGCGTCGTCGATGTCGCCACGCCGAATATTCTTCAATACCCATTCTCGAGCGTCGATCGCGAGTTTCTTCGGCCAATAACGGCGAACGATCGCCATATTGATATCGGTAATCCCGCCATCGAGCCGCAGGTTCAAATCGCGACCGACGCGGGTTACCGCGGCACGCGCTGTCACGGTCCCCTGCTTCAAGGATATTCCGACTTCTTCGATCCGCATCTCGCGGAAACCATCGGTCGCCTTCCCGCGCACACGCAATGAATTGACGGGGACCGGGTCAGCGTAGATTTCCGGCAAGCTAAGGGTCCCAGCCCCACCAGTCAGGTCGAAATCCAACGACATTAGATCGCCGTCGGTCGTGCCCACCAGGGTCAATTTCCCGTCTATGGGAACATCGGCCCGAAGGCGCTCCACAGGTTCTGGAATCGCGGCTGCAACCATTGGCCAACGGACGCCTTCGAATTCGATGCCAGCGGATATCCCATAGCCGTCGTCACCGATTGAAACCTCGCCCCGCGCCGCGGCGCCGTCGCCCGTCACATCGAAGCGAACCGTTCGGACGGCACCGTCGCTCATCATCCGGAACGCGACCGACCCATCGAGCTTCAAGCCCAATTCGGCGAACCGTTGCGCAACCGGCCGAATGGAACCACGCAGGAACGGTGTGGGATCCAGTTCGCGAAACCCAAATGTCGCATCGATGATGCCGGTCTCGGTCTCGTATGCCGCATTTGCGGCGACACGGCTTTGCTGCCCGTCTAGTTCGAGATCGGCGTCCACGCTCGCGCTAATGCCGATAACGTTTCGTACAAACGCGAGATCTGCGCGCGGTGCGTGCCAAATCTGTCGGAGTTGCCGATCGTCAAGGAACAGATCGGCTTCGATAATCGCGACGCGCTTCAGATACGCGAGCGGCCGAGACCGGTCCGGTTCCGACATCAGTTCCGCAATCAGGCGCTCCAGAACCAGGTTCTCCGCGCCGGGTTCGCTATCCGGCGCTTCACCAGACTTCGCGAAACCGATTGCGAAGGCGCCATCTTCGTTGCGCACAACCGACACGCTGGGACGCACAATTTCAAAATAGGTCGGTGCGATTTTCGCGCGAAGCAACGCCCGCAGTGAAAGGCCCAGCGACACTTCGGACACCTCGGCGATTACGCGGCGTTCATGATCCAGGACCCGCACATCGCGCACCCGTAGATTGGCTGCTCGCTGCCAACCAGCCCACTGCAGTTGGGTCTCTTCGATTTCGACGGCGATCGTACTGCCGGCCGGCGACAGGGCGTCCTCGATATAAGGTGTCAGGAATGTGAGCGGTATCGGGCCGCTCCATAGCCACCATGCACCGGCAATCAGCAAAATAACGGAACCCGCTACCAGGCCGGCCAGGAATTCGAGAAAGATTTTTGTCCTGCTCCCGATCACCTTGCGCGCCGTTTCTTCAGTACATAAACCAATATAAACAGTTTAAGTGTTCTGCCTAGGGATAGCTCCCCTACGCGCGATCACAAACGGACGATTCATGCCTGAACTGACACTGCCTTTCGATCCGGTCACCCTGCCGGAAGCCAGCCAGCCCGAAAAGGCGGAGATCGGCATCGAGCGTTTGGTCGACCGTTACAAGAACGATAACGGGCAAAGCCCATTCATCGAAACGCTTATCGCCGACAGCGGCGGGCGCCGCCTGTTGGATAGCATTTTCGGCAATAGCGGCTTCCTCGGACAATGCATCCTGCAGGGTCCGGCGTTTCTTCAAGAACTCCTGGCAAAGGGCCCGGACGCGGCGTTTCAGGAAGTCCTCTTATCCCTGGAACCGTATCGCACCGCCGACGAAGGACAGGATCAGATTATGTCGGTTTTGCGAGTGGCGCGCCGCCGCGTCGCCCTGCTGACCGCCATTGCCGACATCACCGCGATGTGGCCCCTGCACCGCGTCACCGGGAGCCTCTCAAAATTTGCGGACACGGCCACAAGCGTCGCAACGGCGCACCTGCTGCGCGGCGCCGCCTCGCAAGGCGCCTTGACGATACGCAATCCGGACGATCCCAATCTTGAGTCCGGCTATTTCGTTCTCGGGATGGGGAAGCTCGGGGCGGGTGAGCTCAATTATTCGAGCGATATCGATCTGATCGTCCTTTTCGACCCCGACAAAATCGTCACAGACGACGAGATAGGATTGCGACAGGTTTTCGTGCGCGCAACCCGCGCCCTGATGCGCATTTTCGACGAACGCACCACGGACGGGTACGTCTTTCGGACCGACCTGCGGCTGCGCCCTGACCCGTCGGCAACGCCTCTGGCGATCTCGGTCAACGCCGCTTCGGAGTATTACGAGAGTATGGGGCAGAATTGGGAACGCGCGGCGATGATCAAGGCGCGCCCCATCGGCGGCGACCTCGAGGCTGGCGACGACTTTCTGCAAAACTTGCGGCCCTACATCTGGCGCAAGCATCTCGACTTCGCCGCGATTGAAGACATCCACTCCATCAAGCGGCAGATCACGGCGCATCGCGGCGGCGGCGAAATCGCGATCAACGGACACAATATCAAGCTTGGCCGCGGCGGCATTCGTGAGATCGAATTCTTCGCGCAGACCCAGCAATTGATCTGGGGTGGCCGCGACCCGTCACTGCGCATGCCGGGAACCTGTGCGGCGCTGATCGGGCTGGCGACCGCAGGCCGCACCACCGACGCAGTCGCGAGCGCGATGATCGCCGCGTACGAGTTCCTCCGCTGGGTCGAACACCGATTGCAGATGATCGACGACAAACAGACGCATTCTCTGCCGAATGAGGACGCGGAAATCGATCGGCTCGCCACCTTCCTGGGATATCCAGACGGCGACAGGTTCCGAAAAGACCTGCTCCTGCATTTGGGCCGCGTGGAACGCCATTACGCCAACCTGTTCGAAGATTCCGTGGATCTAGGCGGCGGCGGTGCGCTGGTATTCACCGGTGGCGACGACCATCCGGAAACCCTGCGCAATCTCGAGGAGATGGGTTTCAGCGACGGCCGAACAGTTTCCGGCATCATCCGTACCTGGCACCACGGCCGGTATCGGGCCACGCGCTCCGAGCGCTCCCGGCAATTGCTCACCGAGCTGACGCCGGGCCTGCTGACCGCGCTGTCGCGCACCGCCGAGCCGAGCACCGCATTGCTTGGCTTCGACACGTTCTTGAAAGCGCTTCCGGCCGGCGTTCAAATTTTCTCGCTGTTTGCCGCTAATCCGCCGCTGCTCGAGCTGGTGGCGGAAATCATGGGCAATGCGCCGCGCCTCTCCGAGTGGCTTCGGCGCAACCCTTCCTGCCTGGATGCCGTTCTTTCCGACGGTTTCTTCGAGGAGGCGGCAACGCCGGAGTCGCTGACCGAACATCTGGCTCTGGCGCTACAGCAAGCGAACGATTTCCAAGACATTCTTGATATCGTGCGTCGCTGGACCAATGAGCACAAATTCCAGGTCGGGGTACAAACCTTGCGCGACAGGTCAGATGGCACCAAGTCGGGTCCGACACTTTCCGCGATCGCCGAGACCGCTATCGCAGCGACATGGCGCGCCGTCGAGGCAGAATTCATCCAGCAACACGGGTCGGTCGCCGGCGGCGGGATGGCGCTACTAGCGTTCGGCAAGCTGGGCGGACGGGAAATGACGCACCGGTCCGATTTGGATCTTGTGTTC
>Ga0310344_10004190_pt1 | contig 10711 bp, 10 predicted proteins | sample HC15DNA20200_MG_FD_203801 | JGI IMG/M metagenome (GOLD analysis project Ga0310344, IMG submission 203801) | Marine microbial communities from station ALOHA, North Pacific Subtropical Gyre - HC15-DNA-20-200_MG | ecosystem: Environmental > Aquatic > Marine > Oceanic | place: Pacific Ocean: North... | reverse complement strand
AACAAGCAATGGTTATTTATTAAAACAAAAAGCATTGAAGTTAAAACAAGCAGGTTTGTCTAGAATTACTGTTTCGTTGGATTCAATTGATGATTCGACTTATACAAAAATGAATGGCGGAAAGTATGGACCGTCTAAAACTTTATTAGCTCTAGAAGAATTAGATAAAGTTGGGTTTGAAAAGACTAAAATAAATGTTGTTGTTCAGAAAGGTTTGAATGACCAAAACTTTATAGATGTTGCAGAATATTTTAGAGATACAAATAAAATTGTGAGATTTATTGAATTTATGGATGTAGGAAATAAAAACAATTGGGAAAAAGATAAAGTTATTCCAGCTTCAAAAATACTGGAAATTATTAATGATAAATTCCCAATTTCTCCTATTGATAATAATTATTTAGGTGAAGTAGCAAACAGATATAAATATAATGACGGGAAAGGAGAGATAGGTATAATTTCATCAATATCGCAACCTTTTTGTCAAAATTGTACCAGAGGTAGATTATCAACCGACGGAAAATTTATCACTTGTTTATTTGCTTCTGATGGTGTTGATTTGAAATCATCTTTAAGATCTGGTGCTTCAGATGAAGATTTAACTGAAATAATTAAATCTACATGGGCTTCTAGAATAGATAAATATTCACAAGATAGATTAATTTCGCCGAAAAAAAATAAAAAAAAGGTGGAGATGTACTATATTGGAGGATAATAATTTAGTTTACATATATTCCGATGGTTCAGCTCTAGGAAATCCAGGTCCTGGTGGCTATGGAGTAATATTGCAATTTGGTAGTGAAGAGAAGGAAATACAAAAGGGTTTTAAATATACTACTAATAATCGAATGGAATTATTAGGTGCAATTGTTGGGCTAGAATTGTTAAAAAAAAGTTATAAAGTAATACTTTCAACGGATTCTCGTTATGTAGTTGATGGCATAAATCTTGGATGGGCAAAAAAATGGGAATTAAATGGTTGGATGAGAAACAAAAAAGATAAAGCAAAAAACAAAGATTTATGGAAAAGATTGTTACATCAAAATAGTAGACATGATATAACCTTTAGGTGGATTCGAGGACATGATGGACATAATGAAAATGAACGTTGTGATCAACTTGCAAATAATGCAGCAGCAAGTTCATCTTTAAATGAGGATTTGGGTTTTGAAGAATAATAAAAAATTATCTCATCTAAATAAAAAAGGTGAGGCAAAAATGGTAAATATCAATGAAAAAATCATTTCAGATAGAGAAGCTATTGCACGTTGTGAAGTAAATGTATCTAAAGAAATAATTAAATTAATACTAGAAAATAATATAAAAAAGGGAGATGTAGTCCAATTATCAAAAATAGCTGGAATAATGGGAGCTAAAAGAACTCATGAACTTATTCCACTATGTCACAATATTCCTTTATCAGAAATTAACATAGATATTATAATTTTAGAAGATAGTTCAAAATTATCTATTGAGGCATCAGTTAAAGCAGAATGGAAAACTGGGGTAGAGATGGAAGCTCTTACTGCAGTTAGTATAACTGCTTTAAGTATTTATGATATGTGTAAATCTGTTGATAAGCATATAGAAATTAATTCATTGAAGCTTATAAAAAAATCTGGAGGAAAAAGCGGAGATTTTATCAATGAATAAAATCTAAAAATTTCATTAATATAATAATTTACCAATGTTATTTTAAGGCGACGTAGCTCAGCGGTTAGAGCGGGCGCTTCATAAGCGCTAGGCCGGAGGTTCAAGTCCTCCCGTCGCCACCATAAATTTATTTAGTTATGAAGTCAATTTTTTTATATCCAAAACTTTTACCAGCAGGATTATTATTACCTCTGATATTTTTGTCATTTTTTGGAATTTTAGTTGGATTTTTAGATACTATAGCCTTGGCAATGATAGTACCTTTATCTGAAATGATTGTTAGTGCAGATATTGATTACAGCACAATACCAATACTTTCTGATTCTAGAGAATATGCAGAAAAATATAATATACCGTTCAATATTACTTCAATAATAATCGCAATAATTTTTTTTCAGGTAGTAAGAATTTTTTCATTATTTTTACAAGGATGGCTTGGGGCAAAGTACTCAGCTAAATATGAACATAGTTCAAGGATTAACATGTTAAATTCATACTCTTATATGCCTTGGGAAAAGTATGTTAAAGAAGATTCAGGAGATGTGTTTTTTAATATATCAAGAGTAACAAGTATTGCTAGTACTACTTATGGAATTTATTGCAGGATGATTTCTGTAACTTTGACTATCAGTATATATTTAATAACGGCTATTTATGCTACTTGGCAACTTTCATTAATTGCTTTGACGTATTCATTTATCGCTGCATTTGCTTTAATTTTTCTTCTTAAATATGCCAAAAAACTTGGAGCTAAAAGACTTCAACATGATGAGTTAATTTTTAAAATGATTAATCAGTTATCTAATGGAATGAAATATATTAGGATTTCTGGTTTGATTGACCGACAGCGTAATATCATAACTACTCAATCAAAAAAACTTGCCAAAGCAAATGAATCTATAGGAATTAATGAATCTCTTTTTAAAACTTTATCAGAAGCTTTATTTTTTATTGCTTTAGTAGGTTTATTAGGAGTCTCAACAATGATTTCAGTGTTATCAGCTGGAGGTATTTTACTTTTTTCTTTATTATTTTTTAGGATTTTTCAGCAGGTTAGAACATTACAGTATTCTTTTCAAACTTTTTTACAAATAGAACCATATGTTGAAAACATGAATGAGATTCATAAAAAAAACAAAAAATATATTGATGAATTAATTAATACAAAATCTACAAAAAACATTTCAATATTAAAAAGTATTGAAGTGAAAAATTTATCATATTCATATCTGGAAGGTAAAGATGTTCTTAAGGATGTAAATATTTCTATTAAAGCTAAAAAGCATACTGCTATTGTTGGATTATCAGGTGTAGGTAAAACAACTTTATTAGATTTAATTATAGGTTTAATTTTACCTACATCTGGATCTATAAAATATGATGAAAAATTATTTAATAAAAATCAATTAAAGGATTTAAGGAAATCAATTAGTTATGTTCCACAAGGTGGTGTTTTGTTTTCTGGGACTATTCTAGAAAACATTACTTTTGGTTCTGAAAATTATATTCCTGAACAATTAGATAAATCCTTAGAAATGTCTAATGTAAATTCTTTTATACAAGATTTACCTCATGGTATAGATACTAATGTAGGAGAAGGAGGATTTGCTTTATCGGGAGGTCAAAGACAAAGAGTAATTTTAGCTAGGGCAATATATAGAGATCCTAATATTATTATTCTAGATGAAGCAACAAGTGAGCTTGATTCTATTTCTCAACATGAATTTATTGAGTCGGTGAATAAAATAAGTAAGGATACAACAATTGTAACTGTAGCACATAGATTATCAAATATAGTTCATGCTGATAATATTTATGTGATGAAGAATGGCTCAGTAGTTGAATCTGGGAATTTTAAAAATCTTGTAGAGATTAATGGTGAATTTTCAAAAATGTATAAAGTAGAAATAGGAGATAAATATTAATTTCTTATTCTTTTAAAATGAGGCCAAGTAAGTTAATTTTCAATAAAGAAATTTCTAAATTTCTAGATATAAATAAGTATAAGAGTGTACTTGATGTAGCATCTGCTGATTTTAAAAATATCAATCTTTTTAAATCTGATAATTATACTGGAATAGACATTGATCCAGACTTAGTATCTGAAGGTTTAAGGAAATATCCTAATGCAAAAGGTATTTCGGGAGATATTATGGATATCCAAAATTTAGTAAGACAAAATAAATATGATCTTTGTATATCAACACATACATTAAGTTATTTAACCGAAGAAAATATTTTAAATGCAGTTAATCACCTCATATCTGTTAATGCTAATGAAGGTTCAATAATAATAAATCTTCAATCTAATCAACATTTATCGAATAAAATTTTAGATTTATTTAAAGAAAATTATCAGAATTATTATCATGTTAGATATCAAAATTTATACACCAGATATATTGAAAAATTATTTGAAAATTCTTTAGGTGTTTTTAATCCAGGTAAAATCGGACGTTTAATTATTAAAATTTCTTTAGCGTATTATTTAGAAAGTATAACAAGTAAATATAATTTTACAGGAAACAGCTATATATTTTTTGGTATGGGATTAAATCGAACCTAATCTTTAATATACTCATTAATATCTAAATGAGTTTGCTTAATTTTTTCTTCAATGATCTTAAAATCGTTAATTTCATCTATACTGATCATATCTTCTGTAATAATGTAACTAGAATTTTCTCCGATAGGTGTGGCTTCTTTATTGGAATTAAGTAAAAAAGAAGAATCAATCGCATAACATGCTCCATTTTTATGGTATGTAGGAGAAAGGTCTTGGCGTATAACAATCTTATCTCCAATTGATTTATCAAACCAAATTAAATTTTCTTTATTAGTAATAAATTGCTTATATGGATGGTATTTTAAGTTTGTTTCAGAAATAGTAATTACAGAATCAAATTTCCCTATAATTAGTTTATTTAAACATTGATTAATATGCTTTGTTTTTCTCATAGGAGATGTTGGTTGAATCATTAAAATTACATCAATATTTGTGTCTTTATTTTTTAGATACCAATTTAATGCATGTTTTAATACCGGAATATCACCTACCCTATCCCCAGATAGTTCAGGTGGTCTCATAAAAGGAGCTTCCAACCCATAATTTGTCGCTTCAAAAGCAATTTCTTCGCTATCTGTACTTACTATTTTATAATCAATTTCAGGTATTAAATTTAATGTTTTTCCTGCTATTCCTACTAATGGAATACCCATGATTTCTCTAAGATTTTTTTTATGTACACCTTTTGAGCCCCCTCTTGCAGGAACAACAGCTAATATTTTTTTCCCATTTATCAATTAATTTAATCTAACTTTTCATCAAGTAAAAATCTTCCCCAATGATCTACATACGTTTTTCTTGATTTTCTCGGAATTTTATTGATAGATTTATCTTTATAAAACGAATCATTATCAAAATGAGTAGTAGAAAGTTCCTCAAAGATAACACCTTTTTCTGTACTGAATGAATGCCATACACCTGGTTGAATTAAAACTTGTTCACCTGCTGTAATCTTTCTTTTAATCCCATCAATTTCGGTATCTAATTCTCCTGATAAAATATAAAAAGTTTCCTCTTTTTTCTTGTGAAAATGTGATGGATGAAATTGTCCAGCTGTTTGAATTACCAATTTTTTACAATATAGTCTGTTTATTAGAGTTATTAATACAGCACCAAATTGATTAAATTTTTCTATCCCATAATGATGAGAAAATTCAACATTGAAATCAGCTGCTAAAGTAATTTTTTTTTGATTCAACATTCCTTTTATTAAGTGAATATGATGTTGTAGGATTATTCTTTTTTTATCTTCTGGGAAATTTAAATCATTAATCATTAAAGGTTCATTTATACTAAAATCTTTTTTTGAGATAATTTCTTCTTTCCATAATCCTGAGAAAAATTGATTCTCAAAATAAGGCATTGCAAAAAAAATATCATTCTGTGAAATTTTTGTTCCTTTTTTTATTGATGATTTTGCATAAACTCCACGTCGAAGGTCATAAATCGAGTCTAATTCTTTTTTAGTTCTTACTATTTTTGTATTTGAACCACATGCATCTTTAGCTTTTTTATACTTTAGGATCCAATTATCTAGTTCATTTATACTAGCTGAGTAGGCGTTTAATTTATCATTACTCTGATCTATTATTCCTACATGTTTTTCAAACATTCTTGCGCCTTTAGCATATGCAATCATTACAATATCAGTATCTTTAGGATCTTCATGAGTGGACCATCCAATAGTAATTTTCGGGAATCTTAATCTAAGATTTTCTATTTGATTAAGTTCACAAAGTTCAGGAGGGGTTGGATATAAGGAAACACAATGCATTATTGCAAAATCTACGCCTTTATGATCAAAAAAACTAACAATTTTATCTATGTCATTTATTTGTAAACCTCCTGTAGAAATAATAACAGGAAGATTATATTCAGACACTTTTTCTAATAAAGGCCAATCATTTGCAGAACAACTACCTATTTTTATAATTTCAAAACCTTGTTTATGTATCACTTCTACAGATTCTTCATCAAATGGGGTGCAAATAGTAATTAAATCTTTTTTTACCGCATAATCTTTTAATAAAGAGAAATCTTTTTTTGAAAGTTTTGTAGATAAAAATCTTTTAATATGTGTAGGTTCATCTGCGTCAATGTAATTTGGATGTATAAAACTATCTAATTGTCTAAATTGAAATTTAATTCCTGCGCGAAGATTATGTTTTTTAGCTAAATTAGAGCACATATCGATTATAGATTTTCCTAATTTAATCGAACCTTGATGATTATTAGCCATTTCAAAAATGAAAAGATCATTAAAATCATATGAATTATTATTAGTCATTTTTTTCTTTCTCATTAATTGATATTGAATTATTAGTATAGCCTTTTGAATAGTTTATCTTAACAGATTTATTTAAATTACTAGCTGAAATATGTGCTGCAGAAATTATAAGCATAGTTTCTAATCCATTGTGTATAGAAAGAGGACTTTCAGATGAATTTTCATTAAAAGTTTCGATATGATTTAATTCATCATAAAAATCATCCGGACGATTTTTATGATATTTATGTATATCTTTTGAAAATTTATCCTGATAAATTAAGATGTCATATGACGATTCTTTATTGATTTCTATAGTAATATTTCCATTCTCAAATTCAGCCAATATTATTTTTTTGGGTGGATTAGTTACTACATCTTGTATTAATGTACCTATTAATCCATTTTCAGTATGAAAATTAACTTTGCTTATAGAATCGTATAGATAATTTTCACCTCTTTTATATGTAATTTCTGAATTCAATTCTACAATTTTTCCCATATCGAATAACTTTGATATTACTATACATAAATTTAATCCATGGGAATGTTCACCTAATGCACCTCCCCCATTTTTCCATTTACCCAAGTAAGAATCTGAAGGTCCATTCAACCAAGGATGAGCTTTAAATATACCCTCCCAATGTTCTTTCCAATTAATTGTCAATTTATTTAGTTTACCTAGATTTTTTTTTCTTTTTTTTAATTCAATCAATTTTGAAAATACCTTTGACGCAGCATGTGTATATCCTACAAAGCATTCAATTTTTTCTTTTTCTAAAAGATTTAACAAAATTTCATTTTTAGATAATTCAGGGGTAGATAAAGGTTTTTCTATCATCATTGTTTTACATTTTGTTGATCTTAATACATTTATAGCTACCTCTATATGCGTATCTGGTGGTGTACCAATAAAAATATAGTCATAAAATTTTTTAAAATGAATACTTTTTTCAATTAAATTTATTTTCTTATTCCAAATGCCATATCTTGAGGGATAGATACTTTCTTTCATTCTATTTAATGCATTTATATCTTTATCAGTAACACTAACATTCCATTTTTTTTGGGATGCGGCATATGCAAGATGATTACCTATTGATCCTGCTCCAAATATTAATACATCTGGCATTTATGTAGCCATCTCTTTAATAGATTTGATTATTTCTGATTCTACTTGTTTGCAAGAATCACCCTTATCAGTATGAATGAAATTAGTTAATTCCTTAGTTTGATAAAAAGACTTTTTTTCATGTTTTGTGAATAAGAATTTATTAAACATAGAAGATTTAGTCCAAAATAATGATTGAGGATTTATTGATGAAAGCAGAGTATCTTGATATTCAGTAGCATTTTTCAAAGATAAGCTGATAACAGTTTTTTTCATTAAAGTAGCTTCTAATAATGTAGTGGAATTGAATCCAGCAATAAATTCAGATTTTAACATTAAATCTTGAGCATTCATTTGACTAGTTATTATTAAATTTTTTGGGATTTCACTAATTTTTTTTTCTCGAATAATATCTAAAACATAATTTTTGTAATGAGAAGAAGATTTAGTTTTTATTACGAAATCTTCTTTTGTATTATCTAATACAGTATTAATAAAATCTATATGAAATTCTTTAGTTATATTTATCAATTTTTTATCAAATTCATTCGAGTAGAAAGAAATTTTATCAAAAGGATATGGCGAAAATAATGTTGCCTTAAAGATAGGTTTAATTTTAGTGACATTAAATATAAAATCAAATCTGGGAACACCACGGGCTACAATATTATTTGAGGTAATTCCTTTAATTTTACTTTTTATAAGATCATTTCTTACAAAGTTATTATAAGTAATTAACTTGTCAGCTTTAAATGGTATTTCTTTTTGAAAATTCTTACTTATTTTTTTGTTAAATGATACTCCTTCTTTAAATAAAACTATGTATGGGATTGATAATTTTTTTGATAGAGAATGTAATTCTTGAAGTAATAAATAATTGTAATTACAAGTGATAATAAACTTGTAATTATTTTTTTTAATTATTGATTCAAGAAGTTCGATTGTAGATTTTTTTAGTAAATCTATTAGCTTAGGATTATTATAATAACTTTGAATATCATTGATTTTTTTTTCTGTTAATATTTCCAAAGATTCCCATACATATGACATACCTATCGTATCGATAGTTATTGAATCTGAAAAAGTATTAATAGCTTTTACATCCTCATTGAAAATTGATCTTCCTAATGCTAAACCCTTATATTTTTTTAATTTTTTTGGATGTATTGTTAAGGTTTTTAACCTAAGGGTAAGTAATAAGTTTATTCTTGTTAATTTGTATAAAAACAATAAAATTATTGGCAAGAATATCTTATGTTTATTAAATTGTTTCTTAATATTAATCATCTTTAATATCATATATATAGTATTATTATGAAATAATTTTATAGATTTATTTTTTTATTATTATCTTAATAAAACTAATAATTTCTATTATCTTTTACTATTATATGAAAATAACAATCTACTATAAAATATCATGAAAATTTTGGTTACTGGCGGAGCAGGATATGTTGGGACACAGTTAGTTTCAGAATTATTGGGTGCTGGGCATAAAATTATTGTTCTTGACGAATGTTGGTTTGGTAATTATTTACCGAATAGTAAGAATTTAAAATTAATTAAGGGTGATATTAGAGATAAAGAATTAGTTAACAATTTAGATGATGAAATAGAAATCATTTATCATTTAGCTAATATTGCTAATGATCCTAGTGGTCTAATTGATTCAAAATTAACTTGGGAAACTAATGTTTTAGCAACTAAATTTCTTATTGAATGGGCAATAGAAATTAATGTAAGTAAATTTATATATGCTTCTTCTGGAAGTGTTTATGGGGTAAAAGAAGAAGAAAATGTTACTGAAGATTTGCCTTTAGAGCCTATATCTGACTATAACAAAACAAAAATGATTAGCGAAAGAGTTTTATTAAGTTATATCAACCAAATTCCTATTTATATTTTAAGACCAGCTACAATATGTGGTTTTTCTCCAAGAATGAGATTGGATTTAACTGTAAACATACTAACTTTTCATGCTTTGAATTTCGGTGTAATAAACGTTTTTGGTGGAGATCAAATTAGACCTAATATTAATATTAAAGATATGATCTCTGTATATAAACACTTTCTTTGTTCTGAAATTGAATCTGGAATATATAATGTAGGATTTGAAAATCTTTCTGTTAAAAGTATTGCACATATTATTTCAGAAAAATTTAATGTTCCAATAAATTTTTCTGATTCAAATGATCCAAGATCATATAGGTTAAATTCAGATAAATTATTATCTACTGGTTTTATTCCTAAATTTTCAGTCAATGATGCTATTGAAGAAGTTAATTTTATGTTTAGAAAAAATTTAATAAGAGATGATGACGTTAATTATAATGTCAGGACTATGGATATATTAAAAAAAGAGGGAATTATTTAATTATTGTATCCAATTATTTTCAGCTACTATTTTGTTGATTATTTTCGAAGCGTTCTTTAGATTATTGCAGGTAAAATTTTGACCAAGATTTATTTTTTTTGAAGATATAAGTATTGTGGGAATTTTTGCATTTATTCCAGTTTGAATATCACTTTTTTTATCTCCAATCATTATTGATTTTGTTAGTGGAATATTAAATTTTCTTGCAGCTAAAATCAGATTTGATATTTTTGGTTTTCTGCATTTACATTGATCTTCTTCTAAATGTGGACAAATATATATTTCATCAATTATTTTATTTTTATCGTTGATTATTTTTAGTAATTCTGCATTGAAATTATTTACTTCTTCAATATTAAAAAAACCTCTATTTATTCCAGATTGATTAGAAATTATTGTTATTATAGCACCAGATTTTTTAATTTCATTTAAACCTTCTTTCGAATTAGGTAATAATTCTAGTTGGGATATTTTGTGAGGATATCCTACATCTTCTATGATTGTTCCATCTCTATCAATAAAAACCATGAACGAATATTTATTATGATTTATCATATTAACAATTGTTATAAAAGGGATTTATTTTTTTGAAGGGAATCAATTTTGAGTAATCCTACTGAAGATCGGAAGAAAATACTTTCACTTGAAGAATTAAATAAATTATTAGGTGATTTAAAATTTAGTAACAAAACTATTGCTCATTGTCATGGAGTTTTTGATCTTTTACATATTGGTCATATA
>Ga0310344_10004189_pt1 | contig 10712 bp, 5 predicted proteins | sample HC15DNA20200_MG_FD_203801 | JGI IMG/M metagenome (GOLD analysis project Ga0310344, IMG submission 203801) | Marine microbial communities from station ALOHA, North Pacific Subtropical Gyre - HC15-DNA-20-200_MG | ecosystem: Environmental > Aquatic > Marine > Oceanic | place: Pacific Ocean: North... | reverse complement strand
TTCGTCCTTCTACCCTAACGTTTCCTGTCTGGAGTGGTAATTTCATTTTAGCCTTTAGGCAGAAAAAAAAGAGCACGGCGTTTGCCGCTGTAACCTGAATTCCAGGTCAACAGTTGTCCGCGCTCCCATGATCGGAGAGGGCCCCCATTAATTAGAGAGGCCATCGCATCCCTGATTTTCCGTGTTTAAATCCTTACCTTGATTCTTACCAGCGGTAGTGTGCAAACGCCTTGTTTGCCTCTGCCATCCGATGTGTGTCTTCTTTTTTCTTTATCGTATTCCCTTCGCCACGGCTCGCAGCCAAGAACTCTGCTGCTAAACGTTCGGCCATACTCTTTTCAGAACGTGCTCGGGCAAAGCCTACAAGCCAGCGTGTAGCTAGGGCCGTGCGGCGATTCGGTCTCACCTCTATTGGAACTTGATATGTGGCTCCTCCGACTCTGCGGCTTTTCACTTCAAGAGCTGGCTTAGCATTGTTTAATGCCTGCTCAAAGGCCTCCAAACCTGACTGGCCAGAACGTTGTTCTAGCATCTCAATTGCGTCATAGAAAATTCTTTCCGCCACTGACTTCTTACCGTCAAACATCAAACTGTTGATGAACTTGGTAACGGTGGGGGAATGAAAACGGGGGTCCGGAGGGGTCTCCCTTTTTTCAGCTTGCGAACGGCGGCTCATTATAGATCAGTCTCACTTAGGCCGTTTAGCACCATACTTGGAACGGCCCTGTCTTCGGTCACTGACTCCTGAAGCATCTAATGTACCACGTATGATATGGTACCGGACTCCAGGGAGATCCTTCACACGACCACCCCGAATCAGCACAATGGAGTGCTCCTGTAGGTTATGACCTTCCCCACCAATATACGCTGTAACCTCAAAACCATTAGTAAGACGTACCCTAGCAACTTTCCGTAAAGCAGAATTTGGCTTCTTAGGGGTTGTAGTGTATACACGAGTGCACACGCCCCGCTTCTGCGGGTTCATCTGTAGAGCCGGGGCTTTGTTCTTTTTTTGAACTGCGCTCCGGCCCTTCCTAACTAACTGGTTGATGGTCGGCATTAGATGCTGGTCTGCAACCTCATGGTCTTGAAAAAAAACGCGCCTCTCGGCGCATCGATGGGAAACCCTCTTTTATTGAAGGCACCCGTTCCGACTACAGCAGAAAAAAATAGAAAGGGGTGAACTTAGTGTCAACGGGAAATTCGGCTTCATTGAGCGATATTTCAGGGGTTCTGTTAAGACGTAACATTCAATTTTCTGAAATAAGAACCGAGGTTTATATCATCCCCACCAATTTCTCAAGCATTTTCTGTTAGATCACAAAATAAAGCTAGGGCCCTCCAAAGACCTGGAGAGCCCTAGCTTTACATGGGCCACATAAAATATCTAGAGGGAGTTTTCCCAGTGTTTGAGAACTTTATTTGGTACCAGCCAATCCCGACACAAGCTCTTCTGCTTCTGCTAAAGGAATAATCTCTTCATCGTAATAAGACTGTTCGACCATAAACTCTACCGAGTGATAGCGATGAGCTCCGGTACCGGCCGGTATTAGGTGTCCAATTATAATGTTTTCCTTCAAGCCCTTGAGTTCGTCGTTCGCCCCACGCACCGCTGCATCGGTAAGTACGCGTGTTGTCTCCTGGAAAGATGCTGCTGAAATGAACGATTCAGTCGTGAGACTTGCTTTTGTAATACCTAATAACAATGGCTCTGAACGCGCTGGTTCTAGACCCTCTTCCATCGCCTGCTGGTTAACAGACCGGAACTCTGAGCGGTCAACGTTTTCACCCTCTAGAAGAACCGTATCACCTGAGTTGGTTACACGTACCTTTTGCAGCATCTGCCTAACAATAACCCCAATATGTTTGTCATTGATCTTTACACCCTGCAATCGATAAACCTCTTGTATCTCATTCAGCAGATACTCTTGAACTGCCCTCGGTCCCTTAATTGCTAGGATATCGTGGGGATTGATCGGGCCTTCACTTAACCTATCACCGGCCCGGACACGATCCTCCTCATGAACTCGCATATGCTTCCCAACAGGGACAGCGTAGGTCCTCTGGTCACCCAACTCTGGAGTCACATGAACCTCACGTTTCCCCCTCTTAATACCTCCGAAGGAAACTACCCCGTCAATCTCAGTAATAACGGCTGGGTCCTTTGGTCTACGCGCCTCAAAAAGTTCAGCCACCCGAGGTAAGCCCCCAGTAATATCACGAGTCTTATATACCTCTCGACTGATTTTAGCGATGGTATCACCCAGTTCAATCTCGTCACCATCACGAACCGTGAGTTGTGCGCCAACTGGGACAATGAACTCCCTCTGTTTCTCACGCTTTTTGGTCTTTTTCTGAATTTGGATCGTCGGGTGAAGCTTCTTTTCTCGATCCTCAATAACAGTCATCTGGCGGCGACCAGTTGATTCATCGAGTTCTTCACGCATTGTCTGCTCATCAATAATGTCGATGAACCGAACCACACCTTTAGCATCCGCAACAATTGGCTCAGAATATGGATCCCAGCTGAATAATAAATCACCAGCTTCAATCTCCTCACCTTCTTCAACCGCCAGACTTGCCCCATATGGGACGGAGAGCCGACTCCGCACACCACCTTCACTGGTTTTAAGAAGAATTTGCCCTTCACGCGATGTGATAATGCGATCCTTATCGGGCGTTTTGACTATCGTAACACGCTCAAGTCCTACAATCCCATTTATTTTTGACTTACGCTGGGTTTGTGCAGCAATCCGGGCAGCAGTTCCACCGATGTGGAAAGTACGAAGAGTAAGCTGAGTACCGGGTTCTCCAATGGACTGTGCGGCAAGAATACCGACAGCCTCACCAATATCCACAGACTTCATAGTAGCGAGATTTCTGCCGTAGCACATTTGGCAGATTCCCCGCTTTGACTCGCAGGTTAAGACCGACCGAATCCGTACCATCTGCAAACCTGCATCTTCAATTGCAGTGGCTACAGCTTCATCTATCAGACCACCCGCTTCTATCAACAACTCGCCGTCAATCGGGTCATACACATCTTCAAGTGCTGCGTTACCAACAATGCGGTCAGCTAGCGGCTCTATGATGTCCTCGCCTTCCTTAAGCGCAGTCATCTCAAGTCCGAGTATTGTACCACAGTCTTCTGCTGAAACTGTTACATCTTGGGCAACGTCAACCAATCGCCTCGTCAGATATCCTGCATCAGCAGTCTTTAGGGCAGTATCAGCTAGCCCCTTTCTCGCTCCGTGGGTGGAAATAAAATACTCAACCACAGAAAGTCCTTCACGGAAATTTGACTTGATAGGGCTTTCAATGATCTCTCCTATTCCGCCAGTCAATTTCTTTTGTGGCTTTGCCATGAGACCACGCATGCCCGCAAGCTGACGCATCTGATCCCTATTACCACGAGCACCTGATGTCATCATCATGAAGACCGGATTGAATCCATCCTTAGATCTTTCAAGATGCTGAACCATGGCATCTGCAACATCGTTATTAGCGTGCGTCCATGTATCGATGACCTTGTTGTAACGCTCGCCATTCGAGATGAAACCACTCCCATACGCTTTCTGGAACCGTGCAACCTGTTCCTCAGCTTCCCTTAGGATCTCTGCCTTCTCGTGCGGTACTTCTAGATCGGAAATACCAACACTAATCCCGCCCATCGTTGCATAGCCAAAACCGAAATTCTTTAAGTGATCCAGGAATTCAGTCGTCTTTCCGAGCCCACTAATCTCAAAGCAATCAAATACAAGATCTCCAAGCTCTTTCTTACCAAACGTTCTATTCAAAAAGCCTATTTCATCAGGCACAATAGAGTTAAAGAGTACTCGCCCTGCTGAGGTTCTAATCCACTGACCATCCTCTTGCTGATCCTGGCTACCGACCCAATACCAGACAGGAGACTCAAATACCACATACTCCTGTTCAAGAGCCATCTCGACCTCTCCGTAAGTGGAGAACCGAGGTGCTTTCGCATAGAGCTTATCAAGTTCTTCATCGGCTTTAGTACGACGGTCCTCCGGAACCTTCGGATCTTCGATTAACCGCTGCAGATCCGTGATACGGAGCCCAGGATTAGTTAGATAGTAAGATCCAATTACCATATCCTGTGTTGGTGAAGCTACAGGGCGTCCATTAGATGGCAGGAGAATATTGTTTGAGGCTAACATTAAAACCCTGGCCTCAAGCTGCGACTCAAAGGATAGTGGCACGTGAACTGCCATCTGATCCCCGTCAAAATCAGCATTAAATGCGGCACAAACGAGCGGGTGAATCCGGATTGCCTTCCCCTCTACGAGAACTGGTTCAAACGCCTGGATGCCTAGTCGATGTAGTGTCGGTGCCCGATTCAATAGAACGGGATGGTCCTTGATAATGTCCTCAAGAACCTCGTACACCTTTGGATCATCCTGCTCTACAATCTTCTTTGCGCGCTTGACCGTCTCTGCTTCGCCACGCTTTTCCAGCTCATGGATAATGAAGGGCTTAAATAACTCAACAGCCATTGCTTTCGGAAGTCCACACTGATGGAGTTTGAGCTCCGGCCCAACTACGATCACAGATCTACCTGAATAGTCCACTCGCTTCCCCAGTAAATTCTGACGGAAACGTCCTTGCTTGCCCTTCAGCATGTCACTTAGTGACTTAAGTGGTCTTTTGCCGCGACCCCGTATCGCTTTTGAGCGCCGACCATTGTCAAACAGAGCGTCAACAGCTTCCTGCAGCATTCGCTTCTCATTACGGAGAATGACCTCCGGCGCCTTCATATCAATCAACTTCTTCAGTCGATTGTTGCGGTTGATGACCCTTCGGTAAAGATCATTAAGATCTGAAGTTGCAAACCGCCCACCGTCGAGTGGAACTAACGGTCGCAAATCAGGGGGGATCACCGGAATTACATCGAGGATCATCCATTCCGGACGATTCCTACTTTCAGGTGTGTCACCGGAATTACGAAGAGCGTCAACAACCTTAAGTCTCTTTAATTTCTTCTTCTTGCGGTGCTGTGACGTCTCCGTGGCTATTTCATTTCGAAGCCAATCGGCAAGCCGGTCTAATCCCCTGCCATCAGCATTGCGATCCTTAATCTTTCTTTCAGGTGTATCAAGTAGTCCCAGTAAAGTCCGTGCAGCTTCGGCTCCAATTTCTGCCTTGAACTGCTCATCCCCCTCGTCACGTGCTTTCACACGTAAATCGTAATACTCATCTTCATCAAGAAGCTGTTGGAACTCAACAGCGACTCCATCAATGTCCTGCTTACCCGGGTGAGTAACAACGTAATTTGCGTAGTATATAACCTTCTCGAGATCACGTAATGACATACCGAGCAGGTAACCAAGCTGGCTCGGTAAAGTCTTAAAGAACCATATGTGGGCCACCGGGACTGCAAGATCGATATGACCCATACGTTCCCGACGCACCTTGGATAAAGTGACCTCAACACCACAGCGGTCACAGACATGCCCACGGAACCGAATCCTCTTAAACTTCCCGCAATGACACTCCCAGTCTTTTACGGGGCCAAAAATTCGCTCACAAAATAAGCCGTCACGCTCAGGTTTAAATGAGCGATAGTTGATCGTCTCTGGCTTTACTACCTCACCAAAAGACCAACCATTTATCTCATCAGCGGAAGCAAGCCGCACTCTGATGTACTCAAAGTCTGAGCTACCCTGATCTCTAGTTCTTGGAAAATCGATCATTTATTCCTCCTCACCCAAAGTCACACTCAGACCAAGGGCTTGTAGCTCTTTTACGAGCACGTTGAACGACTCTGGAATCCCAGGCTTCGGAAGGTTGTCACCCTTGACTATTGCCTCATAGACCTTTGAACGGCCTTGTACATCATCAGATTTGACAGTGAGAATTTCCTGAAGAGTGTGAGCAGCACCATAAGCTTCAAGTGCCCACACCTCCATTTCACCAAAACGCTGACCTCCGAACTGCGCCTTACCAGCAAGAGGTTGTTGTGTAACCAACGAGTATGGCCCAATGGAGCGTGCATGGATCTTATCGTCTACGAGGTGACTTAGCTTAAGCATGTAGATCGCACCAACAGTAACTGGATGATCAAATCTGCGACCACTACGTCCATCTCTAAGCCAAATCTTTCCGTTAGGTAAGATTTCACAGTGCTCCATCAATTCATTCACCGCATCATCTAGACCTGTGCGTATCGAGGCTCGGCCCTTCAGCTTTTGAATGGCCGGAAAGAGTGTCTTTAAACTCTCTCCCTTCCGCGCAGCAAGCTCATTTCCAGCCTCAAGAACGAATGCACTTAATTGGTCAAAAAACTTCTTATGCTTAGCAGTTTTACCCAGAGGAATATAGGCATCTAATGACTGTCCAATCCCATGTATTTGACTCGGTGAGCCAGCACCATTCCCATTTCCATCTCCTCCTTCAGCCATAACCACTGGCAGTTGGCCTGTTGCCGACACAAGTGTTTCAATGTCGTTAAGGCCCACTGGAGGAGATGCCTTTAGGTCGTGTGCATCAACAACCCACTTGAGGCCTGCCAGCTTCAGTAATCCCCCTACTTCATTCTCAGTCGCACCCTGGAATACTGGGGTCTTAGCCTCAAAACCCAGAACCCGACCTGCCCACCCCAAATGGGTTTCTAGAATCTGACCGACATTCATTCGAGATGGCACACCAAGAGGGTTTAGCACGATCTCGACCGGTGTTCCGTCTGGGAGAAATGGCATATCCTCCTCAGGTGCTATTCTAGCAATAATCCCCTTGTTACCGTGCCTCCCCGCCATCTTATCACCCACCGAGATTTTTCTCTTCTCAGCCACGTAAACTTTAACGAGTTGGACTACGCCGGGCGGCAGTTCGTCAGGCTGAAAGACCTTGTCAATTTGGTCTTCAGTGCTCTCCCTGAGTCGTGTGATCCGTCTTTGAGCTTCATCAACCAAGCCTCTAATACGTTCACTAGCTGACTTGTTCTGAACCTTGAATGTCTGCAGGTCCACCTGTCTGAAATTGATCTGCTCAAGATTTTCCTTCGTAAACTTTGAGCCCTCGTCCATAAACGTCTCAACGGTCCCATTCTTCAGCATCAAGCTTACTGTTTGTCGAAGCAAGATCTGACGAAGCTCATCGTCTCGAGCATCTAAGATGCGCTTGATCTCTTCACGCTCGACGCTTCTAAGACCTTTAATCTTTGCCCCGTGCTCTCTCTCAAGTAGCGGATCGTCTACCCGACGCGAGAAAATCTTTACGTCGATAATCGTTCCAGTCATCCCCGGAGGAACCCTCAATGATGAATCCTTCACATCCTTGGCTTTCTCACCGAAAATCGCTGTCAGTAACTTCTCTTCGGGTGAAAGCTCTGTTTCCCCTTTCGGTGTGATTTTTCCCGCCAGAATATCCCCTGCCTTAACCCTAGCTCCTTCACGTATGATTCCTCTTTCATCGAGGTCTAATAAATTTTCCTCTGCGACATTCGGAATCTCACGTGTTATCTCTTCCATGCCCCGCTTTGTGTCTCTTACATGGAGTTCGAGCTCTTGGATATGGATTGATGTAAAAACATCATCTTTGACCAATTTCTCACTGATCAAAATTGCGTCTTCAAAGTTTGACCCATACCAAGGCATGAATGCGACAAGGACATTTCGACCAAGTGCTAGCTCCCCAGAATCGGTACTCGGTCCGTCAGCAATAATATCGCCAGGATTAATCTCCTCGCCTATCTGTACAAGAGGACGTTGGTTGATCGCTGTATCCTGATTCGTACGCCAAAATTTCTTGAGTGGGTATCGGTCAAACTGGGTCAGCTTGGCAAGTGGTTGGCCGGCGCTTCCAGGCTTGATAGTACCTGTATCAATTACAGCTTCATCTGCAGTAACCTGAACTACTTTTCCAGCACGGCGTGCCTTTACCACCGCACCTGAATCAGACGCAACTTTCCCCTCTAGACCTGTCCCGACAAGTGGCGCATCCGTATACAAAAGTGGGACAGCTTGGCGCTGCATATTCGAACCCATCAGCGCCCTGTTAGCATCGTCATGCTCTAGGAAAGGAATTAGCGCAGCTGCAACCGAAACCAGTTGATCTGGCGCAACATCCATATAATCAATATCAGCCGGGCGAAGCAGCGGAAAGTCGCCTCTCTCTCGGCAGAGTACAAATTCGTTCTCAAAACTTCCCTTAGGTCCGACAGGTGCATTGGCCTGCGCGATACGCACCTCTTCTTCTTCGTTCGCTGATAGCCACTCTATCTTTTTCGTAACCTTACCTTTTTCGACACGCCGATACGGTGTTTCTACAAAACCCAGGTCATTTATCCTTGAGTACGTTGTCAGAGAAGTAATCAGCCCAATGTTCGGACCCTCAGGTGTCTCAATCGGACACATGCGTCCATAGTGAGAGTAGTGTACATCCCGCACTTCGAAGCCAGCACGCTCTCGTGTCAGACCTCCCGGGCCGAGTGCAGAAAGACGACGCTTATGAGTCATCTCAGCCAGAGGGTTCGTTTGATCCATGAATTGACTTAACTGACTCGAACCAAAAAACGCCTGGATCACGGCGGAGACTGTACGCGCATTTACAAGTTCATCGATAGTGATTTTAGACGGATCTGTATTGATTGACATCCGCTCTTTGACAAGTCTCGCCATCCGGCTCAAGCCCACACTAAATTGGTTGGCTATAAGCTCACCAACTGTTCGAACACGCCTGTTCCCCAAATGATCAATATCGTCCGTATACCCGCGACCTTCATTGAGTTCGATCAGGTGTTGAACAATGGAAACAAAATCTTCATTCGTTAGGATGGTTTGCGTCTCTGGCAATCCAACGCCAAGACGCTGATTCATCTTATAACGTCCTACGCGGCCAAGGTCATAGCGTTGAGGGCTAAAAAAGACCTGATCGAGGGCAAGACGAGCTGTTTGGACATTAGGTGCATCGCCAGGACGAAGAAGTGAGTAAATCGCATACAAAGCCTCCTCTTCGGACTCGGTCGGATCTTTCTTTATGGTGTTCTTGATCATCGGACTATCACCCCGCGGAGTCTGACGATCTGTCGTGTAAATCTTGAGCTTCTTTACCTTAAGGCGCTGCAGAATCTCGATGATTTCCTCATCTATTTCTTCACCATTCTGCACTAGGATTTCGCCGGTTTCTGAATCGAAAAAATCCTCTGCCACTACTTTGCCAAACAATTCATCCGTCGGGGTTGCACGCTTGCCTGTGAGGCTGAACTCTGACACATCGTAGAAGAGCTTAAAAATTTCCGCATCTGAACTGTACCCTAAAGCTCGGAGCAGAGCCGTTGCTGGAAATTTTTTCTTCTTATCTATATGTACATAGCATATATCATTGATATCGAGCGTGAATTCGACCCAGGACCCACGGAAAGGAATAATCCGGCCACTGTATAGCTTGGTGCCATTAGGATGGATATTCTCCTCAAACACGACCCCCGGGGATCGATGTAATTGGCTCACAACCACCCGCTCTGCCCCATTTATAATGAAGGTCCCGAGATCAGTTAGTAGCGGAAGGTCACCTAGATATACTTCCTTCTCAATAATATCTGTGGGACGGCGATTCTCTGGCGGATCGACACTCTTTTTCTTCCTCTTCTTCCTCTTACTAGCTGCATCTTCGTCTTCGTCAGGCATCTCCCAGATAATCAGCCGAAGATTTGCCTTGAGTGGAGCAGCATAGGTCATATCACGCTCAATACACTCTTCAACTGAATACTTTGGCTCACCTAATCCAGCACTAATGAACTCTAGCGTGAAGTTATGGTTGACGTCCGAGATCGGAAAAATTTCTCCGAAGACACGCCCCAGGCCAAAGTCCCATTGACCACCGTCATCCATCCCGGAACCGACCAGTTTCCCGAACGAGTGAATTTGAACATCTAATAAGTTCGGCATTGGCATGACCGACCCAAGCTTAGCAAAGCTGAGAATTGGTCTATTGTCCTTGCGCAGTTCCAAGGTTCGTCCCCCTTAGCAGGTCGCCTGTCCCAGCGACCAACATGTATTGTATTCCTGGGGTAAGCATACGTAGTCCTTGGCCCGTGGCACTCCCAATTGGAGGGAGTTAAGCCCGGAGTAAGAACTTATGCTAACCCAAACGTGACAAGCAGTAACGATCTACAATCTGAGACCACTATTTGAGGGCTACGGCCGCCCCAACCTCTTCTAGCTTCGCTTTCATCTCTTCGGCCTCTTCCTTGGTCGCCCCTTCCTTCACAGGACCTGGAGCGCTATCCACGACTTCCTTGGCTTCCTTCAGCCCGAGGCCAGTGAGTTCACGCACAACCTTAATGACTTGGATTTTCTTGTCACCGATGCCCTCAAGGACAACATCAAATTCATCCTTCTCCTCAGCAGCTTCAGCGTCCGCTCCTGCTACTCCAGCTCCTGGCATTGCCATCGGAGCAGCAACAGCTGTGACGTTGAATTTGTCTTTGAAGGCATCAACGAACTCAGAGAGCTCGAGAACGGTCATGCTGCCAATAGTTTCAAGCAGCTCTTCATGATTCGTTGCCATCTTTCCTGATTCCTCCTGATTCACTCCGGTGATATCACCGGTGTTTGGGTTCACCCTATCTGTACGAAAAATGCATCTCCATCTGACTAACTTGGCCCCTTGTTAAAACAGTAGCCATCAATTCGCTCATAGCACTATCACTACCGCTCTTCTTCCTCAGCTGGCTCTTCAACAGCCTCTTCCTC
>Ga0310344_10004188_pt1 | contig 10714 bp, 9 predicted proteins | sample HC15DNA20200_MG_FD_203801 | JGI IMG/M metagenome (GOLD analysis project Ga0310344, IMG submission 203801) | Marine microbial communities from station ALOHA, North Pacific Subtropical Gyre - HC15-DNA-20-200_MG | ecosystem: Environmental > Aquatic > Marine > Oceanic | place: Pacific Ocean: North... | reverse complement strand
AGGTGAAGCAAAAGAATATACAACTAAGAACAAACTAAAACGCAATATTCCATATTCAATGGATGAGCATAATTGGGACGAACCCGTTTCTTTTTACGAAGGCACAGCCCTACAATCACATCTCAACGAGGCATTCCAAGATAAATTGATTCGGGTTCGTTTCTCTCGCATGTATCCAGGAGGTGTTGTACCACCACATATTGATTACAATACAACTTATGCCATGAGGTTTATAATACCCATCTCAGGTAACAGTGGTGTTGAAAATCATTTTTGGTATAACGGAGAACACAAAGTAGTTGAAATGAAGATGAAAACGTGTTATTTTTTAAACATAGGATATAAACATGCAGTATATCACAAAGGTAATGATATACGACACTATTTAATGGGCTCTGTTGCAGGACAGAGAGATTTTGAATGTATCAGATTATCGACAACGTAAAATCATTAGAGCTGGAAACAGCTATTGATAATTTACAAGAAGACGCACTAAAAGAAGGTAATACATCTATTACTAATGATAAGTATGACGTAAGAACAACGCCTGGCATTCCATTTTTAATATTGTGGGAAAACAAAGTTGCAGGTATGTGTTCACTAGAGCCAAGTATATATACGGGAGATCCTGAAGTTGCGGTTAGAGCATGTAGACATCATGTTTTAAAAAAATATAGAAATAAAGGATTAGGAATTCTTTTATTTGACGCAATGGTTAAAAGAGCTAGAAAAGATGGCTATAAAATATTTTATATAACTCAAGATATACATAACAAATCCCTTAATGCAGTTTATCAACGCAGGAAAAAAGTACCACAGATAAATCAATCAATGTACGATAATGAAATGGCTAACTTAAAGTTAGATAAAAGATTATTATTTCAAGTCGATCCTAGATCTGACTTGTTACAATATGTTTATTATGTAGACTTACAAAGTGAAAATTATAACTGGCAACCTAAACAAAACATGATTTGGAGAAATCACGATGGCAAACTTTAATTACAGACAGTTAGAAGATTGGATGGAATTAGTAAGAGAATACCCAGACGCAATAAACTGCTTTTGGCCTAGTCAAATAAAGTCAAAAAGATGGTTAGTAGAACAGGTAGAATATCAACAGTATTTTCCTATGCCATTTTCTTGTGTTATATTTGGTAGTTGGTATGGCATATTAGCAGACATGTTAAGTATAGAAGATACTACATGCGTGGATACAGACAATAGATTTTTAGAATGGTGTGATAGAAAATACAACACTTGGCATGGTTGTATGTCTAAATATGAATACGATACACCACCTGATCTTGTAATAAATACAGTTACGGAACATGTTAATCAAGAGATATATGATGATTGGTTCAAAAATATTCCTGAGGGAACATTTTATATTATACAAGGAAATAATGATTTCCAAGAAAAAGATCATATAAGAGCATGTGAAGATTTAGGAGAATTTATTTTAAAAAACTCTGGACAAGACCATATGTTTTGTGAAGAAATACTTTATGAAGGTCCATGGAACACAATAATAAACGAGCCTACAGTATATAAAAGATTTATGATAATAGGTAAGAAATGACAGATGATACAATTGAAGTAAAAGATGTAACTGAAGAAACCAGAGATGACAAGGACAGTCCACATGCACAACATAATTTAGATGTACATGATCCAGAAGCATATTTTAATTTTCTAAAAGAATCTAAAGAAAAGATTAATAAAGTTAGTCCTACCTTCTGTGCAGCTAAATGGCTACAATCTACAATACTATTATATAACGGCGAAACTCATTCTTGTCACCATCCCTCAAGACACAAAATACAATTATCAGATATAAAGAACAATCCTAAAGGCATTCATAATACAGAACATAAGATGAAAGCCAGGGAAGATCTTTTAAAAGGAATACAGACACCTGAATGTGATTATTGTTGGCGTATTGAAAATGCACCCGAAGATCATATTAGTGATAGAGTATATAAGTCTAGTTATTCTTGGGCACTACCTTATATAGATGATATAAAAGAATCAGGCAGAGGCGCAGATATAGATCCTACATATATGGAAGTTGCATTTGATAGCACTTGTAATTTTAGATGTATATATTGTAGTCCAGAATCTTCTTCTCGTTGGGCAGAAGAAATAAGAAAACATGGCGATATAAAACAAACAGAATATAATTTACATAATGAAAAATGGTTAAAAGAAGTAGGCAAATGGCCTATGCATCACAAAGAACACAATCCATATATTGAAGCGTTTTGGAAGTGGTGGCCAGACCTTTATCCAAAACTATTAAATTTTAGAATAACAGGTGGAGAGCCTTTGTTAAGTAAACATACATGGACTCTATTTGATTATGTAAAAGACCACCCAAACAAAGATTTAATTTTATCTATTAATACAAATGGAAATGCACCCGACGGAAAAGTCGATAGAATGATAGATGCTATTAACGATATGACACCCAACTTAAAATATTTTGATGTCTATACATCATTAGAAAATATAGGCGAACAAGCAGAATATTCTAGAGATGGTATGAACTATGAAGAGTTTATTTCTAATTGTTATAAGATTTTAGACAATACACCAGACTCTACTCGGTTACATTTTATGACTACAATTAATTTAACAAGCGCCCCTAGTCTTTTAGGATTTTTTAAAGTTATAAAAGAAATGAGATCAAAATATCAAACAAAAATACATGAGTTTAGAGTTAGAACACATTTATCCTATTTAAGATTCCCTAGAACATTAATGTTATCACTATTAAGCGAAGAAGATAAAAAACATTATGGAGATCTTTGGCTAGACTATGTTCACGCAAATAAACTTACATGGAAAAAAGATCCATCAGAAACATTTTATTTAGAAGAAGTAGATCAGTTAGAAAGACTTGTTGAATTTATGAGAACAGACAAGCAAGGAGATATGGTGTATAATGATATGCGTTCTTATATAAGACAGTTAGATGAAAGACGCAATAGAGACTTTACTAAAGCATTTCCAATGTTAGCATACTTATTAGAAGACGATTACTATGGCTGATTCAAAAGAATTAATTAAATTCAGAGATGAAACATTAAACTCCAAATCCAAATCTTTTTGTGGAGCCAAGTGGGGTAACAGTACACTATGGCTAAACAGTGGCGAAACAAGTTCATGTCATTTGCCACCGGTACATAAAATAGACGTTGAACAAATAAAAGAAGACCCTTCTAAACTACATACAACAGATCATAAAATTAAAATGAGAGATTTAATGCAGAAAGGAGAGAAGCCTTCTGAATGTGATTATTGTTGGAAAGTAGAAAGTATGGGATCTGACTTTGTTTCTGATAGAGTATTTAAGTCATTACAATTTACATCAGCAGAAATGAAGAAGTGGTATGAAGACCCGCCTGAAACAAGAATTGTTCCACCAACAATAGAAGTAATGTTTGATAGAACGTGCCAATTTGCTTGTAGTTATTGTAATGCTAATTTCAGTACTGAATGGGCAAAGGATATTAAAAAGCATGGCCATTATGAATTAGAAACACAGGGAGGCGGTGCTTTTAAACATGACGGCTCAATTAATAACTGTTATGAAAAAGAAACAAATCCTTTTATTAAAGCATGGTGGGATTGGTGGCCGGAGTTGGCAGAAGAACTTAGGGTATTAAGAATAACAGGTGGTGAGCCTTTAATGTCAAATGATGTGTGGAAACTGTTTGATAAAGTTATAGAAGAAAAGCGTACATTTGAAGTTGGTGTTAATACTAACTTAGGAGCAAAAGAAGCTATTATAGACAAACTTATAGAGAAGTCTCATGGTATGCATCGTTTAACTATATTTACTAGCATGGAAACTGTAGACGAACAAGCAGAATATATTAGGGACAAACTAGACTATGAACATTGGAAAAACAACTGTGAAAGAATATTTGAGGAATCTAATGTTAAACGATTGGTTGTTATGATGACAATTAATGCTTTGTGTTTGTTTGGAATAACTGATTTCTTAGATCAAATGTTAGAATGGAAACACAAATATAACAAGAGCATTGGATTAAGTGTTAATTTCTTAAGGTTCCCTGCGTTTATGAGTGTTACAGTATTGCCAGACCATATAAGAGAAAGAATGTGGCAAGATTTAACACTTTGGTATGAAATAAATAAAGAGGACTCTAAACTCAATTCCATGGAGAAGGGAGATATAGAGAGATTAATATCATATGTGAAAGTGATTGAGACACCACATTCATATGACAAAGATATAGAACAAAATAGAAAAGACTTTAAAAGATTTTATACACAATATGATTTCAGAAGAAATAAAAGTATAGAAATCTTTCCTAGTGATTTTTTAGAATGGTATAACAGGATATGACAGATAGAATTCCAGTAAAAGATTATAAAGACGTTTATTGTCCTTTGCCATTTAACCATATGAATATGCACCCTAATGGCAATGTATCGTTGTGCTGTGTTGCAGAGATGTTTCCACCTAATGATGGTTTTTATCGTGGACAAACATCAAGGCACATGATGAATCTTAAGAACCATACTGTTAAAGAACTTTGGGAGAAAAGTACAGTAACAGAAGTTCGTGAACAAATGTTACAAGGACAAAAACCTAAAGCATGTGAAGGTTGTTATAAGATAGAAGATAACGGCGGTGTTTCAAGAAGAATGACTGAAGGCGAAAGATGGGGTAGAGGACTATTAGAGCCTAAATTAGAATTTATAGATTTGAGAATGTCTAATTTATGTAACTCAAAATGTATGATGTGTTATCCAGACTCCAGCTCATCATTAGCTAAAGAATACAAACAATGGGAAAAGGAATTAGATTTTGTTCCAAACAACCCTACAGAATATGAATTGTTTCAATGGTTTGATGAAGAAACAATAGAACAATTATTAGAACATAAGGACACACTCAAATATCTTTATATTAATGGTGGCGAGCCATTTATGATGCCACAACAATGGAAGTTTTTAGAAAGACTTATTGAAGAAGGAGTATCTAAAAATATACATGTAAGTTATAATACAAACTGTTCCATATATGAAGACCGTTTTAATGATATATGGAAAGAGTTTAAAGTAGTAACATTAGGTATGAGTGTTGATGCAATAGGTGATAAAAATACATGGATTAGAAAACCTATTAATACATGGGAAAGCATTAACGAAAATATACAAAGTTTAATTAAAGCAGATGGTTTAGATCATATTAATTTAACATGTACAATACAATGGTTAAATTTACCTTTTATGGAAGAGTATTATGATTGGGCATTACCAATTATAGAACAAAAAGAACACTCTACAATAAATCAAAATTTTGTAACATTCCCTCACTATCTATCTGTTAATTGTATGCCACTTGAATGGAAGCAGAAAGTTAAGTGTATGTTTTTAGATTCAAAACACAGAAAACATTTATTAACATCTACAATGAATTCATATTTAGATTCAAAAGAAGAAAATCCGTTACTATTAAAACAAGGCAAACAATTTTGTGATGTAGTATCAAAACAAAGAGATAATTGGAGAGAGGTATTCCCTTATGAATACTAAGATAAATCCAAAAGGAATAAAAATTAAAGACATCACACCTAGTGATACTTTTTGCATTTATCCATGGATGCACAGTTACCAAGGTTGTCAATATGAAAGAAAACTATGTTGTATATCAAATGATATAGAAGGACACGATAAAACACCCACAGAAGAATTTTGGAATAGTGAATATATGCAACAAACTCGTAAAGATATGCTTACGGGTAAAGAAGTAAAAGAATGTGAAGCATGTTATAAAAACGAAAGATTAGGAATTAAGTCTTTAAGAGAAGAAGCAAACGAACAACTAGAAAGAACTCCAGATCCTGAACTTGCTTTAGATGAAATGATAGGAGGAACAACTCCTGAGAATACAGTTTTAGATAGGAAGCCTAGTTACTATGATTATAGAACTATTCATTGTAATCTACAATGTGTTTCTTGTGGAGGAATTTATAGTTCAACACACCTTACACTGCAAAAAACTATGTGGGGAGTTGAGCCGAAGTTTAAACCGGACTATGCTTATGAGGCAGACATGGCAAAAGAAATGATAGATGGTTTAAATGAGAAAAGAATTGACAACATTTATTGGGCGGGTGGAGAACCCATGATGCAACCATTACATTGGAAAGTAATAGAGCATATGGTTAAGTTATTAAATACACCTGGTTATGAAAGTTTTATTAAACAAGTTAAGATGCATTATAATACCAACTTAACAAAAAATGAATGGAAAAAACAAAGTGTTCCTAAAATGTTAGAACCTTTTCAGCCTAGCATACAAGCAAGTTTAGATGGAACTCACGAGACATTAGAATATACAAGGGATGGTGCTAAGTGGGCAGATATAGAAAAGCACTGGAAAGAATATCATTCATTGTTAGATAAACATAAACAAATGGGAGTAGCAACAGTTTTATCTGCTCCTGTGTTATTTGATATTGACAGGTATTTAGAATTTTATGGACAGTTTGATCCTTTCTTACACCCCCATTATATGTTTGTAACATTATCAGAAACAATAAGAAACCCAGGGTTTCTTGATATAAGATGGTATCCTGAAGATATATTTTATGATACAATAGATAAAGTCCAAAGAGAAATGAAAGCATCTGGTTTAAGAGGCAGTAAAAAATGGATACAAGTTACTGACGGATATAAACAAGAATATAAAGACTTTGTAAGGATTCCAGAAGAACTTAGAAAATTAAAAGGAATACAACTTTACAGAGAACAATTCTGTATTACTAAAAGAACATTGTCTGAACTATATGCTATTACAAACCCACAAGCACAAGAGTGGTTAGATAACATTGTTCCAAAATGGGTTAATCCTTATATGAAAAAGAGACTGGAGGAAGAGTTTGGACTCGATTTTTCAGTATAATAATATTGAACACTTACATATAGAATTAACTAACTTATGTAATGCATCATGTCCAGCCTGTCCTAGATTTTTTAAGAACAGTTCTTTACCAGCTCCAGGATTAGATTTAAACACTTGGACATTAGAAGACTTTAAAAGAAGACTTCCTGTAGACTTTCTTAAAAATATAAAACATATCAACTTCTGTGGCAACCATGGAGACCCGGTAGCATGTAAAGAGTTATTAGATATTTTAAAATATTTAAGTGATATAAAGATAAAGGTTATAGAAATGCACTCTAATACAGGAGGAAAAACTTCTAAAACTTGGAGTGAAATAGGAAAACTCTTTGCAAAGAATCCAGACTGGATAATGATATTTAGTGTTGATGGTTTAGAGGATACAAATCACATTTATAGAAGAAATATTAAATGGAACAAAGTAGAAGAAAATATAAAAGCATTTACACAATGGGGTGGAAAAAGTGATTGGGATTTTTTAGTTTTTAAACACAATGAACATCAAATAGAAGAAGCAAGACAAAAAGCTACAGAATGGGGAGTTACAAACTTTGTTCCTAAAATACCAGCAAATGTAGATAAAGGTACAAAGTTAAAACCTATGCCAGCAAACAAAAATGACGGCACAACTGATTACCTTATACATGCAGCTGAGAACAAAGAATATAGAAACGAATTAATAGATAGTGAAGAAGAAATAATTGAAACCCTTAATTTTAAACCTGAGAACTATGAAAAGCAATTAGAAAGACCATTACAAATAATGAAATATAAAGGGAAAGAACCAAAACCAGAATGGGATAAAGTAAAAATAATTCCTAAATGTAAAAAGGAAAGTGGAAAATCTACAATATATATAGATGCAAATGGTACAGTGGTTCCTTGTTGTTGGATAGGGATTACATTACCGGCAATTAAAGAGTGCAAACAATCTGGAAGCACTACAGATTATATAACACACCAATTGGATACAAAATTTAATGAGCATGGAGGATTGGATAGATTAAACTTAGATAAATACTCTTTAAAAGAAGTATTAGGTTTTAATATATTAGGAAAAATGTTTGAGGGTGGTTGGGACAAAACAACTAAGGAAGGAAAAATAGCCCAATGCTCAGATTTTTGTGGTGGTAAAAATATAGTAGATCAAATATACACCACAACAGGCAACGAAAACGAAAGATACGATTACTTAAAAGATCGATGGAAAGAAAGACAAGATGAACGACGACAGAATTGAAAGCAATCCGCCTTTGACACCTGAGGTACAGGATCAGCTATTATCTGAATATGATATAGAAAATCCACCTAAAATTTACTGTCCTTCTATGTGGAAATCGGTTCATGTAGATGTTGACAGTTATTTAACTCCTTGCTGTGTCTTTATTAATACAGAAGATAAAAAAACAAAAATTACAGACTTATCCGATAATGAATCTATTGAATCTGTATTAAAAGGAGAGTTTCAAGAATATAGGGATTTAATGCAAGAAGGCAAATGGCCAACAGGTTGCCATCAATGTAAATTTGCCGAAGATGAAGGCAGAGCAAGTAAACGACTACAAGATATGCAGTGGGGGAATGCTAGAGATCGCCAAGGAAATTTATTATTTTTAGAACCACCTACAGTAATTAATTTAGAATACTTACAACTAAAAACAGGTAGACTATGTAATTTAGAGTGTACTATATGCACACCTGCTTGTTCAACATCTATTGCCACAACTAAACTTAAAGCCGGCGAAATTACTAGAAGACAATATGATATATTAAATAAAGAAATTAAATGGGCAACTGATTTAGATCAATTAAAGAAAATGAATTCAGAGTTTTTTAGAATTGATATAGCAGGCGGTGAACCTTTAATGAACCATACACACTTTGAATGGTTAGATCAACTGCCAGAAGAATCTAAAAAGCGAACACAACTATTATACAATACAAACGGAACACATAGACCTACAGAAGAACAAATTGATATTTGGTCTAAGTTTAAAGGTGTTTGGATAACATTTAGTATTGATTCATATGAAAAGAAATTTGAGATGTTAAGAGTAAATGCTATATGGGACGAAGTATATGAAAATATGAAATGGTTTGCTGATTATGTTATAAGGGATAGATTAAAACATCAATCAGATGCTGGTTATACAAATACTGCAATAGTTATGACAATTCATAAAGGTAATATAAATGATGTATTTAAACTTTATGAAAAAACAAAAGATATTAATTGGATACAAGAGGATTATATTAATTTTAATTATCTTTATTATCCTGAATCAATGGCAATCCATAATATGTCAAAAGATCTTCTACAAAGAACGATAGATAATTTTAATAAAAATATCCCTCTTTTGCCTAAAGGAAAACTTAAACAGGAATCTAGAAATGTTAGAAATTCAATGGCAACATTTTTAGGAGATAAAAAATATGTATCCGAAAGACCATTAATGCAAGATCACAGAGAACAAATTAATTTGGAAGATATTACAGATTTAGGTTAGATAATGAGAATACTTTATGAGCGAGAATATAGTGTTTTGGGCTGTGTTTCATCACACGCATATGAACTATATCCCAGAGTAGGTTATATTCCTATATTAAAAAATGCACACCTTGCCTGTATTGATCATTGGACACATATTTATTCTAGAGAGTCTATTCGTCTTGATCATCATTTAGATGGTTTGTTGGATACAAAAATAAATTCCTATAATTACCATTTTCAAAATAATCATTGGATGTGTTGGAATGACTGGCCAGCATTTAATACAGACAATCCTGAATATAAAGAAGCGTTACTAGAAGAATATGCCATAGCAGATGGAAGGACAGAAGATTTAAATGATCCTGTGAACTTCAAGTTGAAAAGACATTATGAACATGTGGTTATGGAAAAAATGTATGAACACAAACCGTTTACACATATATTTACCATTTTAAGAAACCCTTATTCAAGATATGTATCCGGTGCCTGGGAATGTTATAAGAGACTTAACAAAGGCAAAGAACTAACTGCTAAAAATATTATAGATTTTTGTAATATAGAATGGGAGCATGATAATTATATTTTTGATCCTCATTTAGAACCACAGCATCGATTCTTAAATCCGTTTTTAAATCAAGACATTCCTATAGTTTATTTTGATATGAATCATTCATTATTTGACGATATAAAAGTATATTTTCAAAAGAAAATTAATAAGAAGCGTTGGTATAGACCTTTTAAAGGAGACAGAACAGGTGCAAAGGTTTTTGGTGCATCACATAGAGCAGATGCAAATGTTATAAAAGAAGTAAAAGAATACTTATTTACTAAACCTTCTTTCCACGAATATATAGAGTGGGAAATAAGTGAATTATTTAAAACAGTTTCATATATGAAACCAGGTAAAGCTCCGGCGGGTTGGCCAATACAACTACCCTCAGGGGCAAAATATAATTTGGAGAGATGAGATGGATATAACAGTTTTAGGTTGTAGTCATAGTGATGGTTCAGAGTGTGCAGCATTTTACAACATTGAAAACTATTTTAAAAAATTAGAAGCACACGAAGAAACACACGGGGGTACATTTTCTCAAGGTATGGTAAATTTTAATCCGTACAAAAAAGGAGTTACACTTCAAGAAAGAATGGACATACAATCCGGCCAAGCATTTGTAAAACGCCAACAATCTCTTGAAGATTTTTATGAAGAAAATTATCCACTCCAATTTCCTCACCTTAGTCAACCAAGTCCAGGAAAATGTAGTGAGTGTGGTTCA
>Ga0310344_10004187_pt1 | contig 10715 bp, 9 predicted proteins | sample HC15DNA20200_MG_FD_203801 | JGI IMG/M metagenome (GOLD analysis project Ga0310344, IMG submission 203801) | Marine microbial communities from station ALOHA, North Pacific Subtropical Gyre - HC15-DNA-20-200_MG | ecosystem: Environmental > Aquatic > Marine > Oceanic | place: Pacific Ocean: North... | reverse complement strand
TCACAAAGCGGCCAGGATGTCCTGTACGCTGATATGATTCAAACTGATGCCTCTATCAATCCGGGGAATTCAGGAGGGCCTCTAGCAAACGCCGAAGGGAATGTAATTGGTGTTAACAGTTCAATATTATCTCTTTCCGGCGGATCAGAAGGCCTCGGCTTTGCCATTCCCATTGACCGTGCGCTCCGCGTGGCAAGTGAACTCGCGGATTTCGGGCGAGTTCGTCGACCTTGGGTTGGAGCTGCGATAATCACCGATCGATCGGACGTAGAATCCATGTTTGGCCGACCCGTGGTTGCAGAGGTATACCCTGGAACCCCCGCCGATGCAGCTGGACTACAAGTGGCAGACGAGATCACCTCGCTTAACGGACGTGCCGTAAACCATGATCTTGACTGGCAAGTTGGCCTAGTCGATGCTGGAGTCGGAACCAACGTCGAAGTGACATATAGGCGAGGGAAACAAGAGCAGAAAACACAACTTCTCATCGAGGAAATTCCCTCTGGCCAAGCTACATTGGTTGAGGTGTTATCTGGTCTCGGTTTAGTCACAGTGACCGAACAGATAATTCAGGAGCGTAGTCTGGAAGTCGAGTTTGGCGCACTCATAGTGTCAATTGAGGAAGAAGTACAAAGAGTCACTCGACTTAGGCTCGGCGATGTAATCTGGGGGATCAATGAAAACGAGGTGCGATCAGCGGAGGAGGCTAGTGAGTTCTTTGACTACTATGCCCAAAGCGGTGAAACGCAAGGCTGGGTTCGGGTGCACATCGCGCGCGGCAAGCAATCGGGGGCGCTCACCTTTCGGGTGGGCTAGATCCAACCCAAAACAGAAGACATATCTATCCCCGTGAAATGGGCCTTATTCGCCGTATCACGTAAGATGACCGCAACCTTTTCGCTCCACCACGTAAAACGGAAATCGGCTCACACCTTGCCTTACGCCACGGAGTCGCCACATTGGGGCCTTACGGCGACTCCGGTCGCCACGAGAGGCCGCTGAACCGGACCACGCACCCCCATGCCGGAAAGCCGTTACCCACATCCTCTCATTGATCGCTACGCCTCTGAGGAGATGGCGTCAATCTTCTCGCCCCATATGCAAGCCCTTGCTTGGCGAGACCTATGGATTGCGCTCGCTGAGGAAGAACGGGATCTCGGTGTCAAAATCCCTCAAGAGGCAATTGCAGCCATGCATGCCGCTCGAGACAAGATTGACCTGGCACGCATCGCCGAGATTGAGCGTGACCTCCGGCACGACGTCATGGCACACGTACACCACTTCGGTGAAGTGGCGCCAGAAGCCCGAAAGCACATCCACCTCGGCGCTACAAGCGCATTCGTTGGTGACAATCACGGATTAATCCAGCATAAGCAGGGTCTGGCAATCCTAAGAGATCGATTAATTGGCGTTATCTCCGCGATTGCAAACTTCGCGGGCGAGCAAGCATCAGCTTCAACACTGGGCTATACACATCTTCAACCTGCACAGCCTACGACAATCGGGAAACGAGCCTGCTTGTGGCTCCAAGACCTTGTATTCGATCTAGAACAAATCGACACCGTTGTCTCGGAACTTCGTTTTCGAGGAGCACGCGGTACGACGGGCACTGAAGCGACTTTCCTAGAACTATTCAATGGAGAGGGAACGAAGGTCGACCACCTCAATAAACGATTGGCTGAGCGCTTCGGGTTTACTGGGTGTTACGATGTCGTCGGGCAGACCTATCCACGGAAGGTTGACCAACGAGTCCTTTCAGTCCTCGCGGGCATTGGCAGTTCCAGTGCACGCTTTGGGCACGACATCCGGCTTTTGCAGTCGTTCGGAGAGATAGAAGAACCCTTCGGAACACACCAGATCGGCTCGTCCGCAATGCCGTACAAGCGAAATCCAATGCGAAGCGAACGGATTTGTGCACTGGCTCGCCACCTCTGCGTACTTGAACTCAATACATCTTGGACAGCGTCGGTTCAGTGGTTTGAACGCACCTTGGACGATTCGGCAAATCGTCGAATTTCACTCCCTGAAGCTTATCTGTCTTCTGAGGCCATCCTTATCCTCGCTCATAATGTTGGAGGCGGACTTGTCGTCCACCCTGCGGTGGTAAAGCGAAGACTTAACCGCGCCCTCCCTTTTATGGTTACAGAAGAAATCATCCTAGCGGGAGTTCGGAAGGGTGGAGATCGACAAGACCTGCACGAACGTGTCCGACAACATGCTCTGGCCGCGCGTGAACGACTTGATGATGGTGCGGATGACAACGACTTCTTTATACGAATTTCTGGGGATAAATCCTTTGGGCTGAGCATGAAAGATCTGGCAGATATGGCTGACCCGACCCAATTAGTGGGCCGTTGTGCCCAACAGGTCGAGTACTTTTTGCGTGAGCGCGTAGGGCCGGTACTTGAAGAGACCGCAAACTTGCGGGCTGCAGAGGAGGTTCGCGTATGAATCTCATTATTAAAAATCGCTAACCACACACTGGGTGTAAGAATCAAATGACAGAAATACCACTTGATGCTTCGCGTACTATCCCACTTCATGCGATCGACCTTCCCTACCCACTTCTCCGCCAAGGGAAAGTCCGATCCATGTACGACCTCGGGGATCGGATCCTCATGGTCGCAAGTGATCGGATAAGCGCTTTCGACTGTGTAATCCCAAATCCAATCCATCACAAAGGCGCAGTTCTTACACAACTCTCAGCCTTTTGGTTTGATCGAACAAGCGCCATTGTTGACAATCATCGAATCGCAAGCTCGCCAGAGTCGATTGCTGAAGCTGCACCAGAACTGGCCGCCACCATCGACACCTGGGCTCATCGGGGGATGCTCGTAGAGAAGGCCATGCCGTTCCCCGTCGAATGTGTTGTGCGAGGCTTCATTTCGGGTTCAGCTTGGAAAGAATATCGAGCACATGGAACCCTCGCAGGCGAACCGTTACCAGAAGGGCTCAAAGAATCAGAGGCGTACCCAACACCAATTTTCTCTCCATCCACCAAAGCCGAACAAGGCTTGCACGACGAAAACATCACGTTTGATCAAATGTGCGACATCATCGGTATGGAACTCGCAACCAAGCTCCGTGATATCAGTCTCGCACTCTACACAGCTGGGCGAGACACGCTCCGGGAACGCGGTATCATCTTGGCTGATACGAAGTACGAGTTCGGGCAAGGATCAGATGGCCGAATCATATTAATCGACGAGGTTATGACACCCGACTCGTCACGGTTCTGGCCTGAGTCTCAATACCGCGTTGGAGGCGGCCAGCCTTCTCTCGATAAACAACCGGTTCGTGATTACCTAGAAGATATGGTCGGGCGTGGGGAATGGGATAAGACGCCGCCGGCGCCTGAACTGTCAGCAGAAGTCGTCCAAACCACCTCTGAAAGATACTTGGAAGCGTTCCGCCGAGTAACAGGTCATGAACTCTACGAGAGGGAGAACCATGACTGAAAATTATCTGGCCGATGTGCAGATAACTCCACGAGCAGGGATCCTTGATCCAGTCGGAGAAACGATTGCCAGTGCGCTGGGGAACCTCGGATATGAGGACGTAAGATCGGTGCGAGCCGGACGGCTGATTCGACTCGAGATTGCGGCAGAAACTGCACAGGATGCTCAAACTGCGGTGGAATCAATGTGCGAAGAGTTGATCGCTAATCCGATCATTGAAGACTACTTAGTGACCGTTCGAGACGTGGAGAAATAATGAGGGTGGGCATCGTTCGGTTCCCTGGATCGAACTGCGATACCGATATGTATCGTGCCGTCACAGTTGGGCTAAGGGAAGAAGCAATTTTCCTGTGGCATAAATCACACCACCTGGAAGAAGTCGACGTGGTAGTGCTTCCAGGAGGGTTCTCTTACGGGGACTACCTTCGGTGCGGTGCCATCGCCCGCTTCAGTCCAATTATGCGAGAAGTGATCGAGTTTGCGAAAGCGGGAGGACTCACACTCGGAATCTGCAACGGATTCCAGGTGCTATGTGAAGCACGCCTTCTCCCAGGCGGATTAGTCAGAAACGCGAGCCTACGTTTTCGATGTCACAATGTCGGCATACGCGTAGAAAATTCTGACACACCATTCACTCGAGCTTACGAACAGGCCCAAACACTTCATATCCCAATAGCGCACGGGGAAGGGCAATTTGTTGCTGATAATGAAACCCTAGATGAACTCGAAGGTGAAAACCGTGTGGTTTTTCGCTATGTGGACGATTCTAATCAGACAACTCTGGAAGCGAATCCTAATGGTTCAGCTCGCAATATCGCGGGGATCACTAATGCGGGTGGAAACATACTCGGCATGATGCCGCACCCAGAACGACATTCCCTAAAAGTCTTGGGCAATACTGATGGACTTGGGGTATTCGAATCTCTTCTCTTGGCTGTGAGCGAGAGGAAACTTGCAGCGAAACCTATCCATGAAGGCAAGATGGTAGGGACTCAATGATGGAAAGCATGACAGCGTCACCAGTTGCCCGGAGGACTGGCGACCCAGAAATCACACCACATCTCGTCACAGAACACGGGCTCACTCCTGAGGAGTACGAGTTAATCTTGGAAATTCTCGGGCGTGAACCCACGTTCACCGAGCTTGGTGTGTTTAGTGCGATGTGGTCAGAGCACTGCGGGTACAAAAACTCTCGACCACTTCTCGCAACTCTCCCCACGAAAAGCGATGCGGTCGTCCAAGGGCCAGGTGAAAACGCTGGAGTCATTGATGTAGGCGAGGGTTGGGGAGTTGCATTTAAGATCGAATCACACAACCACCCCTCAGCGATTGAGCCATATCAAGGCGCTGCTACAGGATCTGGTGGCATCCTGCGAGATGTATTCACTATGGGAGCCCGCCCAATCGCAATTTTTGATAGTCTCCATTTCGGCTCACTCGACTCACCACGATCGCGTTACCTATTTGACGGGGTCGTACGCGGCGTCGGTGATTATGGGAACTGTGTTGGTGTCCCCACCGTCGGGGGCGAAGCAATTTTCGACCCTGCTTATGAGAAGAATCCTCTCATCAATGTGATGTGCATCGGAGTATTACCGCTCGAACAACTCATCCGCGGTAAAGCTGAAGGAGTAGGCAATCCAGTCATGGCCGTAGGCGCTCGAACCGGACGGGATGGCATCCACGGTGCAACATTCGCATCCGAAGAACTCGACGAAGAAGGGAATGACAGTCGCCCACAAGTTCAAGTGGGAGACCCATTCACCGAAAAACTTCTCCTGGAAGCCAGCCTCGAACTCATCGAAAAAGATCTACTAGTTGGAATCCAGGACATGGGGGCAGCTGGCCTCACGTCGAGCGGAACTGAAATGGCGGCACGATCTGGGGCTGGCATTGATATCGATGTTTCGCTGCTCCCAGTGCGCGAACAGGGCATGACTCCGTACGAGATGCTCCTCTCCGAATCACAGGAGCGTATGCTCTTAGTAGCGAAACCTGAGCACGAGGAAGCAGTCCGTGAGGTACTCGAACGATGGGATCTGCAAGCAGCCACCATCGGAAACGTCACGGACGATGGGATGTTCCGGGTTCGTGAGGCGGGGGAAGTTGTGGTTGAAATCCCAGTGATCCCACTAGTTGACGAATGCCCGACATACGTACGGGAGGGGGTCGAAGCACCAGAGGTCCTTGAACTCCGGACCCGTGACCTGGGCAAATACAGAGACTTCACGTCCAATAAAGAACTCCTAGACACACTAAAAACGCTGCTCGACTCACCCTCAATCGCTTCAAAACGTTGGATTTATGAGCAGTACGACACAACGGTCCAAACCAACACTCTTGAGGGGCCAGGATCTGACGCGGCGGTGCTACAACTGCCAACAGACGGACGCGCGCTTGCGGTATCAACAGATGGAAACGGGCGCTTTACATATTTAAATCCACGCACGGGCGGACGGGTAGCAGTTGTAGAGGCAGCCCGTAACGTAGCGTGTTCAGGGGCCCGACCCATCGCGGTTACGAACTGCCTCAACTTTGGGAACCCACTTCGGCCTGAAGTCTACCACCAACTTTCCGAAGCCGTCGCAGGTATGGGAGAGGCCTGTCGAAGTCTGAACACTCCAGTAACAGGCGGAAATGTATCGCTCTACAATGAAACCGGTGGCGAACCCGTGTACCCAACACCTGTTATTGGAATGGTGGGACTCTTGACCAATCTCGAGCACCGCGTCCCCTCATCTTTCCAACATGCAGGAGACGAAATTTGGGTGGTTGGTGTGACACGAGAGGAGATCGGGGCAACCGAATATCTTGCTGCAGTTCATGGATTAGTCGCTGGGGAACCACCTGTCGTGGATCTCAACGAAGCGAAACAACTTGTCGATTTTCTCGTGACCGCGGCGGAGAACAGTATAGTCCGGTCTGCACATGACTGTTCCGATGGAGGGCTCGCAGTTGCGCTTTCTGAGTGTGCGATTGGGGGCAAGGACGGTCCAACCGGGTTTGATGTTGCACTTGATGAGGCCCCCTCGTCAGTGGTATCAGCAGCAGCGCTATGGTTTGGGGAGTCACAGTCACGGGTTGTCCTCACATGCACAGATGGCGATGGTAGCGCTTTGTTGCAGCTAGCTGAAAAGCACGGAGTGCGGGCAGCGCGAGTCGGTACAGTCGGAGGCGCAGGTGAAAATTGTCAGATCACTGGGGCAAGTTACCTGATTCAAATTGCCGCGGATAAGCTTGCCACGATTTACGAATCAGCGCTTCCACGTCGGATGACTGAGCAGGCAGGATTGACCTCATGATTCGTAAAATCGAGCCCAATACGCGAGACAGAGCCCTACCTAATTACCATTTGGACAAACCGCGCGAGGAGTGTGGCGTGGTGGCGGTGAGTGGGTCACCCGCATCGGCAGAGTTAGCATACTTAGCCATGTACGCGTTACAACATCGAGGCCAAGAATCAGCTGGCTTGGTTACCGTAGATGAAGATGGACGAGAGAAAACCTATAAAGGGATGGGGCTCGTCGTCGATATTTTCGATGACAAAATACTCAAAGAGATGCATGGAACTCTTGCTATCGGACATGTCCGATACTCAACCGCAGGAGGCTCAAGCCTTCGTAACGCTCAACCGCTTGTAGTCGACTATCAAGATCAACCACTCGCACTCGCACATAATGGAAATCTTAGCAATGCTGTTGAGTTGAGAAATCGATTGTCTTCGGAAGGTGCAATCTTCCAGACAGACTCAGATTCTGAAGCAATCGTTCACCTAATCGCCCGTTCTCGCAGAGAAGATCAGGACCATAAAATTGACGACGCGCTTTCACAGGTCGTTGGTGCATTCTCAGTGGTGCTTTGTGTAGGTAACACCGTCTATGCTGCACGAGACCCCCGAGGCTTCCGTCCACTCGTGCTTGGACGGCTCGGCGATGCGGTAATAGTCACTTCAGAAACCTGTGCACTCGATATCATTGGGGCCACATACATTAGAGATGTTCGTCCTGGCGAGGTATTAAAAATTCAAGATGGCTCAATCGAAGAGCTTAGACCTCTTCCACCAGCTGAGCCGAGCGCTTGTTTATTCGAACTCGTCTACTTTGCACGTCCAGATTCACAAGTGTGGGGGTGCAGCGTTGACGGAGCACGGCGCGCATTTGGGCGGCAATTAGCCCATGAACACCCCGCTGATGCCGACTGCGTGCTAGCAGTACCAGACTCCTCAAATTCTGCTGCGTTAGGTTTTTCTGAAGTAAGCGGTTTACCGTTCGAGTTAGCACTCATCCGAAACCATTACGTAGGGCGGACATTTATCCACCCGACTCAAGCGGGGCGCGATTTCAGGGTCCGCGTAAAGTACAATCCTGTTCGCGAACTTGTAGAGGGCCAACGCGTAGTTGTTGTAGATGATTCACTCGTTCGAGGCACCACAAGTCGCGGGCTTGTGACTCTTTTACGTGATACGGGCGCGAAAGAAGTGCACTTTCGGGTCGCTTCACCTCCGGTGCGTTTCCCATGCTATTACGGGATCGATATGCCAACACGTGAAGAACTAATTGGTTCGAACCACTCGGTAGAAGAGATTCGCGATCACCTCGAAGTAGATTCTCTTGGGTATCTGAGTATGGAGGGTATGCGTGGATCCGTGTCGGACTTTGGACCCTTCTGTGATGCCTGCTGGACCGGAGACTATGCAGCACCACTAGTCGACATTGAGCGCCAAAAGGCTACAGAAGATAGTTGATCTGCCAAACTTATATGGAATTAAATCCGGCTTGAAGAACTCCGGTCACTCTGCCTAAGGATAGATGAGTAATCCACCCCGAGGTAAGACCACCCCTATCAAGAAGAACACGGTTGGAAAAGACAAATGTCCTCTCCATACCAATCCAACTTATCTGTGCGCAAAACACTGAAATGTGTCTTTAATTTCTTGCCAGATACTGCTCGGCGAGCTTAATGAGGTGTGGACTCCCCAAAAACACTGGGATGCGTTGATGAAGATCCTCAGGATGAATGTTACGAACTGGTTGCTTCCCATCGCTAGCAAGACCACCTGCCTGTTCGCACACAAATCCCAGCGGCGCAACTTCGTATAGGAGACGAAGCTTTCCTTTGGGGTTGTCGCGGGTTCCAGGGTACATGAAAATGCCACCGCGAAGTATAGTCCGATGGAAGTCTGCTACCATCGACCCTACATACCTGGACGAAAAACTGTCGCTTCCATCTTGCCCCCCATGGAACTGGTGGACGAGCTTTTGCTGACCCTCAGTCCACTTCCTCATATAGGCTTCATTAACACTGTAAACATTCATCCCGGGAGAAGGCATCTTCAAGTCAGGATGAGAGAGCACGAACTCGTCAATCGATGGGTCGAGAGTAAAACCGTTTACGCCGGAACCACTTGTGAATACAAACATTGTTGATGGCCCATAGTGAACGTATCCAGCCGCACACTGCTCTGCTCCGGGCCGAAGTACATCAGTGAGTTGGGCATCTCTTCCTTCACTACGCTTCTTTCGGATTGAGAAGATTGTACCAACGGAAATGTTGACATCGATATTTGAGCTGCCATCTAGAGGATCAATACAGATCACATAGGGGCCTGTTTCATAATGTTTTGGAATTGAGATGAGCTCTTCTGACTCTTCGGAAGCGATCCCACAAACACTCCCCCCCTTACTCAACATCTCGACAATGACAGTATCGGCGTACTCGTCAAGCTTCTGAACTTGTTCTCCATGAACGTTCGTATTACCTGATGCTCCCAAAATATCCGACAAGCTTGCTTTGCGTACCGAATTAGAGATGACTTTAGCAGCAAGACTCAGCTGAATCAGCACATGGGTGAGTTCGTGGGCATCCTTAAGATGATCTTGCTTCCCCACTGCAAGAAAATCCTCAAGGGTGACGATCGATTCAGGCAAAAGGTCCTCCTGGTGGTTTAGCCCTAAGTAATTGCTCAGCCGGAGACCGGGGGTTCACTATAGTTTTGAACATCTTAGGGCAACCGGACACCGTGTAGTAATTGGCCCCCCAGGACTCGAACCTGGATTACCGGCGTCAAAGGCCGGGGTCTTGCCATTAGACGAAGGGCCAATGGGAAAGCCATCGCTCAGACGGTTCTCCCCGATAAAGGGTAATGTGCGAAGATGGTGGACAACCTTCTACAATGCCAACCACGACAAATATCTAAGACCTCGCGCAGTTCACCTGACTACCTACTTACCGCACAACCTTTGCTAAACCGGCAGTTTAACCTCTAACACATCCCACCCGTGTTCAACTACAAGAGAACTTGACTCAATGTGAGTGCGAGCATTAGCACACGCATCTGTGTCCGGAAAAATCCCAAAAAGTGCTGACCCTGATCCCGTCATGCCCGAGCACGAAGCTTCATACTTTCGGAGTTCGTTAACTCCCCGAGCCAAATCAGGATACCGTGAAAACACTGGCCCCTCGAGATCGTTGATGACCAAACGCTCCATTGATTCCCACTGAGCGAGTCGGGTTGTGCCCGGCAGCGCAGCAGATCCTTGGTTAAGGATTGTTCCTGGCGCATTCGATAACTCATGCACCCGTGCATCGCGCAACCAACTGTACGCATCCGGAGTAGAAATATGCGCTCCAGAGCAGAGAACCAGTGCCGGGCGGGTGGGTGGGGCTCGCAGAGGAAGAAGACGTCGCCCCCTTTCCCACCCAAGCGCCATGGGAACCTCTAGCATAGAAAACGGAACATCACTTCCCACTTGCCCTGCAATGAGAAGAAGGTCGCGTTCGTTCAATTGATTCCACCGACGGGCAAGAAGTCGCAGAGTTGCCGCAGCATCAGCGCTACCTCCCCCTAACCCGCTTCCGTGGGGTATCCGCTTCAGCAGCGTAAAACGGAGTCCAGGCCGCTTTTTATGTCTAAAAACCTGATCGAGAAAGAGTTCTGCTGCCTGCCAACATAAATTATCGGGTCCATTTGGCACGCCTTCAGAAAATGGGCCGCCTACTTCAATTGAAATGCCTGCTCCCGTTTCTTCTAATGCAACAATATCGGCGAGATCTGTCCGCACAAGGATCGTCTCCACACCATGGAAACCAGCCTCATCCCTCTCAAAAACACGGTGTCGGAGATTGATTTTCGCGGGAGCTTGTGTCTCCATCATACAGTGGATCGAAGAGTTCTAGAAACCTCTTTTTTCAAAGATATCAAAAGGTTTTCACTCCGATTGACTCAGAGTCAATCGATCTCGGTCTGAGTGTATCAAA
>Ga0310344_10004186_pt1 | contig 10715 bp, 10 predicted proteins | sample HC15DNA20200_MG_FD_203801 | JGI IMG/M metagenome (GOLD analysis project Ga0310344, IMG submission 203801) | Marine microbial communities from station ALOHA, North Pacific Subtropical Gyre - HC15-DNA-20-200_MG | ecosystem: Environmental > Aquatic > Marine > Oceanic | place: Pacific Ocean: North... | reverse complement strand
GTTTATTTTGTGCGTATTTTACTAAGGAACTGGGCCCAAAAATATTCATGTGAATTGAAGAAGCTGCTGTCATTCCACCTTTTTTTGCAATAGTCATCATCATTATAGCAGCTTCAGTGATGCCTAGATTGCTTCCTCCGAATTCTTCAGGTAATGATATTCCTAACCAAGACCCTTTGGCTAATGTTTGAAAAAAAAGTTCTGGAAACTTTCCATCTGTGTCGCATTCAAGCCAATAATCATCATCAAATTTTTCTAGAAGAGTATTTAATGCATTTGTAAGCTCTATTTGTGTTTTATTTAATTCAAAGTTCATTGATACTCACTTTATAATGATTTAGTATATAGTATTAATTATGTTTAAGTTTAAATTCATGCTATATAAATTTTATTTTCTGGAATAGATTTATGCAAATTATTATTTTTTTTATATTTATATTTTTTTCTTCTATGACATATTCTGGTCCATTAGATATTGATGATATAAAGTCTAAATGTTTAACAAAGCATTCTAGTACTGCTTCAAAACAATATGTTAAGTGCGTAAATAATAGTGTTAGCAAAAAATTAACTATTAAAAATAACAATAAAAACAATAATAATAAACTGTAATTAATAAAACTTTAAAAGTAGGTAAGATGATGAAAGTCGATTTAAAATTTATAACACCTCAAGAAAGTAAGCCATATTTTGAGAGTTCAGCTATAACTGGAAATGTTCCGAAAATTTATTTTAATACTGAAAAAAGATCGATAAACATTAAGGATATAAGATCTGAAATTGCAACAGAAGATTTTAGTTTGGATAAAAATGGATTTGAGTTTTTAAAACATGAAACAAAAGTAAAAGATTTATACGACGATAAAAAAGTCTATACTGATTATACGCAAGAATTGGAAGATTTTTTAAAAAGATTAACGGGAGCGGATGGTGTAAATGTTTTTGACTATACTCGGAGATCAGACGCAGATATTGGTGCTGTAAACCTAGATGGTTATGGAGTACGGGGGCCAGCAGATAGAGTGCATGTTGATTATACAGATTTTTCAGGGCCCAAAAGAGCAAAAGAGATATTAGGAAAGGAAAAATATGAAACAATTCTTGATTCGGGAGGTAGAATTGTTCAACTGAATGTCTGGAGACCGATAAATGGTCCTGTGAAAAGGTCTCCAATAGCATTTGCTGACGCAAGTAGCATTAAAAAGGATGATTTGGTTGCTACAGATCAAATTTTCTATGACAGAGTTGGAGAAATTTATCATCTGTCTTATTCAGATCAACAAAAGTGGAAGTGGGTATCTTTGATGGAAAATAATGAGATATTGCTTTTAAAGGGTTGGGATACTATGGATGATGGAAGGTCAAAATATACACCTCATGGCTCATTTTCAATACCAGAGCAAAATGATTTTGATCCTCCAAGAGAAAGCATTGAAGCCAGAGTCTTTTTGCATTTTATGAGTTAATATAATCATAGAAAATTGAATATTGTTCGATAAAGGTATAATTGTACCTAGTAAAGATTATATTTTGAGTATATCTTTGTTTTATGGCAAATTTTTTAATCAGAAAGAAGTTATGTATGATTAAAATAAATAAATATTTAAATTTAATAATTTTATTTAACATATTGTTTAATATAAATATTTCTTTCGCTAATGAGGCGTGGGATAAAGCACGGCTTGCGATGCCTTGTGCAGGTTGTCATGGTCTAAAAGAAACTTCAAGTATTCCTTCACTATGTAACCTTGAAGAAAAATATATTTACAATTCATTGTTAGAATACAAGGAAAAGAAAAGAGAAAACTATCTTATGCAAATTATTGCAAATGGTTATACTGAAAATGAAATAAGAAGTTTATCTGTATATTTTTCCAAAACTTTTTCTGAAAAGGTGTGCAAATGAATAGGCGTTCTTTTTTATCAAGCCTTTTTTATGGAGTGTCTAGCTTTGGATTATCTGGATCAATAATTAGTCAAAGTTATGCAAAACCTCTTGCTAAAGTTGTGATATTAGGTGGAGGATGGGGTGGGCTTAGTGCTGCGAAAACTATAAAATTACTTAGCCCAGAGGTAGAAGTTATTGTAGTAGAAAAGGAAAATATGTTTCGTTCATGTCCAATTTCAAACTGGGTAATTGGACAATTGAAATCAATGGAAGATATAACTTTTAAGTATGATAGATTAAAAAATGTTTATGGGATCAAATTTATAAATGAGGAAGTGCTAGAGATAAATATTGATAAGAAATCACTCATTACAAAAAATTATAATATAAATTATGATAAATTAATTCTTTCTCCAGGTGTTGAGTTAGATTATTCTTCTATTGATAACTGGAATGCTAGTTTTTTAAATACTTTTCCAGCTGCTTGGAAAGCTGGAAAGGAGACAGAATTATTAGCATATAAAATAAAAAATATGTCTAATGGGGGTGTTATTTCTATATCAATACCTCTCAGTCCATATAGATGCCCTCCAGGGCCATATGAGAGAATTTCTCTTATAGCTTCTTATATTAAGAAGTATAAACCAGCTTCAAAATTAATAGTACTGGATGCAAATCAAAAGATAGTGTCTAAGGGAAAGCTATTTAAAAAAGCTTGGGATCAAATGTATAGTGACATTATTGAATATAGATCAGATTCTCGAGTTGTAGAAGTTAATCCAAAAAAAGGTATATTAAGCACAGATTTTGATGATATTATATGTGATGTAGCAAACTTAATTCCTCCCCAAAAAGCTCCAAAACTACTTGATAATGCAGGATTAATTAAAAAAAATGAATCTTGGGCTTCCGTTAATCCATATGATTTCAAGTCTACTTTAGCTCAGGACGTATTTATAATAGGTGATTCTACTTCTCAAATTAGTGTGGGAAAGGTACCCAAATCAGGATATATAGCAAATTCAATGGGTAAAGTTTGTGGATTAGCAGTAATATGTGAAATCTTTGATAAAGTAAAATTATCTCCGTCTATGATAAATACCTGCTATAGTTTAATTTCTTCTGAAGAGGGAATTTCGGTTAGTGCTGTTTATAGTTACAACGAAGATTTGCAAAAAATTGTTTCTGTTGACGGCGCATCTGGTTTATCGCCAGAAAGTTCATCTATAATTAAAGATAATGCATGGGATTGGGCTCAATCAATATGGGCGGATATGCTCTCATAAATAATATAATAAGGAATTTACAATATGTCTGGAGTTGAAAATATACAAAGAAGGCGAAGTTTCATTTTTTGTCCGGGGGATAAACCAGAAATGTTTGCCAAAGCTTTAGGTTCAGGGGCAGATATAGTTTGTGTAGATCTTGAAGATGCTATCGCACCTCAACACAAAAATATGTCTAGAGAAAATACTCTTCGATTATTTAAAGAAACGATTATACCTCATAAAATAGAAAGTGTAATAAGAGTCAATGAGCTATCTAGTAAAGATGGACAAAAAGATATTTTACAAATTTTAAGTAGTGATAAACTTCCATCAGCTTTAATGTTGCCTAAAGTAAAAAACCCAGATGAAGTTATTGGTTTAGAAAAACAAATTAAAGAATTAAAAATAAATATAAATTTACAAATTATTATTGAAACAAATGAGGCACTAGAATTTGCTTGGGAAATAGCCCAATGTAGCAATCTAATTAGTTCATTATTTTTTGGTGGGGTGGATATGAGCGCGGAATTAGGATGTAATGGCGACTGGCATTCTCTTTTGTATGCAAGGTCTAGAATCGTTCATGCGGCATCAGGTGCAGGTATTGAGGCTCTTGATGTTCCTTATTTAGATCTTGATGATATTGAAGGAATGAAAAAAGAAGCATTGCTATCAAAAAACTTAGGGTTTTCAGGAAAAGGTACCATACATCCAAAGCAGATCCCAATTATGAATGAAATATTTTCACCAAGTGTAGATGAAATAAATTATGCAAAAAAAGTAATAGATGCATTTGATAAAGCAGATGGAGGCTTAGTAGTAGTAGATGGAAAATTGATTGAAAAGCCAGTATTGAGGTCCGTTAAAAGAGTCTTAGCAAATGTTGACGAAACATTATCTTAATTTTTAAAAACTCTTTTATTCTCTTTTCTTCTAACTCTGGAATATAGTATTTGGTATTAACTAACTTGTTTTTCATGTCCTTCCCAAAAAGGCTCTCTTAATTTTGTTTTTAGTATTTTTCCAGCACCAGATAGAGGCATAGGTTCTTCTCTGAAAGAAACTGATTTTGGACACTTAAACCCTGCTATCAAATTTTTACTATGATCTATTACATTTTGTTCACTTATATTTGAATGTTGATCAATTCTTACTATAGCATGAACGGCTTCTCCCCATTGCTCATTTGGAATACCAATTACTGCACATTCAATAACTCCTTCGAGTTGGTAAATAGCATTTTCTACTTCTGCAGAATATATGTTTTCCCCACCAGAAATAATCATATCTTTCACTCTATCAACAATGAATATAAAACCTTCTTCATCCATATATCCACCATCCCCAGTATGCATCCAATCATTTTTTATTGATTTATTAGTTAGTTCCTTTTGTCTCCAATAACCTAGCATAACGTTAGGTCCTCTGGCAGCAATTTCTCCTACTTCTCCTCTAGGAACTTCTTGTGAATTTTCATCAACTATTTTTATTTCTACTCCTGGCACTGGTTTACCAGTAGATTTAAATTTATAAGCAAGTGGTCCCTCTAAGACATGGCATTCTGGTCCTGCAACAGTTAATAGTGGAGCACATTCTGTTTGTCCGTAGGCGTGAGCAAAGGTGCATTTTGGAATAACTTCCATGGCTTTTAATATTACAGATTCAGGCATAGGAGAAGCACCATAACTTATCTGTCTAAGAGAGGAGAGGTCATGTTTTTTTACTTCTGTGTTATATACGAGCATATTTATCATAGTCGGCACGAGAATAGTATCAGTAATTTTATTAGATTCTATGCTTTTTAGGACGGCATCTGGCGTAAACCCAGGTATGAAGTAGTGTTCTCCGGCAAGTTGTGTAATAGTAATTACTCCCGTCACATCAGCAATATGAAACATAGGTGCAGCATGTAACCATCGAAGAGTGTCTTCAAATTTAAAACTAGCTAAAGTATTGAAAGCATTTGTCACAAGATTGCGATGGCTTAGCATAACCCCTTTTGATCTTCCAGTAGTTCCTCCCGTATAAAAAATTCCAGCTATATCATCATACCCTCTAAGGGCATCATCTATTGGATCAGAAGATTTTACTATATCTTCATAATTTTCCATGTTGTCTGGGACTTCACCATCAGAAATATATATGCATTTCTTTATGCTTGGAACTTTACCGGTCTCAATTAATTCTTTGGCAATATTTGAAAAATTTTTATCAACGAATAAAATGGAGCTTTCACTATCATTCAACCAAAACTCTATTTCGGGAGGCGCTAATCTTGTATTTATAGGAACAAAAATTCCACCTGCCCAAGGTGCAGCATATAGAATCTCAAAATATCTATCACTATTTAATGAAAGTATTGCGGCTCTTTCATCTGTTTTAAAATCTAGTTTTTTTAGGCCTCCAGCAAGCTTACTAATCCTTTGCATTGATTGTTTCCATGTAAAAGATCTATTGCCGTCTTTTGTAGCTAAACCATTTTCATTAACTTGTGCTGACCTTTTTAGAGCTTGTGTTAAATACAATTTTTCCTCCCTAATTAATCAAATTGTAAATTTAATTTTAAGTTTAAGATATAACACCAATACGTTTAAATTGTCTAATTTCATCATTAGAATATCCCATTTCTAAGAGAATTCTTTTAGTGTGCTCTCCTAGTTTTGGAGCTCTTTTTGCAGACACTCTTTTTACATCTTCAATATTAATTGGTGGAGCTACTGTTTTAAGATTTTTGTGTCCTCGATATTTTATATTAAAAAACATTTTGTTAGCTTTTGTGTTTATATCTTTTACTGCCTCTTGTGTGGATTGTACTTTAGTAAAAACGACTCCAGTTGGTGTTAATAATTTATAAGCCTGATTATATGTTAATTTTTTAAAAGTGTTTTCAAATATTTTTTTTAAGCTATTTTTATTTTTTTCTCTATTATCCTGAGTATTGTATCTGTTATTATCATTTAAACTCTCTAGATCTAATGCTTTTATGAATGGAAGCCAGAATTTCTTTTCGTCGGTTAACATAAGAAATAATATAGATTTATCTTTTAGATAATAAAGATTTCTTAGAGCACTTAATTTATTCCAATGAAAAGTATCTATTGGTTTATGTCCAGCTAATATAGCTTGCACTAACATGGCATTTGCCCAGATACCATTTGCAAATAGTGAAGTTGAAACGTTAGTGCCTTTACCAGTTTTTCCTCTATTTATTAATGCTAACAGGATTGCTGAAAATATAGCTAGACCAGTTGGATGATCACCTACTCCTGGAACTGGAAATGGAGGAAATCCATTATTATCTGGTTTAGACCACTCCATCAATCCAGAATGTGCCCACCATGCAGTAGCATCTAAAGCTGTACTAGAGGCCTGAGGACCTTCCTCGCCATATCCAGAAAGTGAAGCATAAATAATACGTGGATTCATTTTTCTAATGATATTAGAAGTTAATTTTAATCTTTCCCTAGGGCCTTTGGGAAGGTTAGTTATAAAAACATCAGATTTTTTTACTAATTTCTCTAATATACTTTTTCCTTGATTTGTTTTTAGGTTTAAACAAAGACTTTTTTTATTTCTATTTTCCAATAGAAATGCCCAGTCAATATCACTATTAGGCCATACCTGGCCACCAATTACAGCTTCTCTAAAAGTATCTCCAGTGGGTGATTCTATTTTAATTACATCAGCTCCATAGTCAGACATAATAGCACTTGATAATGGAGCGGCTATAAAACTTGAAACATCTAATACTTTAATGCCATTTAGGGGTAAATTTTCTTCAGATTTATTTTTCATGTCTATTTATTTCTACAAAGGTTTATTTAATAAAGAATTATGTTAAAATTACAAATAGTTTTTCTTAAATATATAGGTTTGAAGTATTTATGTATGATCTTTTTAATTCAGTGAAAAATCCAAAATGGCTGTATAATACATTTTATGAAGCAGATATTGTTACTCTTGCTTTAACTTTATCTTATTTAACAGAAGACAGTTCTTATTTAAATAAAATTCAAAAATATATTAAAGGACCTTTTGATTATTCAGCCAAAGTGCCAGATGAAATAAAAGATGAAATTATAAGAAAGATAATTGATTTTTTAAAAAAAAATATAAATAATAACAATAAGTTAAATAATAATATTAATAATAACTATAAATTGATAAAGCAGATTATGAATGTAGGAGTAGGAGACATAGTTGCTGATGAATATGTGCCTATGATGTGCGAAGAATTATCTATGGATGATAATTTTACTAGAAATTTTGATAGTTTTGTAGCTAAAAAAGAATCTGTAAAAAATTTTAATTCAATAATAATTGGAGCTGGTTTATGTGGAATTTTAGCTGCTATAAAACTTCAAAAAGCTAATATTCCTTTTATTGTACTCGAAAAAAATGATTCTGTCGGTGGAACCTGGTACGAAAATAGCTATCCTGGATGTGGAGTTGACACCCCCAATCATGTGTATTCTTATTCTTTTGAGCCTTCATTTCATTGGGAAGACTTTTATTCAAAGAGAGATTCTATATATCAATACTTATTGAATTGCTCAAAAAAATATAATTTACAAGACAATATTGTATTTAATACTTCTGTTAACAGCATGGAATTTGATAAAAGTCGATCAAGGTGGATGTTATCGGTTAATTCTGGGGGAAAAAATAAATCGTATGAGGCCAATGTAGTAATATCAGCAGTAGGGCAGCTTAATAGAGGATTAACTCCAAAAATTGATGGGTTTGATAAATTTAATGGTAAATCAGTTCATACATCATCGTGGGATACTAAATATGATTATAATAATAAATACATAGGAATGATAGGAACTGGAGCTAGCGCCATGCAAGCTGCACCAGAGCTCGCTAAAGTTGCTAAAAAGTTAACAATATTTCAAAGAACACCTCACTGGGTACTGGCCAACCCTAATTATCACAGAAAGTTGAGCGAGGGAAAAAAGTGGACTCTAAAGAATTTGCCCTATTATGCAAGATGGTATCGTTTTCAGCTGTTCTGGGGTTTTAGTGATGGGATACATGCTTCTCTATATTCTGAAAAAGATTGGGTAAATTTTCCTAAAACTATAAATTCTACCAACGAACGTTTCAGAAAAAATATTATTAAATATGTTGAGAATGAAATTGGGGATGATAAAGAGCTTCTTTCAAAAGTTATTCCTGATTACCCCCCTTATGGAAAAAGGATGCTTGTTGATAATAATTGGTACCAGATGCTTAAAAAAGAGAATGTTGAATTAGTTGCAGGAGAGATAAAAGAAGTTTTTGATGATAGTGTATTAGATTCTTCAGGAAATAAACACTATCTGGATACTTTAGTTTTTGCAACTGGGTTTAATGCAAATAGGTTTTTGTGGCCCATGGAGGTTAAAGGTTTGAAATCTAGTAAATTAAATGAAGTGTGGAAAGAAGATAATCCTAAAGCTTATTTAGGTATCACCGTTCCAGATTTTCCTAATTTATTCATTATGTATGGACCAAATACAAATTTAGCACATGGGGGAAGTATTTTTTTTCATGGAGAATGTCAAATTAGATATATAATTGGATGCTTAAAAACAATGCTAGAAAATAATTTTTCTACATTAGATTGTAAAAAAGAAGTATGTGAAGAATATAATAAGAAAGTAGATGAAGAGCACGAAAAACTGGTTTGGAGCAATGAACTTGTGGATAGCTGGTATAGAAATAGAGAGGGGAGAGTGGTTGCGTTATCACCTTGGAGATTGGTTGACTATTGGAAGATGACGAATAGACCAAATATGCAAGATTTTAATTGTGAATAGTATTAAAGGGAGATTCAAATGATACATGAATTAAGGATGTATACTACTCGTTCAGGAAAAATGAAAGAAGTAGTAAATGCAAGTGCAACTGTAGCTCAATCTATACGAAATGGAGATAAATATGGAAAACTAATAGGGCATTGGTGGAGCGAAGTAGGTAAGCTGAATCAATACGTTCATATGTGGGAATATAAAGATGTAGAAGAGATGAGAAGATTAAGGTCAGAACTTGCACAATTAGAAGACTGGAAAAAAAAATTTGTACCTTTGGTTGCTCCTCATATTCTTACGCAAAAGATCAGACTATTAAGACCTGCCTTTGAATTTAAAAAACCCTCTAGAGAAAATAATATTTATGAGCTTAGAATAGTCCGTTTGAATGTTGGATTTGCAGTGAAGTGGGTTGATAGTTTTAACAAAATTAGAGAAAGAACGAGCTCTAATTCTGTTAATATAGGTGTATGGAATACCGAGCTATCAGACCCCAATGAAGTAATTCATTTATGGAGTCATGAAAGTATGGATAGTATGAAAAAGTTTTGGGAAGAATCTGAAAAAAATATAATATTCGAGGAATTAAATGCTATACAAGAAAAGTCTATACTTCTTGATGAAAGCATTATATTATCGCCGTCAATTTGTTCTCCATTACAATAGAGAAGTGCATATGAAATTAATTATTTTATCGTTTTTTTTCTCTTTGTTTAGCCTAAGTCTTAACTCACATGAATTTGAGACTAAATATGTCTTAATAGACCACCCATGGATAAAAGAAGTTAACGAAGGATCTACAGTGGGCGCAGGATATTTCAAAATTACGAATAAACGTGAAGATGCTGCCATAAAATTACTCGGAGCTAAGTCATCTTTAGCAAGGAAAATAGAAATTCACGAGATGATCATGATTGATGAAGTAATGAAAATGAGGCCTTTAAAATCTGGTCTTCTTTTACAACAAGGAGAATCTATTGCACTAAAGCCTATGGGCAAGCATTTAATGTTCATAGGAGTTAAAAATTATCCTAAAAGAGGAGAAATGGTTGAGGTTGAGCTACTATTTGAGAAAATACCGTCTTTGATAGTAAAATTTAAAGTAGACTCTTTGAATGCAGATACTAATCATGATCATTAAAAATATAAGTTAATATATAATAAAATCAAAATATTGATTAAAAAATAGCCATTATATTATTTTAGCCTATAAAGTAATCATTATCTATATTAAATTTAAGAAAATATCCCTAATAATAGCTGTAAATTAATTGGCATAAATAATGCTTAATACACTAGTGAGGAAAGTAAGATACTTTTTACTCTCTTATTCCTCTCTAAAATAATTTGAAGGGAAAGATTATGGAATTACAAGAAATACAATTTATTTTTAATACTTTTTCGTTTTTAGTTAATGGTATTTTGGTAATGCTTATGGCTGCAGGCTTTTGTATGCTTGAAGCTGGAATGGTTAGATCTAAAAGTGTTGCTACTATATGTACAAAAAATATTGTTTTATACTCTATAGCGGGGCTTTTATATTTTCTTATAGGGTACAATTTAATGTATAACAACGTAAATGGAGGTTTTATAGGTTCTCTAGAAATTTTTAATGTTGTTGATCCTGCTCAAGAAAGTGCAGAAGGAGGATATGCTGCTGCGTCAGATTGGTTTTTTCAAATGGTATTCGTTGCAACAGCAGCGTCTATTGTTTCCGGAGCTGTTGCTGAGAGAGTAAAATTATGGTCTTTTTTAACAGTAGTA
>Ga0310344_10004185_pt1 | contig 10717 bp, 11 predicted proteins | sample HC15DNA20200_MG_FD_203801 | JGI IMG/M metagenome (GOLD analysis project Ga0310344, IMG submission 203801) | Marine microbial communities from station ALOHA, North Pacific Subtropical Gyre - HC15-DNA-20-200_MG | ecosystem: Environmental > Aquatic > Marine > Oceanic | place: Pacific Ocean: North... | reverse complement strand
CAACTCATATACAAAATATCATTGAAAAACTTATTAAAAATATTTTTACTGAATGTATGGATATCGATATAGCTATACCATTTGAAAAAATCACCTATGAAAACTCTATTTTAAAATATGGAACAGATAAACCTGATCTTAGAATCAATTCTGAAATAGTGGATATAACTAATATTTTTGCTGATACAAATATAGAAATTATTAAAAAGGAATTGTCTAATAATCATACTGTTAATTCTTTTATTACAAAAAAAGTAGTGTCTCGCAAAGATATTGACCAACTAGATAAAGATCTCAAAGAACTTGGTTCAAAAGGCTTAGGCTGGTTTGTAATAAAAAGTAATGAAATTTCAGGTCCATTAACAAAACTATTAACTGAAGAAGAGAAAGTAGAAATAATTAAATTAGTACCGAACGGTGGTACTGTGTTCTTTCAAGCAGGTGATCCAATATCAGTAAATCAATACCTCGACTACATAATGAGAGAATTGACGATAATTGAAGATAAAAATGAATATAAGTTTGTATGGATCGATCAATTTCCCTATTTCGAAGTAGAAAACGATGAACTAATACCTTCTCATCATCCATTTACTTCTCCTGAAAATTTTGACGTTTTTCTTGAAGACCCTAATAAGGCTAAAGCTTTACATTATGATTTAGTCTTAAATGGTATAGAGCTTGGTTCAGGATCAAAGAGAATACATGACCCCATTCAACAAACAAAAGTATTAAAGAAGTGGGGCTTAACTCAAGAAGAAATCAATGAAAGATTTGGATGGTTTATTGAAGCTTTAAGCTATGGTTCACCACCTCATGCTGGAATTGCTTTAGGTATCGACAGATTGTTATCAACAATGCTTAATACAGAGTCAATTCGAGATGTGATCCCTTTCCCTAAAACACAGACAGGATACGATCCATTATCTAATTCACCATCAACGTTAGATAAAAATGCATTAAATGAGTACGGATTAAATTATAAAGAAGAAAATTAAAATGAAATCAAATGATATACGTACTAGCTTTATTGAGTATTTTGCCAATAATGAACACGTCATAAAAGAATCATCTTCTTTGATACCAAATGATCCAACCCTGCTGTTAACAGCAGCTGGCATGGTTCAGTTTAAAGATTATTTCTTAGGAAATTCTGAAACAGATGATAACAAATTAGTAACAGTACAAAAGTGTGTCCGAACTCCTGATATCGATATTATTGGAGATACTTCCAGGCATTTAACATTTTTTGAAATGCTTGGTAATTTTAGTATCGGTCAATATTTTAAAAAAGATGCTATCAAATACGCTTATGAGTATGTTACTAATGTATTGAAAATTCCTGAAAGTGATATTTGGATCACTGTATACAAAGATGACGAAGAAGCAAAAAATATATGGATAGATGATATTGGGGTACCTGCTAAAAGGATACAAAAGGGAGATAAAGATAATTTTTGGCATATGAATATCCCTGGACCATGTGGGCCATGTTCTGAAATATTTATTGATCGCGGTCCTAAGTATGGAAAAGGAGGTGGCCCAATAAATGGAGGAGAAGATAGATACATAGAAATATGGAATCTTGTTTTTATGCAATACATACAAGATAAACCATATAACGTCGTAGGAGATTTACCTGCTAAAAATGTTGACACTGGCATGGGACTGGAAAGAGTCGCTATGATACTACAAGATAAAAAAACTATATTTGAAACAGACTTATTTAAACCAATTATTGATAGCATAGAAAAAATTCATAGCATTAAATATGGCGAGAATGATAAGAGTGACAAACACATACGTATAATATCTGACCATATAAGATCAACAACTTTTCTATTAAGTGATGGTGTTGTACCAACTAATGAAGGAAGAGGATATATTCTAAGAAGGTTAATAAGAAGAGCAATTCGCTCATCTTCATTACTAAACAATGAAAATAACGATATATCTAAATTATTAGATGTGATTATTGAACATTATAATAATGCTTATCAAAGTTTATCATTTTCAAGAGAATCCATTTTAGAAATGTTCAATAATGAGCAAGATTTATTTTATAAAACATTACAGAAAGGTGAGCTGGAAGTAAAGTCAATTATCGACAAAACAGAAACGTTAACAGCTGAAGATTCATACATACTATACGATAGATACGGATTTCCGTTCGAATTAACGCAAGAGATTGCATTGGAGCACAATATAATATTGGATAAGAAGGAATATGATTTAATAGTGGAAGATAATAAGAAACATAACAAAGATACTAAAAATTCTAAGTTTGAAACAACTAATAAATATCCTAAAACTGAATTTATTGGATACGAGAAACTTGATACAGAATCTATTGTCACAGGAGTTGAAAAAATAGATAATGATAAATCTATTGTCTTTACAGATTTAACTCCTCTATATTTTGAAGCAGGTGGGCAAGTTTCTGACAAGGGCGAGATAACCCATGATGATAAAACATATAAAATACACAATACTATTGAAATGCCGAATGGATCAATAGGAAACATTCTAGATTTAACTGATATTACTGTTGGAGATAAAATAGTATTAAATACAGATAAAAAATTTAGATACGGTTCTTCTAAAAGTCATACAGCAGCTCATATTGTACACGCATCATTACGAAACATACTGGGGGATAATGTATCACAAGCTGGTTCAAATGTAGAGCCAGGCAGGCTTCGGTTCGATTTTAGTCATTCTAAAAAAGTTAATGATGAGGAACTAGATGAAATATTTACCCTTTCTAATCAGGTTATATTTGATAACTACTTGATATCAACAAATATAATGAACATCGACGATGCAAAAAAAACCGGAGCATTAGCATTTTTTGGTGATAAATATGGTGATGATGTACGTGTTGTAGATATTGGTGATCATTCTAAAGAACTATGTGGAGGTACTCATGTAAGCTCATCAAGTGAAATTGGATTAGTTGTACTTACAAACGAGAGTTCTATAGGTTCTAATCTCAGAAGAGTAGAAATGTTATCAGGGTTTCTTGCTTTTGAATTTCTAAGTAACGCAAAAACTTCTTTAAACAAAGTATCAGATATTTTAAAAGTACAAGAAGATAAAGTACTAACAAAAATAAGTAATCAATTAGATCAGTTAGAAGAGTACAAACTACATCTCAAAAAGAGTCGTAAGGACTTTATATCTAACGAAGCAATCAGGCTCGAACAAGAAATATTTAAAATTAAAAATAAATCAGTATTAGTTAATATCGTTGACTATAGAAGTAATGATGAGGCAAGAGAACTTATAAATATACTTATAAACAATCTATCTTTAAATATATGTATAATCATGAACAATATTGACGGCAAAAACTCTATTGTTGGCGCAACGGATAAAAAAACTGAACTAGATATTTCAGTGTATATTCAACAAATCTCAGAAAAATTAGGAGGAGGTGCTTCTAAAGATCCTAATTTTTCAATAGGTGGTGGGCCAAAAAAGTACGACCTTAACGACGCTGTTAAAATACTTACTGATACTTTGAACGATGACCTCAGTTAAAGAACTAAATCTTCTTTCTATAGATTACGGAGAACGTTTTTTTGGTTTTGCTATAAAAAATATGAACAATGATGAATTGATACCTCTTGAAGTAATTGACTCTAAACAAACCAATCCGACTCTTCATATAAAAGATCTGATAAAGTTGTATGCTATAGATCTTATTATCATTGGCAATCCAATAGGTCTTCAGAATAAAAATACAAGAATGTCTACTCTAGTTTATCAATTTGTAAGAGAGTTAAGCAAAATAACTGATGTGTCTATCAATTTAATTGATGAACGTTTTTCATCCAAAATTAATAAACAACAAAAATCAAAAAAAAGACTAGATAGCTACGCAGCAATAACAAATTTAGAGACATTCGTAGTTACAAATGTATAGATATAAACAATTCATTCTTCATAACCGTCTATATATAAATATTTTAGTTGTTGTGATACTAGTATTTGGTTTACAGAGTATAGCCGAGACTTATGGTATGAAAAATCTTGAATCGAAACAAAATATTGATGATAAGATAACGATGGAACTATTCACATCTAAAATTAACATTCCTCAAGGATCATCAGCTGTAGAAATATCGGGTATTCTAAAAGATTCATATTTAATTGATAGTGCTTATGCTTTTGAGTTGTATGTTAGAAATGAAAACTTAACAGACAGATTAAGAGCAGGTGAATATGAAATTAATTCTGGACTCTCTTATGAAGAGATTGTAAATATACTACTTATAGGACCTCCACTACAAACTTATCAAATAACAATTATTGAAGGACTATGGATAGAAGAAGTAATAGATTCTATATCTATTCAAACAGGATTTGACTCTATAGAATTAATAAATTCATTAACTTCAGGTCTTGTTAAAAGCAAATATCTCGATGAATTTGAGTCGTCTGAACTTCAAAATTGGGAAGGATTACTGTATCCAAATACATACAAACTGTCAGTAGATGCTCAAGGAGAAGAAGTTCTACAAATTCTTGTTGATGAACTTGAAGCAGTTATTGAAAATCTTAAAAGTGATAATACGACTCCTTCATGGATTAACAACGACTATGAAATATTTATTATTGCTAGTTTAATAGAATCTGAATCAAAACTTGATGAAGATAGACCTCTTGTAGCTTCTGTTATTAAAAATAGAAATAAAATTGGAATGCCCTTACAGATCGACGCAACAATTTTATATTCACTACAAGAACGTAGAAATCGAGTGTTATTAAAAGACCTACAAGTAGAATCTGAATACAATACTTATAAAAATGAAGGTTTGCCGCCAACTCCAATTGGTAATTTTGGTCAAAAATCAATTGCAGCTGTTTTTGAAGATTTAAATAATAACTTTATTTACTACCTTCTTACCGATACTAATGGTGACATGTCGTTTACAAATGATTATCAAGAATTTCTTGATCTTAAGAATAAAGCGAAAGAGGAAGGAGTTATTCCATAATGGTATCTACTAACGATATGAGGCCAGGTCAAGCGATACTGGTTGACGAAGATATTATGTTAATTGTAGAATATCAACATATTAAACCTGGTAAAGGAAAAGCATTTGTAAAAACTAAATTAAGGAATTTAGTTACAGGAGCTCTTGTAGACAAAACTTTTAGAGCTGATGAAGACTTAGCAAGTGCTTTTATAGATAAGGAGCAATGTCAATTCTTATACAAAAATGATGATCAATTTATATTTATGAACAATACAAACTTTGATCAAATACAAATTGATCAAGAAGTTATTGGAGCCGCTTCTGATTTACTTAGTGAAAATGTTGAAGTAGTAATTAAATCGTACAAAGGTACACCTATTGAAGTTGAACTTCCTGATGTAGTAGAACTTAAAGTTACAGAAGGCGAACCAGGTATAAAAGGCGATACTGCTACAAAGGCTACTAAAATTGTAAAATGCGAAACAGGATTGGAAGTTAACGTACCTTTATTCATAGACGTTGGTGAAATAATAAAAGTTGACACCAAAAGTAAAAGTTATGTAACAAGACAATGATTGATTTTAGAGAATCATTGTTCCTAGAGTTTTTTAGTTACTATATTAAAAAAGAAAAAAAAGTTGAAGATATTAACACAAATCAAGCATCTTTAAATAAAAATCAAAATTTAAGGTACCAACAATTACTTTCTACAACTTTAGAGAATATCGATATATGTATACTGTATATAACTGAAAAATCAATTAAATGGAAGTTTGAAAGAATTGGATCTGTTGAAAAAATTTGTCTTATACTTGGCGTTTCTGAACTAATAATGGGCTTAACAAAAAAAGATATTGTTGTATCAGAGTGGGTTAAGTTAGCAGATAAACATTCATCAAGTGAGGGAGCTAAATTTGTGAATGGCCTACTTGAAAATATATATAAAGAATTTAATAATGAGTAAAGATAATCTAATTTTAAAAATAAAAGAATTAAAACTAGAAAGAAGTGAGTTTTATAAACTTGATTGGAGACAACACCCTAATCTTGAAGAACTAATTAGTTCATGTAAAATTTCTCCTTATCTTAAAGATATTCGTATTCATAAGTATTTTTGTATAGATAAAAGAATTCATAAAATTGTTCTATTAAAGTACATGAGAAAGATGGGGATTGATGAAAGTACTACATTTCAAACTTTATCAGATGAACTAATTACTGGCTTAAAATTATTCTTAATAGAGAATAAAAAATGATTATTGTAATTTCAGGTCCATCTGGCGTTGGTAAATCTTCAATAATTAAAGAACTAAGTGTTAATAAAGATCTCTATTTCTGCGTATCTTCAACGACTAGACCTATAAGATCAAATGAAGTAGAAGGCATAGATTATAAATACATAGATAATGATCAGTTCAAGTCAATGATCGATCAAGATCTTTTTATTGAATACGAAGAATACGGTAATTATCTATACGGTACATCTAAAGAAGAACTACTAAAACAAAAAGAATTTAAGTCTATTATTTTAGATCTAGAAGTTAATGGTGCATTGCATATTTTACAAAGATACACAGATTCATATGGAATCTTTGTAGACATATCTGATGAACTTATAGTAGAAAGGCTGAAGCATCGCGGAGATAATGATGATGATTTTATAAATACTAGATTGTCATTAGCTTCTAAACAAAGGGAACACATGGATAGTTTCGACTACGTAATAATAAACAAAGAAATTAATATAACTGTAAAGAAAATTACAGATATAATATATAATGATATCCTATGATAAAACCACCAATTGAAGAACTACTTGAGCATATTCCTTCAAGATTTTCACTTATAATAACATCTGCTAGAAGAGCTCGTCACATTAACTCATACTTTAGTCAGCTCGGTGAAGGTATAGGTGCATATGTCCCACCTCAAGTTGTAAGCCTTAGTAGAAAACCACTGACTGTTGCTTTTGAAGAAATAGCTGCTGGAAAAGTAGAGGTATCTGAAAAAGATTAATGGCATTACCAAAATTACTTGTCGGTATAACAGGTAGCATTGCAGCAACAAAAACTATTGAATTAATTAATCTACTATCTAATAAATACGAAATAAATATTATCTGTACACAAGAAGGTTTAAAGTACATTGATAATGATTCATATAAAAAATATAAAATATATGATTCTTGGGATAACGATACATATAAATCACCCCATATAGAACTATCTAGATGGGCAGATGAATTCATTATCTATCCAGCAACAGCAAATACTATTGCAAAAATAAGCAATGGTATAGCTGACGATCTTTTATCAACTACTGTATTGATGTACAAAGGTAGAGTAAAAATATTTCCAGCGATGCATGAAGAAATGTTTCTTGATACTCATATACAAAACTCTCTTAGTAATTTGTTATCAAATCACGATGTATATGGGCCAAGATATGGTGCATTAGATATTGGAGATGAAGGTTTAGGTAGAATGTTAGAGCCTTCAGAAGCAGCCGAGACAATCCTAGATACAGATAAGAATAGAGTCTTTGTAATTTCAGGACCAACTAGAGAGCAAATAGATGATATTAGATTCATAACAAATGCGTCATCAGGAATTCAAGGATATTCTTTAGCGATAGAAGCATCTGCTAGAGGATACAAAACAACATTAGTTAGTTCAATAATGTATAAAAATATTACTAATATTGATCAACATAACTTCAACAATACGAGTGATTTAAAAGAGATTCTTGATAGATTAGATTTAAGTAAAGGCTATCTTTTCATGCCTGCAGCTATTTCAGATTTCGTTACTTCTAAGAAAGAAGGAAAACTAGATAGAAGAACAGGAAATAAAGAAATAATTTTGTCACCCAACGAAGATATTATTAAAGATATAAAAATGAAGAATAAAGATTTAATATGTGTAGGTTTTTCAGCACAACTTGATAGCACTTTAAGTAAAGATAAATTAGTAGAAAAGAATTTAGATTACTTAGTGATTAATGATGTATCAAATCCAGAAATAGGATTCGGATCAAATGATAATAAAGTGACTATATTAAATAAAAATAATGACTATATTGATGTGCCTAAAAATAACAAGTTTATTATATCTAAATATATTTTAGACTATGTCATCCCAAAATAAAATAGCTGACATAGCAGTTATAGGTCCTGGAAGATTTAGTGATGTTAAATACAGTTACGCTATACCAAATAAACTAATAAATAAAATAAATATTAATGATATTGTTGAGATTCCATTTAGAAAAAAAGTTGTTAATGGATTGATTATTAATATCAAAAAGAAAAAAAGTGAGGATATAAAATATATTAAAGAAATTAATAAAAAAATAGCATCAGTAGATCCTAAGTATATAAAATTCATTAATGAAATTTCTAATAAATATATCAATCCATTAGGACATACACTATATCAATATTTCAAAGACGATATGACTGAAGATATTAAAATTAATAACTCTAGTAATATTTCAAAAAATATTTACATATCATTAAAAGATTGCTCTGATGAACTTCTTAATAATATAAATAATGACAACCTTAATATAATTTTCGCTCCTTCATTAAAATCTATTGAATATCTTAATGATTTAATTGTACAAAAAGGTTTTAACGTTTCTTATTATCAAAAATCAGGTGGTAATATTGAAAAAAAATTATTAAATAAAATTATAAAAGATAAACAAAAAGGCATTTTTATTGCTCTAAATACTTTGATATTTAATTACATTAATGTAAAACATCTAACTATTAACCATTATTGGGATTGTAATAACAATAAATACACCGAACAACGTATGCCTAACTTTAACTTAATTGATGTTGCAAATGTTAAAAGCAAATATTTTAATTCTAATAACTATTATTATTCTGAGTTTCCTAATCTAGCTTTTAGTAATTATCCATCAACTTTAGAAATTAAAATTAATACGAGTAATGTAAAGTATTTTCCAGAAACAAATATACAAAATTCTATACAAAGTTTTATAGAATACAGTAAGGACAAAGACCATAATTCAATTATTTACAATAGTAATTTTTGTAGCAAAAATATTTCCGAATTATTCATAAAAGAAATACTAAAAACCAAATACTCGTTTGAAAGTTATAGTGAAACAACAGTCAGTAATTCACTACATGTTTTACTAGAACCATCAATCTCTAAAAATAGTATCGTAAATTCTGATCAACTCTCTAAATTAATTCGTTACCTATACAACCTACAGGATTTTGATAAAGATCTTCATATTATTACTACAAATAATGAACCTTTTTTAAATAAAATAAATATTAATAATGTATCAAAATGGCTTAAAGAAGAACTTGTATATAGAAATAAATATGGCCCTTCCTTAGATACTAAAGTTATTGAAATTACCTTAGATAGTCTAAGTGATCCTTTATCAAACCATATAGAACTTCAAGGTCCTTTAATGAATGATGAAAATGATACACAATACATATATCAACATACTGTTACACCTGAAATGGCATATAATACTAATTATTTTGAATTACTAAAAAAATACAACTATAGATTGATTAACTATCTTTAATATCTTTTTAATATTTAAATATGAACGAGATAGTAAAATATGGACACCCTTCGTTAACAATTAAATGCAAGTCAGTTACAGTATTTGATAAATCATTGAAAACTTTGGCCGATAAAATGCTTGAAATAATGTATCTCAATAAAGGTGTAGGTCTTGCTGCTCCACAGATTGGTATAGATATGAATATTTTTGTGTACGATGCTGGGAACGGTGCAAATATTTGTATTAATCCAAAATTAATAAGTAAAAAAAATAAATCAGTATTCCATGAAGGTTGTTTATCTTTACCAGGTTATTACTGGGAAATAACAAGGTCAGATTATGTTAAGATAACTGCACAAGATCTAGATGGTATAAATAAAATCCACGAAGGTGACGAGTTAATAGGAAGAGTATTACAACATGAGATTGATCATTTAAAAGGTAAAATTTTATTATCTAAATTAAAAAGATCTGAACGAAAGGAAGCATTAATGAAAATTGCATTGAATGGGTTCCCAGGTAAAGATGTTTGATTATTTTTTTGGTTCAGATGCAAGAAGCATTCCTATTCTTAAAACTTTGTTAAGTATAAACAATAATACAAAAGTAATTACTACTGAGAACAATGCAATAAAAAGAAGTACGAAAATTATTAATCCTGTACTTGAATTTTGTTTAAAAAATAAAATTAATTTTGAAATATTTAATCACAATAAAACTTACAGTGATATGCAAAATGCTCTAGTTTGCAGTTTTGGAGTAATATTTAGTGAAAAATTTATCAAAGAAAATAATCCTCTATATAATCTACACTTTAGTTTGCTTCCTGATCTCCCTGGTCCGAGTCCAGTAGAGTATTCAATACTAAATAATTACAAAGTTTCTGGTTTGACTTTATTTAAAATAGATAAAGGTATTGATACAGGTGAAATTTATTGGCAATCAAATTTTACTATCGAAAAGAATGACTATGCTACTGATTTGTATAACAAAGGTAACTTAATCTTTGATAATAATATTCAGAATATAACTCTAGATAAAATAATTTCTTCAGATATATTTATAACTAAAAATAATAAATCTAAAAAAATATCAAAAAACGATCTACTCATTAATGATCTAAGTACAGAAAAAGCAAAACTATCAATTAGGGCTTTCAACTATATAGGTCC
>Ga0310344_10004184_pt1 | contig 10718 bp, 9 predicted proteins | sample HC15DNA20200_MG_FD_203801 | JGI IMG/M metagenome (GOLD analysis project Ga0310344, IMG submission 203801) | Marine microbial communities from station ALOHA, North Pacific Subtropical Gyre - HC15-DNA-20-200_MG | ecosystem: Environmental > Aquatic > Marine > Oceanic | place: Pacific Ocean: North... | reverse complement strand
TTCAATCGATTTTCCAATCGCATAGCAATCGAGTGCGACGGCACGCCCGGATTGGATCATATTGCGAAGTTGCGAACGGTTCATGTGCCCCTACCCGGCCTGATTGCTTCACGATGGCGCGTCTTTTGCGCTTCCGTTTCGGAATATGCCCCAGAATGATTTCCAGTTGGTTAACACGCTCGCCATTCGCGAGAAATCATCGCGGTCGTTCGCGCTGAAGTACATTCTGAAATTTCGACGTTATTACGGTCTCTGGACGGCTTCGCCTTCTTGACTCTTTTGTAAAGAAAAGAACAAAATAGGAACATAATGTGTGTGAATGAAAACCGATGAGTGTGGCGCGAACATCGCACCGCAACGTGGCGATGGACGCGTTGCGTGCGCAGGTCGCCACGATCGAACGGGGCGGTGTGGTCGGACGGCGGACCGTTTCGCTGGGGTTGCCGGCCTTGGATGCGACCTTGCCAGAGGGGGGGCTTGCCCTGGGGGCGGTGCACGAAGCGACGGGGCCGATTGCTGCCGGTCTCGTCGCGATGGTCGCAGCGCAACTCGAGGGACCGCTGCTGTGGTGCGTCGACACGGATGCCCGTGCACTGCTCTATGGACCGGGGCTGGACGCCTTGGGACTGCATCCGGCGCGGATCGTCATTGCGCGCTGTCGCGGGCAGACGGATTTGCTCTGGGCGATGGAGGAAGGGTTGCGGACGTCGGCGCTCGCCGCCGTAGTTGGGGAGCCGCCGGGGATTGTCGACCTGACGGCGAGCCGCCGACTGCAATTGGCGGCGGAAGCGGGCGATACGTTGGGCATCGTTTTGAACTCGGAAAAAGGGGTGCGGTTCGCGGCAAGCGCGTTGGAGAGCCGTTGGCGGATCGACAGCGCACCAGCCGGCGATATGGCGCGTCCGCGCTGGAAGGTTGTTTTGGAACGGTGCCGTGGCGGCATTCGGGAACCGCATTGGATGGTGGAACGGGATGAAGAGACGGGTCATTTCGCTGTGGTTGCCACGCTTGCCGACCGACCGGTTGCAGCATTGTGAGAAAAGCAATGTGCCGCAGACGGAGCGGTCTCGAGATCAAAAGACCCGCGAAGATCCGGCGCCGCTGATCGTCGTGACGGAAACGGGTGGGCGGTCCTTGGTGACAGCGTTGGACCGCGAGGCGGAGCTCACAGGGTTGACGATGGGCATGACGCTGCCCGATGCCCGAGCGGTGTTCCCGGCTGTTGTGGTGGTGCCGGCCGATCCAGCAGCCGATGCTGCGTTGCTGGACCGGCTGGTCGCGTGGTGCGGGCGCTATACGCCATGGGCGGCAGCGGAGGGGCGGGATGGCATTTTTCTCGACGTGACCGGTTGTGCCCATCTGTTCGGCGGTGAGGCGGCGATGTGCGCCGATCTGACGGTGCGTCTTGAAAGTTTCGGCTTTACGGCACGCGCCGCTTTAGCCGATACGCCGGGGGCGGCTTGGGCCATATCCCATTTTGGCGAGAGCGGCACAGTGGTGCCCTCTGACGAGACGCGTGAAACGCTTGCCCGGCTGCCCCTTGCCGCTCTGCGCCTCGACCCGGCAACGGTCAGTGGCCTGGTTCAGGTCGGTGTCCGAACCGTCGAGGCTTTGCGCAACATGCCCCGCGCACCTTTAGCGGCGCGGTTCGGCGATGTTGTAGGGCAACGCCTTGACCAGGTATCTGGCGATATCCGGGAGCCGATATCGCCGCATATGCCGGTCGTGCCGTTTCGGGCCCGGCTGGCTTTCGCCGAGCCGATCGCGTTGATGGCCGATATCGAGCGTGGCATGCGTCACCTTCTCGACGATCTGTGCCAGCAACTTGCGCAGGCGGGGCAGGGGGGACGTCGGTTGGTCCTGACCTTGTATCGTGTCGATGGGGACGTCTTCGACATCACGGTCGGGGCAGCCCGTCCGGCGCGTGATCCGGACCGGCTGGCTCGGTTGTTCGGTGGCCGGTTGAGCGGCTTCGAACCAGCTTTCGGAGTCGAGGTTATGACCCTGACCGCGTCGGTAACCGAGCCGATGGCACCGGCGGCGCCAGCGTTGTCGGTTGCGATGCGCCATGTAACAGCACCGGATGCAGCGTTTTGCGGCGATCGGCTGGCGCCTCTTATCGATTGTCTCGGGAATCGTCTCGGCTTCGATCAGGTGGTGCGTCTCGCCGCCATCGAAAGCCATCTCCCGGAACGGATGGCACGGGCAAGGCCGGCATTGGCCAATGCCGTCACGTTCGCCTGGCCATCATTGCCGCCGCGCCCCTTGCGCCTGCTTCGCCGCCCGGAGCGGATCGAGGCGAGCGTGCCGGAACAGGCTCTCCAGGAATCGCCCGAGCGATTTCGATGGCGGCGGACCGATTACGAGATCCGTCTCGCCGAAGGACCGGAGCGGATCGCGCCGGAATGGTGGACGGACGACGGTGCGGCGAAGACACGGGACTATTGGCGGGTCGAGGATATGGCGGGCCGGCGGTTCTGGATTTGCCGACATGGACTGCTGCGGCCAGGCGAGAGTGCCGAATGGTTCCTGCACGGGCTGTTCGCATGACCGGATATATCGAACTTCAGGTGACGACGAATTTCAGCTTCCTGCGCGGGGCGTCGCATCCGGCCGAACTGGTGCTACAGGCTGCGGCATTGGGGCATCCCGCCATCGCGGTGACCGATCACAACAGCCTGGCCGGCGTTGTTAGGGCGCATGTTGCGGCGAAAGAGGCGGGAATCGGTTTGGTCGTCGGCGCGCGTCTCGACCTGGCGGACGGTGCCAGTTTGCTCGCTTATCCGATCGACCGGGCCGCCTATGGCCGTCTGTCACGGCTGATCACGGTGGGCCGCCGCCGCGCGCCGAAGGGAGAATGCATCCTGTATCGCGAGGATGTGCTCGCGTACGGCGACGGTTTGATCTTCGTCGTCCTGCCGTCCGAGCCGGCGGATAAGATGCTGGACGCGCAGGTCGATGATTTGCGGGTGACGTTTCCGGGCGCGGTCTATATGGCGGCGCAAAACTTGTGCCGCGGGGACGATCGGCGGCGGCTTGCGTTGCGGGCAGATTTGGCGGCGCGGTTGGACGTGCCGCTGGTGGCAACGAACGATGTGTTGATGCATGGCCGGGCGCGGCGGCCGCTGCTCGACGTGGTGACCTGTATCCGGGAAAAATGCGTTATCGACGAGGCGGGCTGGCGGCTCGAAGCGAATGCGGAGCGTCATCTCAAATCCGCAGGGGATATGGCCTCTCTGTTCCAGGGGCACGAGTCGGCGCTGGACCGCACCGTGGAAATCGCGGAACGCTGCACCTTTTCGCTGGACGAGCTGCGCTACGAGTATCCGGATGAAATCGCGCCCGACGGGGAAGCGCCGCAGCGCCAGCTCGAGCGTCTGACCTGGCAAGGAGCCAAGTGGCGCTATCCGGGCGGTCCGGCGGCGGAGGTGAAAAAGACGCTCGAGCATGAATTGGCGCTGATCGCGGAACTGAACTACGCGCCCTATTTCCTGACGGTTCACGATCTCGTTCAGTTCGCGCGCGATAAGGGCATTCTCTGCCAGGGGCGCGGGTCGGCCGCCAATTCAGCTGTCTGCTATTGCCTTGGCATCACCGCAGTCAATCCGTCGCGGCTCGATCTTCTGTTCGAGCGCTTCGTCTCCGCCGAACGGGACGAGCCGCCCGATATCGATGTCGATTTCGAGCATGAACGGCGCGAGGAGGTCATCCAATACATCTACGAGAAATACGGCCGCGACCGTGCCGGGCTGGCGGCGACGGTCATCAGTTACCGGTCTCGCAGTGCGGTGCGTGAAGTGGGCAAGGTGCTCGGCTTGTCCGCGGATACGATCGCGGCGCTGACCAGCCAGCTTCATGGCCGGTCGAGCGATCCGGTCACTGATGAACAGATACGCGAAGTGGGGCTCGATCCGACGGACCGGCGCATTCGCATGGCGCTCGACCTGACGGCCGAGCTGTGCGGGTTTCCGCGCCATCTGTCGCAACATGTCGGCGGCTTCGTCATGACGCGGGGGCGGCTCGACGAATTGACGCCGATCGAGAACGCGGCGATGGAAGACCGCACCGTGATCGAATGGAACAAGGACGATCTCGACGCGCTGCATATACTGAAGGTCGATGTGCTGGGTCTCGGCATGTTGACTTGCATCCGCAAGGGACTCGACCTGATCAAGAGCCATTACGGCGTCTCCTATGACCTGGCGACCGTGCCGCAGGACGATGCGCAGGTCTACGACATGTTGTGCCAGGGGGACTCGATCGGCGTCTTCCAGGTCGAAAGCCGAGCGCAGATGGCGTTTTTGCCGCGCATGAAGCCGCGCAATTTCTACGATCTGGTGATCGAGGTGGCGATCGTCCGCCCCGGGCCGATTCAGGGCGACATGGTGCACCCTTATCTGCGTCGGCGGAATGGCGAAGAACGGGTCGAATACCCATCGGAAGCCCTGAAGGGCGTGCTGCAGAAGACCCTGGGTGTGCCGCTGTTCCAGGAACAGGCGATGAAAGTGGCAATCGTGGGTGCTGGTTTCACGCCGTCGGAGGCCGATCGTCTACGCCGCGCCATGGCCACTTTCCGTCATACCGGTACGATCCATACTTTTCGGGACAAGATGATCGATGGGATGATCGCCCGCGGCTACGACGCGGATTTCGCAGAGCGCTGTTTCCGGCAGATCGAGGGTTTCGGCGATTACGGGTTTCCGGAAAGCCATGCGGCGAGCTTTGCCTTGCTCGTCTATATCTCGGCCTGGATGAAGCACCACTATCCGGCGGTCTTCGCCTGCGCGCTTCTGAACAGTCAGCCCATGGGATTCTATGCGCCGGCGCAGATCGTGCGCGACGCGCGCGAACACGGTGTGCCGACCCGGTCGCCGGACGTCAATTTTTCCAAATGGGATTGCACCTTGGAACTGGATGAAGCGGGGAAAGGCGCCTACGCGCTCCGCCTCGGCTTGCGGCAGATCAAAGGCTTCAAGGCGGAAGACGGAGAGTGGGTCGAGGCCGCACGGAATAATGGCTATGCCGACCCGGCTGCGATCTGGCGGCGGGCCGGATTGAATGGGGCAGCGTTGGAAAAACTGGCGCGGGCCGATGCGTTTGCATCGATGGGGCTGTCGCGCCGGGAAGCCTTGTGGGCGGCCCGGCGTTTCATCGCCGCCAACGCTTTGGGCAATGCCAAGCCGCTGCCCTTGTTCGAGGCGGCCGGTGACGACGGATGGGGTCTCGATACGCCGGTAACCTTGCCAGATATGACACTCGGCGAGGCGGTGATGGCGGATTACTCGTCGACCCGCATGTCGTTGCGGGCGCATCCGATGGCGCTGCTGCGCGAGCGTTTCAACGATGCGACACCTGCCGAAGCGCTGGTTGAAACGGACAATGATGCCTGGGTAACGGTTGTCGGGCTTGTTCTCGCGCGGCAGCGGCCGGGCACGGCCAAGGGCGTTATTTTCGCGACGCTCGAAGATGAAACCGGGGTCGCCAACGTTATCGTCTGGCCGAAAACGTTCGAGAAATTCCGCCGTGTCGTGCTCACATCACGCTTGCTCAAAGCGACGGGCCAGTTGCAGCGAGAAGGGATCGTGACCCATCTCATCGCCGAGCGATTGGAGGATTGCTCGCCATCGCTCGACAGCCTGGCATTCCCACCTGCCGATGATGCACAGGCTCCGCGTCCCGCACCGCCGCCCAAATCCGGCTTCCGCCACCCGCGCAACCAGAACACCGTTCTGTTCCCAAGCCGGGATTTTCACTAGGCCGCGCGTCACAATCGCCCCATAGTGTCGCTTCTGACGGGGGCATCGGAACATGATCACAAATGTGACGCATGCCGGATAAGGGCACGTACCGGCGGATCGTCTGGCCGTTCGCGATCGCCGAGACGATCATCTGGGCGGCGATATACTACTCCTTCCCGGCGCTGCTGCTGACCTGGGAACAGGATCTTGGCTGGTCGAAGACCGAGCTGACCGGCGCATTTACGGCTTCGCTCATCGTCAACGCCTTGTGCGCGCCGATGGCCGGGCGGCTGATCGATCGCGGTTACGGCCGCTTTCTTTTCATGGGCAGCATGTTGCTCGGTGCGGCACTGCTCTGCGCGCTCTCCATGGTCACGCAGCTCTGGCAGTTCTATGCCGTTTGGCTGGCGATGGGTGCGGCGATGTCCGGGTGCATGTACGAGCCTTGTTTCGCGATCATCACCCGCAGTTTCCGGGAGGATGCGAAACGGGCGATCACACTTGTGACACTCGTCGCGGGTCTGGCCGGCACGGTCTCCTTTCCCAGCGCCCATGCGCTGGTGGAGATGATGGGATGGCGCATGACCGTTCTTGTCTTCGCTGCCGTGATGGTGATCACCACGGGACCGTTGGTTTGGATCGCCTGCAGCGCGGCGGATCGTATGGCGGAAGGCCGTGCCTTCGTGCCCAGCCAGAAGACACGCCACACACTACGCATCCTAAAGACCTTTGCGTTCTGGGCTCTGGCCCTGTCCTTCGCCATGCTGGCTTTGCATCACGGGATGATGATCAATCATATCCTGCCGATCTTCGACGAACGCGGTATCGCCAAGGAAGCGGCGGTGCTCGCCATCTCGATGATCGGTCCGATGCAGGTCGCCGGCCGCCTCGCCATGATGGCGGCGGAGCGGTATGTCTCGACGATGGTGATTTCCGCCGGCTGCTTTATCGCCGTCTTCGGCGCCTCGGCAGCTTTGCTGGGCACATCGGTCATGCCAAGCTTGATCGCCATATTCGTGCTGCTTCAGGGCGCGGGAAACGGGGTTGTCAGCATCGTGCGGCCGGTCCTGATCGCGACACTGCTGAGCCGGCGCAATTTCGGAGCCGTGTCGGGCATGGCTGCGACCGCCTTCATGGCAGGCACGGCCTTCGGTCCGACATTCGGGTCGCTCATCTGGGAGATCGGTGGCTATGATCTGGTCATCAATCTGGCAATCGCGATGCCGCTTCTTGGGCTGGTATTGCTGCTCGCGGCGGCGCGATATCCGTCAACCGTGTCGGACGAAGATCCGGAATAGGGAGAACTGAAATGGATTTGCGCAAAACCCTGTTGATCAGGGAAACGATCGAAACCGATGGCAGCGGCAAAGCGTGCGATCCGATCACCCGTGTCGCGGCCATCGCCGTGGTACGCAACCCTTTCGCCGGGCAATTCGGTGACGATCTCTTGCCTCTGTTCGATATGGGAGGGGAACTGGGCGACCGCCTGATGGAAGAGGCTGTTGCCGCCCTTGGCGGCGCGCCGGTCAGCTACGGCAAGGCGGCCCTGGTCGGCGTCGCTGGCGATCTCGAACATGGCGGCGCCATGATCCATCCCAAGCTGGGCAAGCCGATGCGGGCTGCCGTCGGCGGCGGCAAGGCGTTGATTGCCTCGAATACGAAGGTTGGCGCGGTGGGCGCCTCGATCGATTTGCCCTTGGGTCACAAGGACGAAGCCTGGTCGTTCGACCATTTCGACACAATGACCCTGACGGTTGGCGATGCGCCGCGTCCGGACGAGATTGTGCTCTGCATGGCTGTTGCCGATGGCGGGCGGCCGCATCCGAGAGTAGGGAGCGGACCGATTACGGACTAATCCGGCGCAGTATCCTGTTTGCCCGCAGGTTTGATATCGAAGTGCAGTACCTCTTCCCGCAGGCCCAGTGACTCGTATAGTGCGATTGCGGGGTCGTCGCCCTGATCCGCCTGCACGAAAATCACATGTGCATCGCAGTTTGCCGCGATCTGCTGTACAGCGCGGATCAGCGCCGTTGCGATGCCTTTCCGGCGATGGCTCGTGGCAACCGCTACGTCGTAGATATAGATTTCGCTTCGTTGCTGCTCCAGCTTCTCAAGCGTATAGGCGACCAGGCCGCCCACGACCGTATCGCCGTTGCGCGCGGCCAATGCGATGACATGATCCTGGGCCAGTACTTTCTGAAAATAGGCGTCGCTTGGCACGGCGCCAAGGTAGATGTCCGGCTCTTCGAAAGCATCCGCAAAACCCGCAACAGCCCTTGCGCGAGCGCGGTGTCGGCGGGTGTGAGGCGGCAGATAACGGGCGGTGTCTTCACAACCATGAACGCATCTTCCAGTTTGCCGTTTTGACGTTTCTGTACAGTGTGATCTCTACGTACTTCCCCTATGCCGGAAAACAAGGCAGGTTTTGTCCGACCGAAAAATTTTGCGCATGAGGCTTGGCATGACATCTAAACCGATCAAAAACGCAGCCGAGCACCTGGCGAGTTTGAAGGACGGCCGCACCGTCTATATCGGCGGGAAGCTGGCGGGTGATGTGACCGAGCATCCGGCTTTTTGCAATTCGGTGCGCACGGCGGCGAAACTCTATGATTATCAGGCCGATCCGGCCAATGCGGAGGTGATGACGTTCGAATCGCCCACCAGCGGACGCCGCGTGAACCGCGCCTGGCAGATGCCTGAGTCGCACGAAGATCTCGTCATTCGCCGTAAGGCGCTCGTCGCCTGGGCGGAACAACATGGCGGTTTCATGGGACGGTCGCCGGACCATCTCGCCTCCGCCGTGACCGGGCAGTTGATGGGGCTCGACATCTTCGAGGCGTATGACAAGGATCGCGCAAAGGCGTTCTGGGACTATTACGTCCACGCACGCGACAACGACCTCTACCTCACCTACGTCATCATCAATCCGCAGGTCGATCGGTCGAAATCCGCCGCCGATCTCGAGAACAACGATCCGATGATGAAGATCGTCGACGAAGACAGCGAAGGCGTCACGGTGCGTGGTGCGAAGATGCTGGGCACCAGTTCGATCATGGCGAACGAGGTTTTCGTCGCCCATCTGCAGCCCTTGCGGCCGGACGAAGTGGATTACGCGCTCTGCTGCGCCCTGCCGATGAACACCAAGGGCTTGAAGGTGCTGTCGCGTAAATCCTTCGAGCAACATGCCGTGTCGCAGTTCGACGATCCGCTTGCGTCGCACTATGACGAAAACGATGCGCTGATGTACTTCGACGATGTGAAGGTGCCGTGGGACCGCATCTTCGTGCATCGCAGCCCGGAGATGTGTCGGCGCCAGTTCCATGACACGCCGGGCCACATCTATCAAAACTATCAGGCGCAGATCCGCATCGCGGTGAAGCTGAAATTTCTCGTCGGGCTCGCCCGCGGCATTTGCGAGACGATCGGCACGATCAAGATCCCTTCGGTCGCCGATGCGCTGGGCAAGATGGCGGCGCAGGCCGCCGCGGTCGAGAACATGATGTGGGGCATGGAGGCGAAAGGGCAGCAATGGGGCCGCTATTTCGTGCCAGACCGGCATGCGGTCTACGCGGCGCAGACCCTGACTCAGGAGTTCTATCCGCAGATCATCAACACGATCCGGGAACTGTCCGGCGGCGCGCTGATCATGCTGCCCTCGTCGGCGGCCGATTTCGGCAATCCAGAACTGTCGGAGATCATCGAGAAGGTTCAGGTGTCCGCCGACGGCCGCAAGGATACGGACCGGATCAAATTGATGAAGCTCGCCTGGGACGCGGTCGGTTCGGAGTTCGCCGGCCGCCATACCCAGTACGAGATGTTCTATGCCGGGGCGCAGTTCGTGACCCGCGCGCACAGTTTCCGGACCTACGACTGGGACAAGGCGTCGTCGCTCGTGTCGACCGTGGCGGACCGTTACGATCTTGACGGATCGATCGCGGAAGCCGCCTCGAAAGAACCCTAGGCCGCAGAGCCGACGGCGCTCTCGTCCGACCAGAAGGTCCGGATCTGGGTCCGGTGCATGCGCCGTCTCGCGGCTGGGTCAAATGCGATGCGGCGGTGCAGCACTTCCAGATTGCTCCACATCAGCACGTCGCCGGCCTGCCATTCATGAGCGATGGCGAATTCGGGCCGGGCCGCGTGCGCCCAAAGCCGGTCGAGCAGCGCCTCGCTTTCGTCGACGGGCAGCCCGCAGATATAGCTGCGCGGCCGTCGACCAAGGAACAGCGCTTTGCGCCCCGTCCGGGGATCGGTCCGGACCAGCGGATGCTTGGCGCCAGGGGTCTGCCGCACATCGGTGACCTCGTCATAGCCCTTGCGCAGCATGCCGGCGCTGTTATGCGCGGCATCGTGGATCGCCTGTTTGCCTTCGATTGTCGCCGACAGGTCGGCGGGCAGCGCGTCGTAGGCGGCTTACATGTCGGCGAAATAGGGGTTGCCGCCGGCGTCCGGCACTTCGAGCGCGTGCAAGATCGCAGCCCGGGGCGGGGTGTCCTGATAGGTCATGTCGGCATGCCAGACCGCTTCTCCGGCGCCAAGATTACCGGCGGGCTGGCCGTTCTCGACCAGGTTCGAGATCACGTTGATTTCCGGATGGGTCTTGTGGAAGGGCTTGCCGACAGGGTTCGGGCCCAGTTTCCGGCTGAGCGCGTCAAGCGCCGCGTCCGATAGGTGCTGGGCGAGGACCCTGTGCCGCCGCAGCAATGTCTCGAGCGTCGCGACGACATCGTCGCCCGCACCGTCCAACGTCAGGTCGGTCACTTCTTTGCCAAAGGAGGGGTTTTGTGCGGGTGTTTTGAAATTCGTCATGGGGGCTCTCGTCGCGGCGGGGTGGACAATCCGGGGCTGTATAGCGGCCGGGCGGGTGGGGGTGTTAACGAGATTTCTTGGAACCAGGTTCCAATAAACCCATAACCAATAAATGACCCAATCCCTGCCCCCGCTGAACGCCCTGCGCGCGTTCGAAGCGGCGGCCCGGCACCC
>Ga0310344_10004183_pt1 | contig 10718 bp, 8 predicted proteins | sample HC15DNA20200_MG_FD_203801 | JGI IMG/M metagenome (GOLD analysis project Ga0310344, IMG submission 203801) | Marine microbial communities from station ALOHA, North Pacific Subtropical Gyre - HC15-DNA-20-200_MG | ecosystem: Environmental > Aquatic > Marine > Oceanic | place: Pacific Ocean: North... | reverse complement strand
TTTGATGAAGTAGCGTCTTAGTAGGCTATCCCTAATTAATATCTAGCGTGATTTGACTAAGCCCCCTCGTAGCGAAGGCGATGGTACGATCTTTCCACCATAACTCTTAGAACGATCACCAGTTCGGCTCAAGCCGGGAGAGATTTGCCACCGGTGTTGTTGGTTCGTCAGGAACTCCAGAATAGCGTTACAGATGGAGAACATGCCCTCTCGATTGGTGTGTTCGATGGAGTTCACCGTGGGCATCAGATGTTGATAGAGCGCATGGTTACCGAGGCGAGTGCACGTGACCTAACAGCCGGCATTGTTACGTTTCATCCACACCCCGTAAGCGTCGTTCAACCGGATGTGAAGATCACGTATCTCGAGTCGCTTGAGCGGCGGGTGGAGATGCTACGTGATCTGGGGACCGACTTCGTCGCAGTCCTGCAATTTACTTCTGAGTTGCAACAGGTATCTGCTTTCGATTTCTCGCGTTTGCTTGTCGAAGAGGCACGAATGCGACTATTGGTAGTAGGTGATGACTTCCGTTTCGGTCGAGGGGGTGAAGGTAATATTGAAGTCCTTACGGAAATTGGTAGTGAACTTGGATTTGAAGTGATCGCTGTGCCACTTTTGGATGACGGAAGCACTCCTGTTTCGAGTACGAGAGTTCGTGATGCTCTTCAAGCAGGTGAAATGGAATCAGTGTCGGAGCTTTTGGGGCATCCGTTCTTACTGCGTGGACCAGTGTTACATGGTGACGAACGAGGGCGTCAGATCGGTTTTCCAACATTGAACATTGGTGTTAGCGCAGACCGGTGGCTGCCACCGAACGGAGTATATGTAACTAAAGCGTTTGTCGGTGATCGTGTATTCAACGCATGCACCAACATAGGGGTCCGCCCGACATTCGCAGGTGATCAGAAGTTGCTAGTAGAGACGCACCTTCTTGATTTCGAAGGTGATCTTTACGGCGAATTAGTAACGATTGAGCTCGTCCACCGTCTGCGTGCGGAGCGTAAATTTGATGGGATTGATGTCTTGCGTGCACAAATCCAGAGTGATCTTGCAGCTACGCGTGAGTGGTTCACATGAGTAATTCGGAACCTGCTCCGCGGCAAATGGCGTCTGTTGATGAACAACTTCCGGTCCTCTTGAGCGGGGTGGACTACGGTGATGATCGTACGCGTACCACGATGGAGGCAGAGCTTCGACAACGACTGGAGGAAGATCGCCCTTTAAAGGTATATGCCGGCTTTGATCCGACGTCGGTTGATTTGCACCTTGGACACACGCTACCGATTCAGAAGCTGCGGCAGTTTCAGGATTTTGGTCATGACGTCACGTTCCTGATAGGGAATTTTACTGGTCTTGTTGGTGATCCATCGGACAAGAACAAGGGACGGCCGATGTTGACTCCGGAACAGCTTGCCGAGAATGCCGAAACTTATGCTACACAAGCTTTCCGTATTCTCGACGATAAACGAACAATGATTCGTTACAACGCTGATTGGCTTAGTGAACTTACATTCGCTGACGTTGTACGGCTGAGCTCTAAGTTTACGGTTGCGCAGTTTTTGGAACGTGACAACTTTGCTAAGCGCTGGCAGCGGCACGACGCGGTATACCTTAGCGAGTTCATGTACGCCATCATGCAGGCCTATGATGCAGTTGCTATGGAGACCGACGTACAGGTTGGTGGTAGCGAGCAACTATTCAACTTAATGGCTGGTCGTGCGCTCCAGCGTGACGCTGGTCAACGCCCGCAGGTACTGGTGACGCTTCCGATTCTAGTTGGTACTGATGGGCATGAACGGATGTCGAAGTCGACTGGTAATTCGATTGGTATCTATGACACTCCGAACGACATGTATGGGAAAGTTATGTCGCTTCCTGATCACGTCATCATGGATTTCTTTACACTGGTTACTCCTCTATCTCCGGATGAAGTTCAAAACATCGATGATGCAGTTTCGCATGGTTCTTTGCTGCCGATGGATGCGAAGAAACGACTTGCCTACGAGATTGTTGCGGTTTTTTCTGGTCTAGAGGACGCGGCATCTGCTCAGATGTACTTCGAAGCAACGATTCAACGCCAAGAGACACCTCAAGAGATGGCGGAGTTTGGGATTGATGGAACTGAATCACTCCATCGAGTACTTACTGAAGCTAATCTTGTGACTAGTGGAGGAGAAGTTCGACGGCTTGTTGGGCAAGGAGCAGTTTCTGTGAATGGTGATCGTGTGGAGGAGTTTAACCAGCTGATTCATCCAGGAGATGAAATTCGCGTAGGCCGCCATCGATTTTTGCGCGTTACCAAGCTCTAGCAGGTAGACTGATAGTTGATGGTGGGGGTTTATGATGCTTGATAGCGGTCCCGATCTTGATCTCAATCGAGTTGCTCAGAATATTGACGAAGCTGATGTCATCACAATTTATTTCCCACTCCTTGGTAAGACCCTAATACTGGATACTCGCCGCAACGAACATACAGGTCCATTGATCACTATTGTTCCGATTGCGACCGATAGCGTTGACCGTTATCAATCGTTTCGAAAAATCCGGCCGGCCTTCCCGCGCCCTGAATCTATTTCGATGATTCCTTGGCCGCGACGGATAGATTCACTGACGCGGCTCGGGATTTGGTCTCATGTGATGAATCGGGTAAAAGAGTTAACACCGGATTATCGCAGCTTTGTTCAAGCGGCTGATTCCTGTCTCCATGAACTTCGAGAGTTGGAAATGACCGAATTGCTTCGAGCCGTTAGTGGCGAGCAGTATCACACACTGTGGGCTGCATCTAGTTCTAGAAGCGACTAGAACAGATCGTATTCTGTTGTCTATTCCTAAGTAGCTTGCGTACTAATTCACTGCTCTTTCAGACAGTTTCACTGCTACTTATAATTCCGATTACATCGTTTTGTACGTGCGCTGGTACCTCAATGTACCGATCGAACTCTAGTTCGAAACGTCCTCGGCCATGAGTGAGTGCTCGCAGATCGGTGGCATATCTTTGCACTTCTGCCAATGGGACATCCGCCTCGATCATTGAGAACCGTGCCTCACCTTCAACCCCATGAACCTGACCGCGCTTCGTACTGATATCACTCATGACATCGCCGACGTAATCTCCAGGAACATAAACTTTTAGTTTCATTAGTGGTTCGAGAAGTACCGGCTCCGCTTCGAGGAGCCCATCTTTCAGTGCGTGTGAGGCAGCTGTTTTGAATGCCATCTCTGATGAGTCAACAGAGTGAGATGAACCGTCTAGCAGGGTGACTTTAAGGTCAACGATCGGCGAATGTGCGAGCGGACCATTTGGTAAGGTCTCGTTGATACCTTTCTCGACCGCTGGAATGAATTGTCTTGGAACATTGCCTCCCACGACTTGTTCGGTGAATTCAAAACCAGTTCCCCGAGTGAGTGGGGCAATTTCGATTACAACATGACCGTATTGACCATGCCCCCCACTTTGTTTCTTGTGTTTGTACTCGGCCTTGGCGCTACCGCTGATCGTTTCCCGGTAAGGAACACGCGGTAGTTCTGGTGTGACTTCAACGCCGTAAGTTTTCGCTAGGCGTGCACAAGCTATAGCGACCTGTGCATCACCAATGGTGGTCATGATTGTTTCTCCAGTCTCCGGATCTCTTTCGACGCGGATAGTCCGGTCTTGTTCCTGGAGTCGTTGGAGTGCTGTTGCAAGTTTGTTCACATCGTCCTGACTCGTCGGGTGTAAGGCAGTTCGATACGTTGGCGTTGGGAATGGTAGAGGAGCTGCCTCGACGATCGTATCTGTTGAAGCCACAAGAGTGTCGCCGGTTTGAGTATCCGTAAGTTTCGCGGCAACGCCAATGTCTCCTGCCGATAGTTGATCAACCTCGATTTGTTCTTTCCCTCGCTGTAGAAAGAGGTGGCCAAGGCGTTCGATGGATTTCGATCGAGCGTTAACAGGGCTCATGCTTGCCTTAAGAGTGCCTGATAGAACTTTCATGAATGAGAGATGCCCGACGAAAGGGTCTGCGATTGTCTTAAAGACTTGCACAACGAGTTCACCATCGGTGCTAGTAATCACGGATCCATCGTTTAAAGCGTGTTCTCGTCCAACCGGTGATGGCATTAGGTTGACGATGTTGTTGAGAAGACCGTCAATACCGACATCTAGAGTTGCACAAGTCGGTATGACAGAGACGATCTCGCCTCGTTCGATCGCGTCGTGGAGAGCAGCTGTGATCTCATCTCGTGTTAGCTCATCCCCTTCAAGATACTTTGTCAAAAGAGCGTCGTTTGTTTCTGCAACTGATTCGATCATCATTTCACGAGCGGCGGTCAGATCACCGACGATTCCATCAGGGGCATCCTCGCTAGAGCGCAAGTCATAGAATCCTGTTAAGTTCCCGGATGGATCACGGACCGGGAGACACAGTGGCACTACTTTTGTCCCGAACGTTTCGCGAAGGTGGGTAATCGTGGACTCGAAGCTAGCATTTTCGCGGTCGAGACGGGTGACGACACATATTCTAGGGAGATTGGCTTCGTCTGCCCGTTCCCAAGCTAATTCTGTACCACCTTGCACTCCTGAAGATGCGTCGACAGCTATTAGCGCAGCGTCGGCAGCAAGTGCGCCGGAAACGATTTCACCTTCGAAATCGGCAAATCCAGGAGCGTCGATCAAGTTGATCCGATTATCATTCCATTCGATCGTGAGTAATGATGCGGATATCGAGTAACGATGGTTGTGTTCTTCGTCGTCATAATCCGCGACGGTTGTTCCATCATCTACGCTACCAAGTCTTGTGATAGCACCCGAGGCGAGTAGCATCGCTTCGCCTAGTGTCGTTTTCCCACTGCCGCCATGCCCCATTAGGACGACGTTACGAAGACGATCTGCTGTGTATGATTTCATTGATTACCCCCGCTACCGGGGATATTACGTTGGTAATAGGAAGATCGACAACGTCAAATTCGAGAATCCGCTTCACCGGGCGATCCGCCATGCACTAGATTGTTTCTTTTGAGTGCCTGTCGTGGGACAGAACACTCAAAGGTGAATGCAAAGAGTACTTATAAGAAGACGATCACGCTCGAATAGCAGGTCGGAGGTCGAGAACTTCTAGTTGAAGTGCCCCATCACCGCGAAAGTCATCGCGACGGAAGGTGTACACCAAGTCTGCTGATTCTCCCTTTGGTATGGCTGCGGAAGCTTTTCGGAAAGCAATCGCCCTCCAGGTAACTGTACCGTCCCTCAATTTAAGCTGCAGATGCTCGTTATCCTTACCGACAGTCCGACTTTCTATTATGGAAATATTGTGTGCGAGGAATATCGGTGTTGGATTGCCGATACCGTGAGGGGCAAGTAAGCCGAGCCACTGGATAGTACGCCGATCGACTTTTTGTAATGAGAGCTCTTCCTCAATTTCGAATACCGGGATCTGATCTTGAGGGTCGAGGATGCTGCTAGCATCCTCGATGAGTCGTTTCCGGAGTTCTGGGATCCGTTCCCGATTCAGAGTAAATCCGGCAGCAGCGCGATGCCCTCCAAAGTTCTGAAAGAGGTCTGAGTGACGGCTGAGGAGTGCCGTTACGTCGAATGTTGGTAATGACCGACAGGATCCGCGAGCAGTCTCGTTGTCTATTTGCATCACGATGGCTGGACGGTGATGTTGCTCTACCAGACGAGAAGCTGCTAACCCAATGATGCCCGAAGAGATTTTGGTCGAGGCAGTGATAATAAGAGGCGCTTTCAGGTCAGTTTCGCTGAGTTCATCATGAATGTTAGCGATTGCCGCCTGAGTCTCTTTGCGCCGCTCTTGGTTTAATTCTTCGAGTTGTTTCGCTAGAAGCTCTGCCTCGTCAATATTTTCTGAAAGCAGTAGATCGAGTGCGATACGAGCATGCAGCATTCGCCCTGCTGCATTAATTCTGGGACCAAAAATCCAGCCGAACGTGTCGGCATTTGCTTGTGCGAGGTCGATGTTTGCTACCGCTGCTAACGCACGGAGTCCAGGTCGTTGTGTTGATTTAATTGCCTCTAGACCGAGACGCACTAGGTCGCGGTTTTCGGCGACCATTGGTGCGAGGTCACATACAGTACCGAGAGCGACGAGTGTTCGATGTTGGTCGGCATCATAGGAATGGCCAAAGTGGTCGAATAGGTTATGGATAACCTTGTATGCGACTCCAACTGCAGCTGGTTCAGATCCATAATCAGAGTTGGTGAGCTTAGGATTTACCAAGGCAAGTGCGTTCGGTAGATGTTCAGGGACAGTGTGATGGTCGATCACGATTGTTTCCATCCCAAGACCGTGTGCTTCATTGATTTCGTCGACGGACGAAGTACCGCAGTCGGCTGTTACGAGGAGTGTCGCACCCCTGTCAGCAAGTTGTTGTATAGCCTGAATGTTCGGACCGTAACCTTCGCGAAAACGGTCAGGCAGGTAAGGTATTGGTTTCGCACCAAGTTCCCGTAGACCCTCAGTAAGGATCGTGGTTGCGGTGATACCGTCGACATCGAAGTCACCGAAGATCGCAACTGTTTCCGCATCGCGACACGCGATAGCGAGACGATCAACTGCGACTTCAAGGTTAGGCATACGGCTTGCGTCAGTTAACTTTTGTGGGCTGCCAAGGTAGTGTCGAGCTTCTGTGGTGTTTTTGACTCCGCGACGAGCGAGCAATCGCCTTAGCAGTAATGGCAGTCCTTCTCCGGCATCAACGAATCCACTGATGTCGGGATCGGGCATCAGACGCCACAGATAAGCCTGAGGTCCATCCGTTCGGACGCCATGTTCTGGACAATTTTCAACTTGGTTATCTTCAGCTGGCGTGCGTTCAGTCAGGATCGCCACCTGCTACTCTGCGTAACGCTTAAATATGAGTGAGCTGTTGTGCCCACCGAAGCCGAGCGAATTTGAGATAGCGTAGTCGATAGATACATCTCGCCATGCTTCTGGAACATAATCGAGATCGCAATCGGGATCTGGAACGATGAGATTGTGTGTTCCATGGATTCGTTGGTCAACGATCGATTGGACTGTGACGCCAGCTTCTATAGCGCCACCTGCTCCAAGAGAGTGTCCGATCATCGATTTTGTTGAGGAGATAGGGATATTACCGGCTGTTTCACCGAACACAGCCTTTACTGACAGAGTTTCGAACTTGTCGTTCATTGGAGTGCTTGTTCCGTGCGCGTTGAGATAATCAACATTATCTGAAGTTATACCAGCCTTTTCGATCGCAATATTCATAGCGCGAGCAGCGCCCTCGCCATTTTCCGATGGTTGAGTGACATGGAATGCGTCCGCTGCTGCACCGTAGCTGACTAGCTCTGCGAGAATATTGGCTCCACGTTTTTGAGCGTGGGTCAGGTTTTCAAGGATTAGAGTCCCCGCTCCTTCTGCGAGGACGAATCCATCACGTTCGAGGTCAAACGGTCGAGAGGCGTGTTCAGGATCATCGTTCCGACTGGTAGTAAGTGCTCGCGCGGCAGCAAATGCAGCGATCGACATACGGGTAACACCTGCATCTGTGCCACCAGCGATCATTGCCTGAGCATCGCCACGTCGGATCACTTCGTAAGCTGTTCCGATTGCATCTGCACCTGAAGCGCAGGCACTAACAGTGTTCACGTTGGGACCTCGAGCGCCGGTCCGAATTGAGACCTGTCCGGCTGCCATATCCGAAATGAACATTGGGACAAGGAAAGGTGAAACGCGTCCTGCTCCTTGGTCGAAGAATATTTTGAATTGATCTTCGAGGGTGCCAATACCACCGATACCCGAACCGATCATACAGCCGACTTGGTTGGCCTCAGATGGGATATCAAGACCAGATTGTTCGATTGCTTCGTCGGTTGCTGCTATGGAGAGTTGAACGAATCGGTCCATGTGCCGAGCATCTTTGCGGTTCAGCCAATCTAGTGGCTCAAATCCTGTAACTTCACCGGCAATCTGCGCCGGGAGATCTGTAGATTCGACCAGAGTGACTGGGCCTATACCGTTTGTTCCGGCGAGCAATGCTTGCCAACTTGCATCGCGCCCGATGCCTACAGGTGTAATCAATCCAATACCGGTTACCACGACTCGTGGTGCTTTCATTAGCGGTTCTCCCATTGTCGAAAGATTAATGCGGAGTTATGACCACCAAGGCCGACTGAAGTGCTCATCGCGTAGTCGATCGCTGCCTTTCGTGCAGTGTTCGGTACGTAGTCAAGGTCGCAATTTGGGTCCGGATTAGCGTAGTTGATCGTTGGTGGAGCGATTTGATGTTTGCAGGCTAACACGCATATCGCTGCCTCTATAGCACCTGAAGCGCCCATCATATGACCATGTATCGGTTTCGTACTGGACACCATGAGGTGTTTCGCCGATTCACCGAAAACATCGTGAATTGCACGCGTTTCGACTCGATCATTCAGAGGAGTGCCAGTACCGTGCGCGTTAATGTAGGAGATCTGTTCGGGCTTTAGTCCGGCGTGTTCGAGTGCACCACGCATCGCTTCGTTGATACCACGGCCGTCTTCGGCTGCTGCGACCATGTCGTATGCGTCGCTGCTAGTTGCTGCACCTACCCATTGTGCATAGATTGACGCACCTCTTGCCTTTGCGTGTTCTAACGATTCGAGTACTAGTACCCCTGCGCCTTCACCAAGGACGAAACCGTTGCGTTCACTGTCGAAGGGGCGCAGCGCCTGTTTGGGATCTTCGTTTGTAGCGAGTGCCCTCATAGCGTTGAACCCAGCGTAGTAAATCGGCTGGAGTGGAGCTTCGAATCCACCTGCAATCATTACTTCAACATCTCCTCGAGCGATCGCTTCAGCAGCCTCACCTACGGCCGCTCCACCAGTCGCACAAGCTGCCGAAACAGCGAAGTTTGGTCCTCGAGCACCGAGAGCAATCGCCACGAGCCCTGTGGCAGTATCAGGGAGGAAGTTCGACATCAAGAATGGAGAAATGCGTCGTGGTCCCTTTTCGTCAAGAACACGTTGTTGCTCGATCATAAGATGGGCGCCGCCGATACCTGTGCCTAGAATTATCCCAACAGCATCCGGATGTTCAGCAGGGATTTCGATAGAAGCATCGGAAATTGCCTGCAAGCTAGCGGCGATTGCGAAAGCCGTCGAGAGGTCGATCCGGCGAAGTAGTTTCGGATCGACATGCTCTGTCGGATCGAAGTCATGTACTTCACCGGCGATTGCTTGATCGTATTCTGAAGTATCAAAGCGACTTAACGTCACTATCCCTGAACGTCCAGCGACTATATTGTTCCAGCTGTCCTCGGTGTTGTTTCCGGCTGCACTGATCAAGCCGAGGCCTGTGACAACAACTTCGCGTGACATTAACGAGCGCTGGCTTGAGGAATCACGGAAATCGGGATCGGTTCTTCACGAGCGTCGTCTAGAGACACAGCAGTTAATTGTGCGGAGATACGTTTCACCATGCGAGATAGGACATGACCGGGTCCTACTTCGATGTAGGTATCGACACCATCTCTTTTCATTCGGTTAACGTTATCTGTCCAGTAGACGGGGGATCGCAGTTGTTGCTCGAATTCGTGGCGGATTTCGTCGGCTGTCTCTAGGAGACATGAGGTGATATTTGAGACGATTGGTCTCGTAGGCGCCGTGATGGTGAATTCGCGCATGATCTGCGCGAATTCTTTTGCTTGGTCGTCGTGGAGTGGAGTGTGACTCGATACTTTGACTTTAAGTCGGATCGTCCGTGCTCCAAGGTTAGCCGCAGATTCCATCGCGCGCTCAAGTGCGCTGACGTCGCCGCTGATTACGATTTGAGAATCGAGGTTGTGATTTGCTACATCGACTCGGTTGTCAGAGGATGTTGTTGCGTGCTCGCATATTTGTTCTACAGCGTCGCGGTCAAGGCCCAGAATTGACGCCATACCCACCGGTCTATTTACATTGAATTCACTCATCAAACGTGCACGCTCGAGAATAACAAGCATTGTATCTCGGAACGAAATCGCCTCCGCAGCAACAGCTGCACTGAACATCCCGAGCGAGTGGCCACCAAAGACTCGCGGTCGCACATGTTCACCAACTTCAGCGAGTTTCTCTCGCATTGCGCGGAGGAAAGCAACGGAAGTTGCTAAGACCGCAGGTTGGGTGATTCGAGTTTCCGATAACTCGTCTGCATCGGCATCGAAGCAAATTTTGGCAAGATCGATCCCAGTCAGGTCACTTGCTTCTTCGTAGGTAAGACGGGCCGCTTTAGAGTGCTTGTAAACTAACTTTCCCATTCCCGGCGCCTGTGAACCTTGTCCGGGAAACAATAATGCAGTCGGGTCAGTGTTAGATGTTGCAATAGCATGCTTGTCCCTTGTGTTTCTCAAGGTACGGTCTCCCGACCGAGCAGGTTCGCCTGACCCACCCTAGCTGTACGCAGCCGCAGTGTATCAAGCATGATCTAAGTTTGGCTTAGTGTGTCGTTCATTTTGTATTTATTGAAAGCTCTTAATTTAATCGAGTGGCATGCCACTCGGCATGCCGCCGAAATCACTTAGTGGTAAAGGAGTGTTTCCAGTTTCGAACAGACGGCGAGATTCTGGCAAAGTCACAAGTAAATCTTGAGCGATACCTGCAGCACTTCCGTGAGTTTCTCTTACACGGCGAGCAGCATCGCTGTGTATGTAAACCGCAACCGAGGCAGCGTCGTATGGCTCAAGTCCTTGAGCGAGTAATCCGACAAGTAGACCAGCGAGCACGTCGCCTGTTCCTGCGGTAG
>Ga0310344_10004182_pt1 | contig 10721 bp, 9 predicted proteins | sample HC15DNA20200_MG_FD_203801 | JGI IMG/M metagenome (GOLD analysis project Ga0310344, IMG submission 203801) | Marine microbial communities from station ALOHA, North Pacific Subtropical Gyre - HC15-DNA-20-200_MG | ecosystem: Environmental > Aquatic > Marine > Oceanic | place: Pacific Ocean: North... | reverse complement strand
GACAGTCAGGCCTTCTTCCACTGTGGCAACTGCGACATCCGATACCTGTTCCCCGGATTGACTTCCGAAGAGGAATCGCAATTCTACGCAGAGGAGTTTGAGAGTTTCATGGCTGCCCGGGCCGGCGAGCAGGGCGGCTGGGACCGTGCCGAAGCCCACCTAGCAGCAAACGAGCCGACACGAGTCCGTCGCATGAAGTACGTGGAAGGCAACGTCCCGTCGGGAGGACATGTACTCGAGGTCGGATGCTCGTCAGGGTTCATGCTCTACCCATTAGTCACCCAAGGATTCCAGTGCATGGGGATCGAACCGTCAGGTGTCTTCAGCGACTACGTCGAGGGTCGTGGTATTTCTGTCTACCCCTCTGTCGAGTCAATGGTTCGTCAAGAAGACAGGGTTATTGACTTCGACCTGATCATGCACTTCTTCGTCCTTGAGCACGTCAGCAGACCAAAAGAATTTCTTAACGAGCAACTGGCCCTTCTCGCACCTGGTGGCAAGTTGATATTCGAAGTACCCAACGCTGCTGATCCCCTGTACTCGATTTATGACATTCCCGCTTTCGAAAGGTTCTACTGGTCAGTCGCCCACGCGTGGTATTTCAGCAGGGCATCGCTTGAGCATCTTTTGACGAGCCTCGGAACTGCCTACGAGATAATGGGAGACCAGCGTTACGACCTCTCGAACCACATGGTCTGGGCTCGTGACGGCCGCCCGGGCGGAATGGGTCAGTTCAGCCATCTGCTCGGACAGGAAATCGAGGACCAATACAGAGACGCTCTCATCAAAACGGGCCACTGCGACACCTTGGTCGCAATTGTCAGCAAAGACTGAACCTTCCTCAGTCTGGCAGGGGACAACTATCTGAGCACGAACTCCCAGAAGTCAACTGACCCAAGAAGTGGCCGACCGTAACGACCCTGTTTCCAAAGGGGCGGACCACCCCGAGTCAGGTAGGCATCAACTATCGAACTCTGTTGAATCAGGATCAGCCGCTGCTGTCAAGAAGGTCCGACAAAGTCCGTACAGACCGATACCCATGGACCCTCTGGTGGTCCTGCCATCCTTGGAACTCTGACCACGCCTCGACAAACAGGAAGTCCAATCCAAACTCGGAGGCAACCTCGAAGTCATACCGACTATCGCCCAAAAATAAGGTAGGCCGGCCGAGGAGACCACGATCCCTGCATGAGGCGAGGATCTCATCCTTTGGTGTCGGGCTTCCGTATATCCCGCCGTCAAAGAAGTTAGTGAGCCCTCGTTTCTCGAAGACTCCTCGGAGCTCAGCCTGGTCTCCCCCGGAAGCAAGAATCCACGTCGCCGATCTCGTCTCATCCCTAATCCGCTGAAGCCCGGGAGCAACGGCGGCGGTCAACAACCCCATCCCCACTTCTGACGCATATCGGTCCAGGAGGCTTTCGTAGGATCCGGCCGGAGCCTCGCCTTCAACAATGCTTTCGAGAAAGTACCTGAACTTCAGATATCTAGACACCCCGCCATTTTCCAAGTGATACGCGAGAAGTCGATTTGCGGGCTCAGGCCCAAACGGAAGTGCTGCAGTCCGGAATGCCTCCGTCTTAATTCGGTTTGAATCAAGAACCACACCGTCACAGTCGAACACAATCGTCAGATACGACTTCAGTGAAGCGGTCAGAGACCCCTCTCCCTAATGATTCGTTCAACCTGCGCCAGATCCTCCCACGTATCAACTGAATGGGAACGATCTGACATCTCAATCATTCGAACATCCCAGCCCATCTCTAGAAACCGGAGAATCTCAATGTCCTCGATGGACTCTAGGGGTGTCTTATCCTCCGCTGAGGAGAACTCTGCCAACGCCGCCTTTGGAAACGCATAGGCACAGACCTGGCGAAACGCCATCGAGAACTCTCCCGACTTGCCGATCGGAACAGCAGATCTGGTCATGTAGAGCAGACGCCCATCGGGTCGATGAACCACCTTTGGTACGGAACGATTATGAAACTCCCCACGGTCTCGGACTGAGCAATATCCATTGAGCACCTCGCCGGGACGACTCCGTGCCTGGTCAAGGAGAAGACTCAGGTCGGCCGGCTCAAATACCGGTTCATCTCCCTGGACATTTAGGTACGTATCTACATCGAGTTCCTGCGCACATTCGGCCACCCGATCCGTACCGGTGAGGCACTTGGAGGACGTCCGAATGACCTGGATGCCCTCTGAACAACAGACTTCTTCTATCCGGTCATCGTCGGTCGCAACATAGATCCGATCGGCGTCGAGGGCTAGAGCGCAGCGCTGGTACGTGCGGACAATCATCGGAACCCCGCAGAGTTCGATCAACGGCTTTCCCGGGATCCGCGTGGATCCGTACCGTGCAGGTATGACTAGCGCGTACTCCATTTATCAGATCGCCGAATAGACCGAGCGCGCCGACACCGAATACCGAGTCGGCGTAACGGCCAGGATTTCTGGAGTCTGCGCCGCGTCCCGGTACTCGATCAGAAACTCGTCGACTTCGGTGTTCCGTGGGTCTCCGGTCGGATAGCCATCAAATCCAGCAAGTTCAATCCTCGCAGCCCCTCCACTGGCGCTCAATGCAAGCGCGTAAGCGACCGTCATCGGGGACGGCAGAACGCAGCACTTCTCAGAAAAACGAAACTCGCCCTGAGCCACCCCCAAGCCATAGTCCCGGATCTCCTTTCCCTCGAGTGAGGTTCGAACAGCCTTCGGAAGAGCTGATGCCGGAGCCACGAGTGGCTGCGGCAACCTCAAGTGCTCCGCCGCGTTGGACAACAACCTGATCGGATGAGAAGCGACGCGGAGATCAATCAGATCATCCGAGATCACCGAATCGGTGTTGAACGCTATGACAAGTGGTCGCGCCGTCTCGATGTACGAGGTCAGTGCCAGCCTGTGAGCTTCAACACCAGGACCTGAACCAAGGATCAGAACCACCCGTCCCTCGATCACCTCTGAGGGTGACCACGAGCCCGACGGCTGTTCATCGTAGAAACTCCGCCCGGTCTCCAAGGCCTCGACGCTAAATCTCTCCCCTCCTGATCGCCGCAGGAAATCCAGGACGACCAGCACGTCTTCCCCGGCGAACCGTGCATCAGTGAGCATCGACTGCACGTACGTCGGATGGACCCCAAACTTGCCAGCCAGGTAGTAGTAGACGTTCGTACCCCAGCCGAATTCGAGTTGTAGTGGCCGGAACCGGCGTTCCACGAGCGACAGTAGGGGTGCTATGTCCAGTCGTGTACCCCGGCGCTCCGCAATCTCGATCGCCAGATGCTCGGTCTTAGCATTGCCGGGACCCCGTCCCATTCCGGTGACCGTGGCGTCTATCCAAGAGACGCCATCATCCATGGCCTGAAGCGAGTTCACGAGTGCACGCCCCATGTTGTCGTGGGTGTGAATACCAAGCGGTCCGTTCCACTCCCTACGTAGAACCCCGACAATTCGCGACGTCTGAACTGCATCCATGCTTCCCAGGCTGTCAGCGAAGTAGAGGACGTCGGGCGGCTCGGCTGCGGCCCGACACGCCACCTCTTCAATCTCCGCATCAGTCCGATCCGCTATCTGCATCAGGTTCACACCGACCAGGTAGCCGAGTTCGTGAAGCCTGCTGCATGCCAGCAGAGCCGTGTCCACCTCGGCAAAGTGACTAGCCAGACGCACCATCGTTACCGGCGAGTCGTCGGCGAGTGTAAACAAGGTATCGATAGCCGCCTCGACGCCTGACTCGTGGCGATTCAACTCCCCCGTGTTGACCATCACTCCCAAGGTGAGGCCCTGCGGTACGGCCAGTCCATTGATGAAACCATCCGAGGTATAAGCACACCCACCCCGAAATCCCTCGACCTCCAACGACCGAAAACCAAGTTCCACCACGTCCACCGAAATGGCAGCCATCGCTTGGAGGTACTCCTCGATCAAATCGACCGGGAAGTCCCAGTCGTTGTGGTACCCCCCGTCGCGGAGGGTGCAATCGAGGAGCAGTGGCTCGTTAATCATTACTCAGAGTGGTCCATCAGGTCAGTCTCATGGGCGCTCCATGGCGCCGCCGCCAGCGTATAGGGCGTCCGATCGGCGACCCGGGAGGTACTAGGCAAACCTGCTCGGGCCACGAGGTCACCAGATGCTGAGATTCGGAACGGCGGTGGCGAAGGTCGCCCCCCAACGGCGTATATAGGCCAGGCTCTCCTCCACCTCTTCCCTGAGGTTCCACGGAAGGATGAGAACGTGGTCGGGTCGGGTTTCGTTGATGCAGTCTTCGGAAACAATGGGGATCCGACTGCCGGGAAGGTACCTACCCTGCTTGGCTGGATTCTGGTCGACTACAAACCGTAGGAGGTCGGGGCGGATACCCGCGTAGTTAAGCAACGTGTTTCCCTTGGCTGCCGCGCCGTAGCCGACCACGATCCGACCGTCACGACGAGCTTCAAGGAGAAACCCCAAGAGATCGTCCTTGATGCGGTCGGTCCGGTCCTGAAACCCAGCATAGAAGTCTGGGCCTCCAACGCCAGCGTCTATCTCAGCAGACAGCATCGTTGACACCGCCTCACAGGGAGGGTGCACCCCGGAATTAACCCGCTGAAGGAATACCCGAAGGCTGCCGCCGTGGGTTGGAAGCTCCTCGACATCGAAGACCACGAGTCCCACCGACTCAGCGATACGGCGAATCATGGTCAACGAAAGGTACGAGAAGTGCTCGTGGTAGATCGTGTCGAACTGGCCTTCGGCCACGAGGCGAACTAGGTGTGGAAACTCGAAGGTCGCGACACCGTCGGGAGCGAGCAGACACCCACAGGCATCTACGAAGTCGTTGATATCGGGCACGTGGGCTACCACGTTGTTGGCTACCAAGAGGTCGGCAACCAATCCCCCCAAGACCAGGCGGTCTGCGAATGCCCTGGTCAGGAACTCCTCCAGAATGTGAAGGCCCATACCCCGCGCCGCTGATGCGGGGCTTGCCGTCGGCTCGATGCCGGTGCACTGCATTCCCCGTTCGTGGAAGAACCGCAGGAGGGTGCCGTCGTTTGAAGCCACCTCGACCACTCGACTGTCGGCGTCGAGGCAAAATCGGTCAGTCATCTCCGTCGCATACCGTTCACAATGCGCCACCCAGCTACTGGAAAACCCGCTGAAGTAGGCATATTCAGCGTCAAAGAGTTCGTCAGCCGAAGCGCAGTCCTCGGTCTGGACCAGTTGACAGTTGTCGCAAACCATGACCCGGAGCGGATACCAGGTTTCCGGGCCGGTCATTCTCTCTGCCGTCAGGTATGCGTTTGACGGTGGCGAACTTCCGAGGTCGACGAAAATCGAAACGAGAGTATTGCGACAGTGCCGGCACCTCATTGGGCAGCGGTCACCAGACCCGCCACGGTGCATCGCCGGATCGCCAGAGTTCAATCAGGAGGTCTCGCTCCCGTACTGTGTCCATCGGTTGCCAGAAACCGTCGTGCAGATAAGCCCGAAGCTCGTCACTCTCGGCGAGCGTCTGTAGCGGTGCATCCTCCCATCGACAGCCGTCGCCATCGATCAGGTCCAGGCAGTCCGGATGGAGCACGAAGAAGCCACCGTTTATCAAACCATCGTCCCCGGGTGGCTTTTCCGTAAATCCGAACACCCGATCGCCTTCCAACTCCAGGGCACCGAAGCGGGCGGGAGGCTTGACCGCGGTCACCGTCGCCCGTCGTCCGTGCGACCGGTGGAACCCGATCAGGGCGGCAACGTCGATGTCGGCCAGCCCGTCCCCGTAGGTCATACAGAATGCGTCGTCTCCGGCCACGTAGTCGGCGACCCTCCTGAGGCGGCCCCCAGTCAGGGTCTCGTCCCCTGTGTCGACCAACGTCACTCGCCACGGCTCGGCCCGTTCCCGATGCACTTCCATCCGGTTCTCGGCAATATCGAACGTGACGTCGGAGACGTGTAAGAAGTAATTTGCGAAGTATTCCTTGATCAAATAGCCCTTGTACCCACAACAGATCACGAACTCGTTCACTCCGTGGAATGAGTAGGTCTTCATAATGTGCCAAAGCAGTGGCCGTCCGCCGATCTCGACCATTGGCTTGGGCCGGACGTTGGTCTCCTCCGAAAGCCTGGTACCGAGGCCACCAGCCAGAATCACCGCCTTCATCCTCGTCGATCCTCCTGCTCGCGTCCCGCCGGTACGGTACTGGATCACCCGCCGGCAAACGGGGCGTGCTCAGCGCCCCGCCGACATCCGACGATAGATCTCGACTAACCGGTCCACGCCAGTATCCAGATCAAAGAACTCTCCAGCCAAGTCCGTAGCCCGTTCCGAGGTCGCATTGTCGTCGAGTAATTCCAGAAGCCTGGTCGCCGCAGCATCCAGTCCCACGACGGATCCGTCGACCACTACTCCTGCACCAGCCTTATCTACCATGGACGCCGCATCCAACAGTCCGGAATTAACGACTACCGGGCGTCCGACGGCCAGGAACTCACCGATCTTCGTCGGCATGGCTGCTACGAGGCTGATGCCGGCGTCGTCTCGACAGATGCTCAGCCCTGCGTGGCATGAAGCGATGAGGGCGGGCATCTCACCGGTCGTCGCCGAGGTCCGTACCGCACCGACACTGTCGAGTTCGGAGTCCCAGTCGGTGCCACCAGGTGAAGCCACCAGAAGTTCAACCGACCGACGAGTTCGCAACTCGGCGACCAGGTTGAGCATGCTCGGCACGTCGTAGAACCGGTTCAGGGTGCCCGCCAGCAGTAGACGAACTGTACTCCTGGAGGGCATCGGTGCAGGCTTGAACCGACGACGATCGACGCACGTCGTCACGACTGTCGCCTTCGGTCCGACCACCCCGTCATACCGTCGATCTAGTTCGTCTATGGCAGACGGGGTCAAGGCCACCACGTGCCGTGATCGGCCCGCCGCCCGTCGCTCGATGCGCCGAAATACCCGTGCCTGGGGTGAACTGGCAGAGAACACACCGGTGGCTACCTTCTGGTCGGCCCAAAGCGACCTAACGTCCCAGAGCCAGTGGTCAACTCCGGCCAACATCGCAGCAGCCGCCGCCATGTCACTCCGGGCGTGGACGAGATGGCTACCCCGAATCGAAACAGCCAGTCGAACCACACGGCCCAGCCCTCCTCGAACCCCAGAACGCCCAAAGCGGTGGGCCGTCCAACGCACCCCAGCATCTTGAAGAATCGCCGACGACTCAGGCTCGATGTCGTGCTCGAAACTGTGGAGGTGGACCGGGACTCCCCTCTCAGCAAGTCGGCACACATAGGCAACAACCTGCGAGGACCCGACCGTACTCGTCACCGGATCCATGGAGAGGTACACGACCTCACGTCCGTCACCCATCCCGATTACAGATCTGGCCACTGGACCCCCACGCTCTGGAAGACCGCGTCCCACGCTGACAGGACTGATTCGTCCCCATAGGGACCCATGGCTGCATCATGACCCGCCTTAGCGGCCCGGGTCCGTAGGTCAGCGTCACGGCCGTACCGCTCGAGAGCATGGGACCAGTCGTCAGTGGTAACACAGAGGACGTCGTCAGATACGCCAGCAACCGTGCAGGCACGCCGGTGGGACGGTGACTCCGATCCAAGCACCGCCAGACCCAAGCGCCAGAAGATTCGCATGCGATTCTCGGGCTTACCCAAGGTGTAGGGGTCGGTACGGTCCACTGGAACAATCGCTAGGTCACAGCGACTGGCCACTCGGCTTAGAACGTCTACGCCCCAGTCATGGATCTCAACGGCGATCCCCCAACCGGACACGACGGAGCGAACGTCAACAGGAAGGAAGCGGTTCATGAACCGGAGAGCCCGGCGGTCGGTGACGAGGTGGAGGACGACGTCAAGCGACCGCGATAGGTCCCGCAGAGCCGGCAAGACCGGTTCGATGGCAGTCAGCGTCGGAAATAGACCCTCCCAGACCACATCCAGTCGACCGGCTTCCTCATGCCGGACCGGGGCGACCGGCGTGATCTCCCGATGGAGGTCGAGGGCCACGTGCACATTCGAGGAATACCGGCCAAGGTTTCCGGCCTGCTCGGGGGTGCTGCACACCACCGCATCAGCGCGCTCCAGCAGTTGACCCATAGTCCGGTGGTGGTCGACAACGGGGCGCGAGAGAGGACCTGCAATCCACTTGGCCATCCCACGGGCTCGAGTCCGAAGGCTCCTCCCCTCATCGAGAAAGGCATCAGGTAAGTCGACGACGAGAACGAGGCCCTTGGGCGCCCGCCGCCAGCGGACTAGATCGACCTCTGAGGACACCACCACCATGTCTAACCCAGCCCAGTCGCCCACCACTGAGAATGGCAAGCACCGGTCGTCGGCATAGGCGGGAAACCGTCGACGGTCCCCTGGAGGCCGCATCGAGGGATGCAGCGGTACATAACCGACTGTCGGACCGTCGTCGTTCTGTCCGCTCACGCCCATGATCCTCCCACGCCTTGGGATCCCTAGACCTCCATCCTTCGTGCCATGCTCTCAGGATGCGTCGGAAGATCATCGTAAACGCCGACGACTTTGGCCTGACCGACGACGTAACTTCTGGAATCCTCGCCGCGCACCGGAACGGTCAGGTTTCATCCACCACCCTCATGGTCAACACCCCAGGAACCGAGGGGGCTGTCGAGGCCGCAACCGACTACCCCGACCTGGGGATCGGATTGCACTTCAACCTCACCGAAGGCCGTCCACTAGCCACCGTTCCCTCCCTAGTCGACGTCGATGGCCAGTTCCTCCTACGTGGAGAGTTACTCAGACGCACATTCCGACGGCAGATCGACCCAGACGACGTGACCCGCGAACTCGACGCCCAATTGACCAGATTCCACGACCTCAACCTCACGCCAACCCACTTGGACAGTCATCAACACGTCCATATGGCTCCGTGGATCTTCCGGGCCATGGAACCTGTTCTGCGTGACCAAGTTGACCGACTTCGCCTGGTCCGGCCGCCTCTAGCGACATCCACGACTGGACCCGATGTCCGTGGGCTCCTCCGTAACGCTTGCATGGCCGTGGCCGCGTCCAACATCCGTCGACAATTCACTGGAAAGATGAACGATCGATTGGTGTCGCTCCACCTGCTTTCCAAGGATCACAAATGGATCGTGGAGGACTATGCCCGGGTAGTGGACCAAGTGGACCCGAGAGACCTTGTTGAGGTGATGGTGCACCCATTCGCCCCTGGACCCGACCTCGACGAGATGTACCGGAATGACCCAATCCGGGAGATTCGCCTGGAGTTTGCCCGAAGCTGCTGGACAGAGTTCGAGTTGCTCGCCAACTCGACAGCGTTTGATCCGGCCAAGTTCCAGTTGGTGTCCTGGGGTCAGGTTCAGTGAGGCTCGTGATCGTCGCGACTCGCCTCGACGATCAGGTGACCTGCCAGACCGGCAGTCCCGGGTAGCCGAGAGACCGCCTCATCGACCGGATCGAGGACCGTGGCGACGATCCGGCCGAACCGAAGATTGAACTTGTACGCCCATCTCAGTGGAAGGAGAAGCCGCCCCCTCGTCTCCACGTCACGAAACCCGTGAGAAACCAGGTCGCGTCTTACGCTGCTTGGCGTCACGAACTCACAGTGTGCCCTCTGTAGTCCCCCCCTCTGACGAGCGCGAGCAGACTGCATCCACTCCCATAGCGCATAGCCGTCGATCGCCCACCGGTTCACCATGGTGAGAAAGAGCATCCCTCCCGGGCGAAGAACTCGATACATCTCTTTATGCGCACGAAGGACGTCAGAACGGGGGAGGTACCGAAGCACCTCGAGGGCGATGATCCCATCCATCGAGCCGGTTTCGAACGGCAGGTCGGTGATGGATCCATCGACAATCTCCGTTTTGGGATTGAGCGCCCTGGCTCGATCGCGCATCTCTGTGGACGGTTCGAGACCCACTGCATCGAAACCAGCGGCCACCAAAGCCACGACCTGATGGCCGGTCCCGCAACCTGCGTCGAGGACCTTGGACCCGACCGGCATTCTGGCCAGACGGTCCATCAGGCAACGATCAATCCTCGACCGTCCGAGCAGAAACGCCGTGGAGCGGTGGCCGGATCGGGCCAAAGATCCATACGCCTCCTCGAATACCCCGGCTTCACGATCGTGCTTGCTGACCGCCAACTCCCTGAGTTCCTGGTCCCCTGTCTCCATACTCATGGCGTCCCACTTTTTCCATTTACCGGACCTACCATCGAACGGTCTCGAATGTGCTGTACGGCCGCCACGGCAAGAATGGCCAGCACCCACAACACCTGTCCACGATGTCGAAATGCCGTTCCCAGATTCCCTTGTGTAACCGCCGCTGCGAGGGTCAGCGAGATGACCAGGCTGGCAGGAAAGGCAACCACATGGACGTCCCGTCGTCGAACCCAGGCCCCGACCCCGGCGAACACAAAGAGCGGCAGCCATACGATGTTCTCGAATCCAGCTACCTGAAATTTTCGGCTCCTCGCCGCCTCCCACGGAGCGGGTCGGAGGGTAACCGCTAAGAGACCTTTCGGGAGAACTCTAAGGTTGGCTGGCAACTCATTGTGAACGACAACTGCGCGACCGCCCTTATCAATCACGAACTTCTGCCGCCCATCCGGGTCCGGATATGCACTCCTGTCAATGACGGCTAAGTGGGTGTCGTCTCCAACTCCACCTGAGCTCACCCCAGCCTGGTCCAGATCCCCAACCCCAGCCTGGTCCACATCCCCAACCCCAGCCAGGTCCACATACCCAACCCCAGCCA
>Ga0310344_10004178_pt1 | contig 10724 bp, 8 predicted proteins | sample HC15DNA20200_MG_FD_203801 | JGI IMG/M metagenome (GOLD analysis project Ga0310344, IMG submission 203801) | Marine microbial communities from station ALOHA, North Pacific Subtropical Gyre - HC15-DNA-20-200_MG | ecosystem: Environmental > Aquatic > Marine > Oceanic | place: Pacific Ocean: North... | reverse complement strand
ATGTAAAAAAAGAGGTGCTATTATGGCTAAAATTAAACTAAATGATCTTAAAATAATAAAAGGAGCAGATAAATTAAAACTTTACAAATTTGGTAAAAATAAAGCTGAGCATTTTTTTTGTTCTACATGTGGAATTTACACACATCACAAATCTTATACAAACCCTGAAAATTATGAATTCAATGTTGCCTGTTTAGATAATATTGATTCTTTTAAATTTGAAGACATTCCTGTTTTTGATGGGAAAAAATTATAAAAAACTTAATCAGCAACATAGACTGATATTCCTCTTTTATTAAGGTCAATATCAAATTTTTTATGTAGCGGGGGAAAAGCTCTTTGTTGACAGTCCATACGATCACAAGTTCTACAATTTACTCCAATAGGTGTTTCAGTTTTTTTGTCATTTAGATTTAAAGAGTCAGCATAAACAAAATCTTTCGCATATTTAACCTGACATCCTAAACCTATGGATAATAAAGTTTTTTCCATACCGTGCTTTCCAATTCCTTTTTCAACAGTTCTTGCAATACAAACATATTTATCTCCATTAGACATTTTTGAAACTGCTGCATTTATTTTACCTGGCATTGTAAAAGCCTTATAAATATTCCATCTTGGGCAAGCGCCGCCATAACGCGGTATTTCTATCCCTGATAAAGAAAATCGTTTAGAAATATTTCCAGCTACATCTGCTCTTAACATATGAAAAGGAATACCTTTCATTTTAGGATTTTGTAAACAAGTGATTCTATGAGCCACTTGTTCAAATGAAACAGCAAATGTATTTTGAAGAAGTTCCACATCATATCTTTGTTTGACACATTCTTCATAAAATGGTTTGTAAGGCATTATTATTGCAGCACCAGCATAATTAAGTAGAGCAACTTTTGATAATTTTTTTGATTCTTCTGAAGGAAAAGAAAATGTGTTTAAATATTCATCTATAACGTTACCAGCTTCTAATTGGGCAACTTGAGCTCCAGCATATAATTTTTTAGTTTCAAGATTTAAATAATCAGACACGAGAAAAATTTTTTTTGTTAGATCAAATTGCTTTGTAAAAGGCTTTGTTTCATCTGGAACTACATCTTTTACTTCTATCCCATGTTTATTACGTAAATATTCACATATCGCTGCATATCCCACTCTATTATTTATTTGAATTTTACTAAAAAAATTTGTTGCAAATTCTTCAAGCTTTGGAAAATAATTTTCGTTTTCTTGCAGAAAATCAGATACTACTTCTCCAGGAAATGAATTTTTTCTGCTATCAATAAATTTACCAGATATATTTTCTACTTTACTAACAATATCTTGATTTTTTTTCTTATAATTGTCTCCAAGTTTTATTAGTGCTTTAGCAATCAAAGGGTTAGAGTTAATTAATTCTTTTATTTCAAAATTTGTTATATCTAAATCCTCGAACAGATTATCACCTAATAAATCCATCAAATTTTGATAAAGGTTTGTATCTGCTTTTTTAGAAATATCTGATATTTCAATTCCAAGCTCATTTGTCAATTTGAGTAAAAGATCAACATTTATCTTCCTTTTTCCGCTCTCAATTAAATTAAGGTAACTTGGTGAAATGGATAATTTTTTTGATAGATCTAATTGGGAAACCCCTAATTTTCTTCTTTTTGTCTTAATTTTATAACCAATTTGCAAGTCTATTTGAGACATAATTTACAATGTTTACATTATGTAAATATTTTATTTACAAATATTTACTAATTTATCAATAAAATCAAGAAAAATATTGAATAAGTTTTTTTTGTAAATATAGTAAACATATGAGCTATTCAATAGATCCACACAAAGAAACAGAGAAAAATAGTCAATTTTCTGAAAGCGGTATTTACATTAAAGAAGATGACCAAGATTGGGGTAGTTCAGGTATGAACAATATTCAATCAGACTCAGAATAGAAGCTTCAGGTAATAGTAAAAGCATGAAATCTACAAATGTCTCTTTTGATCTCAAGAGATTTGCAGGAATAAAGAGAGACTATTCTAAAGAAGATGTCGAAAAACTGAAAGGTACATTTGATATTGAATTTACTGTTTGTAAGTCTCAATCCGAAAAACTTTGGAATTTGTTAAATACCGAACCTTACGTTAATACACTGGGTTCTTTGTCTGGAAATCAAGCAGTACAACATGCTAAAGCTGGATTAAAAGCTATTTATTTAAGTGGATGGCAAGTAGCAGCAGACGCTAATAGTGCTGGAGAAATGTATCCAGACCAAAGTTTATATCCTTATGATAGTGCACCAAAATTAGTTGAAGCAATGAATAACGCTTTAATTAGAGCTGATCAAATTCAACATATGGAAACAGTAGAAAAAAAAATCAAAACAGAAGATCATATAGATTATAAAATGCCTATTATAGCTGACGGAGAAGCAGGGTTTGGTGGTCCATTAAATGTTTTTGAACTAACAAAAAAATTTATAAAAGCTGGAGCAGCTGGAGTGCACTTTGAAGATCAATTAGCCTCAGAAAAAAAATGTGGTCATATGGGTGGAAAAGTTTTGGTACCAACACAAACTATGATTAAAAATTTAAAATCGGCAAGACTTGCTGCAGATGTTATGGGAGTTCCATTAATTATTTTGGCAAGAACTGACGCTAATGCTGCTAAATTAATAACTAACGATTTTGATAAAAATGATAAACCATTTTTAACCGGGAAAAGATCACCGGAAGGATTTTATTATGTTAACGCTGGTTTAGATCAAGCTATATCAAGAGGTTTAGCCTATGCTCCATATAGCGATTTAATTTGGTGTGAAACAGCAAAACCTGATTTGAATGAAGCAAAAACTTTTGCCTCAGCAATTCACAATAAATTTCCAGGAAAATTATTAGCCTATAATTGCTCCCCTTCATTTAATTGGAAAAAAAATTTATCAGAAAAAGAAATTGAAATTTTTCAAAAAGAAATTGGTAATATGGGTTATAAATTCCAATTTATAACTTTAGCAGGTTTTCATGCTCAAAATTATGCTATTTTTGATTTAGCCAAAAAATATAAACAATATGGAATGTCGGCCTATTCAAGATTGCAACAGCAGGAATTTGATAGTGAAAAAGAAGGTTACACTGCGACAAAACATCAAAGAGAAGTTGGAACTTCATATTTTGACGCTGTATCAAATGCAATCTCCTCTGGAGAAAGTTCAACTACTGCAATGAAAGATTCCACTGAGACTGATCAGTTTTAGATTTTTAAATTCCTATATATCCGTCTTCTAAAGCAGCATCAGTTATATCGTGATAAAAAGATTCTCCAAAACTTCTTAGCGCAAAAAGATTTACTGTTTTTGGTTCATCACTAATCATATCTACTAGAATATTAATGCCTTGAAACACGGTCCCGGCACAATTATTTTTTTTAAAATTATTAAAATTTATTGGGCACCCTTTTTTAAGTATCTCGATTGCATTTGAGCCCTTAATTTGAATTATTGCTCTTGAATGCGAAATGTCAGTTACAGCAAAATTTTTATCATTGCAGCTTTTTTCTACAAGATTACAAATATCATCTTTAGTTGATACAATTATCCAATTTTTTGGGCCCATCCAAAGAAATCTTGTATCATTATTAGAATTTACTAAGAGAGCTTGATTGGGAAATTTAATACCATCAATACTTATATCTTTTATTTCAATTTTTGATTTTTTGTATTGAACTACCTGAATAATTGATAAATTTTTTATTTCTAAAATTTGAGTTAAATCGCTTTCATTTTTTTTATGGTGATTACCAAAAAGGCCTTTTTTATGTATCGATTCCAAAGGAGAAATTGCTGTCATGATCTTACTCTTTCTCCTTTGGGGTCAACATAATGTGAAGAAACTATTTCCACTGGGATTGTTTTATTTTTTAAAGGTGAAAGTGCGTAAAGTTTTTCGCCTATTTTTTTCTTACCTTCTTTAATAATTGCTAAAGAAAAAGGGTTATTGTACTCAACACTCCAGCATGAAGCTGAAATATGCCCAAGTTTTGGATTAGGTAAGGCAGCGTTTGCATCTTGAACTAAATGGGACCCCTCAGGTATCATTGTTTTTTTATCTAATGGAACTACTCCTACAATTTTTTGCCTATCAGAATCTATAAAAGCCGGTCTACTTAATGATCGTTTTCCAATAAAATCTTTTTTCTTACTTAACATACCTTCAAGAGAGAGATCAGAAGAAATAGTTCTTCCATCAATTTCAGAGCCTGCAACATGGCCCATTTCTATTCTTAAGGTTGAAAGCGCCTCAGTTCCATATGGTTCAATGTTCATTTCTTTTCCATTCTCAATTATTTTTTCCCACATAAAAATACCATAACCTGACTCAACATTAATTTCGTAAGCTAGTTCACCAGAAAATGAAATTCTAAAAATTCTTGCTGGAGCTCCAAATAAATCAGCTTCTTTATATCCCATAAAAGGAAGATTATTGTTTGAAACATCAATTTTTGGAAAAAGTTTATTCAATAAATTTCTTGAATTTGGTCCCGCTACTGCTGCTGCAGCCCATTGTTCGGTGCAAGACACAACATTAACATCCAATTCTGGCCAAACTGCCTGTAAATAAAACTCCAAGTGGGCTAGAACATTTACAGCTTGCGCTGTAGTAGTTGTCATATGAAAATGATTCTCTGAAATTCTAGTTGTAGTTCCATCATCAAAAACAAATCCATCTTCTCTTAGCATTACGCCATAACGCGCTTTACCTATTGGTAATTTCATCCAAGCATTTGTATAAATTCTATTTAAAAATTCCGCCGAATCTGGACCTTTAATATCTATTTTTCCAAGTGAAGTAACATCACATACACCAACATTCCTTCTTACGTTAATAGCTTCACGTTTTGCTGCTTCAAACAAAGTTTCTTTACCTTGTTTGTAGTATCTAGGACGTAGCCACAAACCTGCATCAACAAATACTGCATTATTCTTTGTGTGCCATGAATGCATAGGAGATTTTCTAGTAGGCCTATAATGTTTACCAACTTCTCTTCCAACAATAGCTCCAATAGTTACTGGTGAATATGGTGGCCTAAATGTTGTGTGACCTACTTCAGGAATTATTTTATTTTCAATATTTGAAACTAACTGCAAACCATTTAAGTTGCTTGTTTTACCTTGGTCTGTAGCCATACCCAATGTAGTATATCGTTTAACATGCTCAATAGATCTAAAACCCTCTCTCACGGCTAATTCTATGTCGGAAACAGCGACGTCGTTTTGTAAATCTACGAATCTTTTATAATTTTTATTTTTTGGTAGCGGCATGCACCAAAATTTATCGTGTTCACCATATTTTTTTTCATTAGAGTGAGGTATTGATAAGTCTGTATCTTTTCCGGTTATTTTTTTAGATAATTCTTTCCCTTTGTTAAATCCATCTTCTAATGATTTTTTTAAAGTAAAAGTTCCTCTTGCTGAACCTATAGTACTTTCGTTTTGCCGTGCCTGATTTGGTACAAAAGCGTCAATTCTTTCATCAAATTTTAGTTTATTCCCTGACTGCGAAGAAAGATGAACTGTAGGTGTCCAATTTCCGGACACACATATACAATCACAAGCAACTTCTTCTAAAATTTCATAACTGGATTTATCTTTATTTAATTTTCCAATTGTTGCAGAATTTACTCTACGGTATCCTTTTGTGTTAACAACGCCATAAGAAAATTTAATTTTAATATTTAAATTTTTTGCTTCATTAACAACTGAACTATCTGAATTGCTTCTTATATCTACAACTAAAGGGTTAATGCCATTTTTTTTAAACTCTATCGCTACATCATAAGCGCTATCATTATTTGTGAAAATAATTGGTTTTTTCCCAACTAAAACGCCATAAACTTTCATGTATTCTTTAGCTGCTGATGCTAGCATTATTCCTGGTCTATCATTGTTTCCAAACACTAGCGGTCTTTCAATTGACCCTGTTGAAACAATAACTTCTTTGGCTCGTACATACCAAAGCTTCTGCCTTGGCGTAAATTTACTAGGTTTATCTAGATGATCTCTTGTTTTTTCTAACATCACCATCATATTATGATCGTAATATCCAAAAACTTGAGATCGATTTTTTACAATTACATTAGGCATTGATTGCAGCTGCAAAATTATTTCGTCCACCCAATCTTTTCCATTTTTGTTACCTATTGTAACTTCATCAGTAAGTAAGCTTCCTCCAAATCTTGGTTTGTCTTCAGCTAAAATAACTTTAGCCCCGTTTTTTGCAGCAGCTAAGGCACTTGATAATCCTGAAGGTCCAGATCCTGCAACTAAAAGATCGCAAAACTCAAACTTATGTTCATACCTGTCTGGATCTGGCTCAAGTGGAGCCACTCCTAAACCAGCAGCTTTCCTAATTATTGGTTCATAAATTTTATACCAGAAATTTTTTGGCCACATAAATGTTTTGTAATAAAATCCCGCTGGGAAAAATTTATTGAGTAAATTATTAATCGCCCCAAAATCAAAAAATACGGAAGGCCAGCAATTTTGACTTTTTGCTTCTAGACCTTCAATTAGTTCAATTTCTGTTGCAAGAGCATTAGGTTCTGTTTTTGCACCCTTGTATAATTGAACTTTGGCATTAGGTTCATCAACACCGGCTCCGATAAAGCCTCTTGGTCTGTGATATTTAAAGCTCCGGCCGACCAAATGAATTCCATTAGCAAGTAATGCTGAGGCCAAGGTATCACCTTCATAACCAAAATACTTACTTCCATTAAATTTAAATGAAATTTTTTTCTTTCTATTAATATATCCTAAGTTATCTAATCTATAATTCTGTGACATAAACTAACTATAATTCCTCATTTAATTTTCCAGTTTTATATATTTTATGAGTTACTGTATCCCTTAAAACTTTAAACCATTGCCTGCAGGCAGCTACATGGTGCCATAACTCTGTGTGTTTTCCTCTTGGATTATTTCTAAAATAAACAAAATCATCCCAATCTTTGTTTGAAATTTCTTTTTCTAATTCTGGTCTTTTTACAGAGGCGTCCCCTCCATAAGAAAATTCATTTTGAGATCTTTTCCCACAATAAGGACAATTAATTTCTAACATTTTTTACCCTATCCAAGTTTTTGTACCTATTCCTTTTTCATCAATGAGGTGGCCTGTATTGAATCTATTTAGTTTAAATTTTGAATTTAATTCATGAACTTGATCTCGAGCAATTGTATATGCAAATGTCCAACCGGACACTGGTGTTGCCTTAAAGCCTCCATAGCACCAACCGCAGTTTAAATAGAGTCCATCGATATGCGTTTTATCTATAATTGGAGATCCATCCATAGACATATCCATTATTCCTCCCCAAGTTCTTAACATTTTTAAACGACTTAAATTTGGAAACATAGCAACTCCCTCTGACAAAACATGTTGTAGTGTCGGAAGATTCCCTCTCTGAGCATAACTATTATAACCATCCAAATCTCCTCCCATAACCATTTCTCCTTTGTCTGATTGGCTGCAATAAAAATGACCAGCGCCAAAAGTTACAACATGATCAAGAAAAGGTTTAACCGGTTCAGATACGCATGCTTGAAGCACGTGCGATTCAATAGGAAGTTTCATATTCAATTTTTCTGCCAATAAAGATGTACTGCCTGCAACGCATAACCCAATCTTTTTTGTTTTAATATTTCCTCGTGAAGTCTGAACACCTTTTATTTTTCCATTTTCAATATCAAATCCTGTTACTTCACAATGTTGAATAATATCTACGCCCATTGAATCAGCTTTTCTTGCGTATCCCCAAGCAACTGCATCGTGTCTTGCTGTTCCACCTCGAGGTTGCATTAAACCACCAAAAATTGGAAATCTTGCTGATGAAGAAAAATCTGCAAAGGGAATCATTTTTTTTAATTCATTTCTGCCTAACATGACCGCATCAATTCCATTTAATCTCATAGAATTTCCCCTACGAGAATAAACATTTAGTTGAGCATCCGAGTGGGCAAGATTAATAATACCTCTTGGAGAATACATAACATTATAATTTAATTCCTGAGACAGATTTTCCCAAAGCTTCATTCCATGTTCGTAAAAAAGACCGTTAGCATCCCACATATAATTTGATCTTAATATTGTAGTATTTCTTCCAACATTTCCCCCACCAATCCAACCTTTTTCTAATATAGCCACATTAGTAATGTTATGTTCCTTAGCGAGATAATAAGCGGTAGCCAATCCATGCCCACCTCCTCCAACAATTATTACGTCATATTCTTTTTTTGGCTCTGGATCTTTCCACGCAACCTCCCAATTTTCATGATTGCTGAAAGCATTTTTTATTAAACTGAATATGGAATACTTTTGCATACCTATAAGCTTATATGACCATTTAAAATTTTTCTATTTGTAAAAGATGCTTCAAATAATGTATACATAGTGCTCTTTTTTATATATAGGAGTGCCAATGAGTAGGGTAAAATCTGATATAGAAATCGCAAGAGCTGCTAGAATGCATCCAATTAGCCAGGTTCTTGCTAAACTTAATGTACCTGATGATCCTGTTTCTTTTAGCCCTATGGGTCGACATATTGCAAAGTTAAATTTTGAATTTATTGATAAATTAAAAGAAAAAAAAAGCAATTTAATCTTAGTCACAGCTATAACGCCCACACCAGCTGGAGAGGGAAAAACTACCACATCTGTTGGTCTTAGCGATGGTTTAAACAAAATAGGAAAACAATCGATTGTTTGCTTAAGAGAACCTAGTTTAGGACCATCTTTTGGAATGAAGGGTGGAGCTGCTGGAGGCGGTTATGCCCAAGTTGTTCCAATGGAACAAATTAATTTACATTTTACCGGTGACTTCCACGCAATAACTTCTGCTCATAATTTGCTATCGGCATTAATAGATAATCATATTTACTGGGGAAATAAATTAAACATAGACCCTGAAAACGTAGTATGGAAACGAGTAGTTGATTTAAATGACAGGGCTCTAAGATCAATTAAAATTAATCTTGGAAAACTAAAAAATAATATTCCAAGAGCAGATGGTTTCGATATTACTGTAGCATCGGAAGTTATGGCTATCTTTTGTTTATCAAATAATTTAGAGGATTTAGAAAATAAAATAGGAAATATTACAATTGCATACACCAAGGATAAAAAACCAATATACGCAAAAGATTTAAAAGCTCAAGGTCCAATGACAGTATTATTAAAAGAAGCTATAAGACCAAATGTAACTCAAACTCTAGAAAATAACCCTGCTATTATTCATGGCGGCCCATTCGCCAACATTGCTCATGGGTGTAATTCAATAATTGCAACAAAAACTTCACTAAAATTATCTGAATACGTCGTTACAGAAGCAGGTTTTGGAGCAGACCTAGGTGCAGAAAAATTTTTAGATATCAAATGCAGAAAAGCAGATATTAAACCTAATTGTGTTGTTATAGTAGCAACAATAAGAGCTTTAAAAATGCATGGTGGCGTTGAAAAAGATGATTTAAAGAAAGAAAATCTAGATGCTCTTAAAAAAGGCCTACCTAATTTAGAAAAACATATAGAAAATGTTAAAAAGTTTGGCTTAGAACTCGTTGTAGCAATAAATCATTTTATTACAGATACCGACAAAGAAGTTCAGCTAATTAAAGATCACTGCTCAAAGCTAGGCGTTAAAGTTAGCCTTTGCACTCATTGGTCAGATGGAGGGAAAGGAGCCGAAGATCTTGCAAAAAATGTGGTTGATATATGTAAAAAAAATAATAAAGAAAATTTTAAATATTTATATCCAAATGAAATGCCAATATTAAAAAAAATTGAAACAATTGCAAAAAAAATTTATGGAGCGGCAGGAATAGAAGTAGATGAAAAAATTAAAGAACAAGTAAAAAAAATAGAAGAGTCTGGCTTTGGTAAATTTCCTGTATGTATTGCAAAAACACAATATAGTTTTTCTACTGATCCAAAATTAAAGGGAGCGCCAACGGGTCACAGCTTGCCTGTTAGAGAAATTAGACTATCCAGTGGTGCTGAATTTATTGTTGTAATTTGTGGATCTATAATGACGATGCCTGGTCTTCCTAAAATACCAGCTGCTGAATCTATTAAACTAAATAAAAAAGGTGAAATAGAAGGTTTATTTTAATTTTTTAAATAACTAAGCCAATTTTTTAATTCAATTGTTCTAGATTCATCACTTAAAGCTAATTTAGCTTTTTCTATCAAGTCAATATGATCATTAATTTCATCTTGGCTTTTAAATACATTTTTTTCCAACATTCCCTTTGATCTATGTTTAATCAACTTAATCATGTAATCGTATGGTATTTCAGGGTGATATTGTAATCCCCATATTTCAGATTTTCCCACATAAAAATGTAAGGCTTGAAACCTGTTAATTTTATCGCTTGCTAATAAAATAGAGTCTTTTGGTGGAGTTTCAACTTCATCATAATTAAATGCAGGAGTAGTAAATTTGTGCGGCTTGTTTGCGAATAATTTATGTTTTTTTCCATCTTTATTTAATTCTACGTCGTACGCAATGCCGACATGAGGTCCATTAGGCGCAACTCTACATTTCCCTCCAGCTGCCATGACTGTAACTTGTAATCCCCAACACGCACCAAATATTTTTTTTCCGTGCTTAAAGCAAATTTTTGCAAACTCTACATGTTTTTTTACTGCTTGAGTATCTTCTTTTAAACGTAGAGTACTTCCAGTTAAAACTACGCCGTCATA
>Ga0310344_10004177_pt1 | contig 10726 bp, 9 predicted proteins | sample HC15DNA20200_MG_FD_203801 | JGI IMG/M metagenome (GOLD analysis project Ga0310344, IMG submission 203801) | Marine microbial communities from station ALOHA, North Pacific Subtropical Gyre - HC15-DNA-20-200_MG | ecosystem: Environmental > Aquatic > Marine > Oceanic | place: Pacific Ocean: North... | reverse complement strand
ATGGGAACCCGGAATGTCTGCACGTCCCCGGAGTCGCTTGATGGTCACCCGGTAATAGTGCGGGTGGGTTGGACTGTCGGACAGCGAGTAGCAACGCATGACGGGACGGTCGCTATCGGGCGGGGTGAGCTGAAACGTCAGGTACTGACCCGGCAAATAGGGGGGTAGAGCCTGCCCATCGTGAGGAGCTAGGTAGAACGAGCAAATATCGTTTGCTTCCAGGACCTTTCCGACCAGCATAAATTTCCGGAACCCCGACCATGCGAGCGCACCGCTACCCGAATCTAAGGTTTGGAGCCGCTCATTGAGGTGGTCGATCCTGGCGCTGAGCAGCGCTTTCTCGGCCTCGAAGAGCTTGAGCGCGCGGACGTTGTTGCTAACGTAGCCGAGACCCAGCATAACGACGTAGGCGCCCAGCAGGGCGAGCACCAGCAGGGCGATGGCAGGAACGACAGTGCTCACGAACGTGCGCCCTCCGATCGATTTATCAGTCTAGCTAGCAGCGCTATCACGTTGATCTTCGGCTATTTGTTGGTGGTCGTTCAAGTTTTACCTGAGTGCCTTGCAAGGCCTTCGTCTCCGCTGAGTGTCCCTGCCTGACGCAGTGCCCGAAATTTCGGATTGAACTGTGGTTTGCGGTGATATTGGTGGCATAGCTGGCACGCCATGGAAACCTGTCCTGGCGCGTGACACCGCTCGCAGGCGCCCTTGTCGATGGCGCGGAAGTTGCTCTGATATTGCTCGACATCGGTGGGATCTTCGAAATAGGCGGCGTAGTCGGCAGAGGGGTCTATCTGGTGACAGGCCCGGCAGCTCGCGTCGGGCCCAAGGAGACTGATATGGGGTGCGTGCACGAACCGGGTCAGTGGCCGGATTGGATCACCGCCTGACCGCCAATCGCGCACCGAAGCAAGGCGCTCACGCGACTGCATGAGACCCGCCCGATGACACTTCCCACACGCGCCGGCCCCCTCGTCGTCACTCAGCAGGAACTCCAGGGTGGCTTGCGCGCGCTCACGGGCAGCGTCGTCGCCATCGGAGTAGGCCTTGCGAAGAAACGCGATCCAGCCGCGTAGCACTGGATCGTTGTGGCGCCGGGCGATATACCGGAGCGACTGATTGCCCTCGTCGTCTTCGCCGGCGTGCCAGCCTCCGGGATCGGTCTCGTTCGTTTCGGGGCTCTCGAACTCGGCATCCTCGGTTTGCCAAGCGGCAGCGGCTGCCTTGATAAGTGATGCGCTCAGGCCTTCGAGCAGTGTCGCGGGGCGGGCGTTCCCGTGCGTTCTGAGCACGCCGGCTGCGAGCCCGTCCACGCCGTTTTCTTCGACGGTGCGGAGAAACTGCGCCAGCTTCTCCTCGAGCTCGTCATCGTCGATGTCCTCATCGAGCGCGAGCACGAACGCCGTGACGGGCGATGCCTCCTCAGGAACGAAGACGATCAGCGGCCGCTGCCGGACCTGGTGGGCATGGCACTTTGCGCACGTCTCTTCGAACGAGCGCGGCGCAATCTCGCGCTGTGCCTCATCGATGGCGTGACACGCGGTGCAAGCGGCCCGGGCCCGACCGGCAAATTCCGCATCCCGGCTCTCCTGCTTTGCATACTTCGAGTTGGGGTCGAAGTAAGTTCCGAAGTGTTTTGCGTGGTCGAAATTGATGCGACCGGGCTTTTGGTGGGGGAAGTGCTTCGGGAAGGGCGGGTGGCTTTCGTTAAAGGAGCGCACGTCGGCACGGTGGCAGTTCGTGCAGGCTGCTTGTGCGACGCGGGCGGTATCGAAGTCGTTTCCCTTGTGCTCGGTATGGCATGCAGCGCACCCGACGTCAGGCAGGTCTTGGCGACCGGTGTAGTGCGTATTGTGGGGGGCCCGGTCTTCGCCTTCGAACGCGTGGCACTCCAGGCACTGGCCAGGCTGGTCATGGCTCGTGAAGGCGGATGCCACCCACGCCAGCCCGTCAAGGTCATGCTCGATATGACACGACGTGCAGCCCGCGCTGCTCGTGAAGCTTGCGTGGACGTTGCTCAACGGCCCTGGATCGATCGCCAAGGCGCCGCCCGAGCTGCCGCCGAAGTTCACGAATGCGCCCAGGAGCGCGATGAGCAGGGTACACACCAGAAGCGTGAGTCGGCCGCGCAGCTTACGCAGCGACGGAAGTGGCACGCAAGCCGGACGCAGGTGGGGACAGGTGCCATCGGGCAGGGGTCCTTGCGCGCAGCTACCGCCCGCGGCGGCGGGCCGCCGGCACTCCCACCGATCGCCCCGGCGCACCGGCGCACATTCGTGGGTTCCCCCGCAACGCCCGCCGACATCTGGGCCTTGCCAGCATGGACGCTCCCAGGTGCCGCTGCGACCACAGCGAAATGGCAGGGTCGGCCGCTGATAAGCCGCGGTGGGGGAGGGAGTAAATCGTTCGGCCATGCGGCGTTAGAGTGAGTACACGTTGACGAGTAGCATGTGCCACGCCGCCAGCACGAGCATCGCCGCGGCGAGGGGAACATGCACGAGCAACCAGACTTTGAGCAGCCCTTGCGCGGCGTAGTGGAGATCGAGCCGGGCCTTTGCCTCGGCGAGCTCCTGTAGTTGCTCGAGATAGGCGATTTCTTTCTCGCTCAGGTAGCGCCGCACGGTAGCGAGCTGTTGTGCAATCCAGAAAGCGGCCCGTTGCCCGCCCCGGGCGTGGCTAAGAATGAACCGGGGGCGGCGGAAGAACCATTGAAACGTCTCGACATAAAACCGGGCCAGGGTGTCGGACCCGAGCTCTTTCGTGCAGGCCAAGACGGTGTCCTCGGCCTGCTCGCGGATGGTGACAATTTCGTTGGGGATCTGCTCGAAGATGACTTCGACCCCGCTTTGGGTCAGCCGTCGGGGCAAGATCTGCTGCCAGGTGAAGCCGACGATCCCGGTGAGGGTTACGAGGTAGAACAACGCGGCTAACGCCTGCTCGTAGAGCCCGGTCGGCCACCATGTCTCGACGTGCAGCCAGTACGCCGCTGCCGCGACGAGTCCCGCCACCCAGTGCATCGTCTTCCAAAACGAGGTCTTGATCAGAGGCAGTACGGACAAACGTTTTCGCCCGTTGAGGGCCGCGAGAAGGAGGCAGAGCCCAAAGAGCGAATAGCCGGTAATCAGCTCGGGCTCGCGTAGGGTGTCTGCGAAATGGCGGCTCGGCAGCGCAATGCATCCGAGAACAACGATGGCACCGAGGCCCCAGCCAATGGCGCTCGCGTGGCGCTGGATTAGGCCCGTGCGCGTTGGTTGCTCTGCCATGGGGCTAGCTTATCGCGAAAAGCTGCTCATGTTGGAAATCAATCCGCTTGAGCGCATCGTGCGGGCAGGCCCGCTCGCAGGCCGGACCGCCAGGCTGGTCGAAGCACAGATCGCACTTGGTCGCCTTCTTGATGGGCGTTTGGCTGACCGGATCGAGGACCTGGCGCCCGGCGCGATCCCTGATCTCTACGAGTTGGATGTTGTCGTAGGGGCAGGAAGCCGCGCAGGTGCCGCACCCGATGCACGCGACGTCGTTGATGACCACCGCCCCGCTGCCCGGGCTGCGGTGAATAGCGCCCGTGGGGCAGCCAATCATGCAGACCGGATCGACGCAGTGCATGCACGCGTGGGCGACCATGGCCTTTCCCTCGGACTCGCCGTGGCGGATGAACCGGGGATTTCCGTTGTGGGTGGAGGCGCACGCCCGTACGCAGTCGTCGCAGCGCACGCATTTCTCCAGATCGATCAACATCGTTTGGGTGCCGTTGATGTAGCGCTTTTCGACGGCCCATTCGAGAAGTGAGTCACCGGAAAGCGGGCGATCAAGTAAATCTGCGAAGTGGGTGGCGGGGGGCTCTAGCGTTGGGAACACCAGCTCTTCCAGCGCGTTCGCAGGGATCCGCAACAGATTGACGTAGCCGAGCGCCGTCAGGGTGGTGTCAAGTGGCGCGCGTCCCCGGCGTTTCCACGCACCGTAGAGTTCGTCCAGACCGAAGTGATCGCCGTCCCGGAGATAACTCAGTGTGCGTTCGCCGTTTCCCACACGTTTCGAGACCCGGGCAAATCCGCCGCTGATGATGAGTAGGCCGTCGGTATAGTCGCCTTCTCGTGCGATGACCGGCTCGAGTTGATCGCCGCCAGCACCGTCGCGGCTCTTGTAGGCGACGTTCCATTCAAAGCTGCCGTAGGACTCGAACAAGGTGCGATCAGCCAGCTCCTGGATGACCGATTCGCTCAAATGAGACAGCAGAGGACTTTCCTTGATCTGCACCTTGAGCTGATTTTGGCGGTAACCTTCGTCGATGATGCGCCGCCACCCCGCGTCGTATTTCCTGAGTACGCTGAGCCCCTGCCACCGGATCTCGAGCAGCGTGGCGTGGCTGTGGGCATACACGGTCGCAGTGCGGGGCACCCGGCCGAGGGCGGCGATCTCTCCGAAGATGGCCCCTCCGCCCAGGTCTACGGTTTGGAAGTCAGCGCCCAGGTTCGGCATCACGCCGCTGCCTTCCTCTATTTGGCCGTCGAAGAGCGCCTGACCCTCCGGGGTGCTTACTAGCGAGTCATGCACGACCTCGGCGCCCGAACTTCTTCGCTGCTCGTAGACCGCGGTATCACGGACTTCGGGGAGCGACGGGGTACGCCAAAGCCGTGAGAGCTGGTGGAACCAACCGTGCCGCTGGGTGCTGGTACGGCCGAGTAGCTCCGAGGGGATCTCTCCTTTGACGATGACACGAAGCTTGCCTTTGAGCACCAGGAACGCAGAACTGCCGTAGTCTCCCTCGCGGATGACGATGTCGCCAGGGGCGAGCTTCACCAGCCGGCAATCGTTGCGCAGGACCCCTTCTAAGGGGATGCTCTTGGGAAACTTGTTCTGCTCGATGACCGCGAACTCGGGCCGCTTCAGCAGCATCTCGACATCGGCATCGGAAACGGTGTCATCGAACGGCGCGTCCCAGCGTTGCGGGCGCTCCATAGTGACGGTGGCGTTCATATAGCACGTAGTGTTTTCAGTGGCCTACGTGCAATTGTGCCAGACTCGCTTAGATTCCAATACCGGATTCAACCCGGCGCCTCGCGACTTCGCTTCGGCTCCTTATTCGGCGCATCAGGGCCATCCGCCCACGGTATAGTCAGATCGGTGATGGCTTAGCCGGGGGTTTGCTTCGCCGGATCCTCCAGTAAGCTGAGGCCAACAAGCCCCTTTCGCTTCTCCCCGGTGAGTGATTTCTGCGAACCCAGGATCCCCATTGGGACGCATGTAGGCGCAAACCATCTCGTACTCGTCGGCGAGGAAACGCGGGGAGTTCAGGATGGTTTTGTCTGGCCCGCCGCCGCTGCCGGTAACCACACGGGTGTGGAGCACGAGAGGCCGAGCGCGCCCGTTTTTTTCGATTTGCCCTGCAGGTGCCGCCAAAGCCGAGTTTCGCTTAGTCGGCCACGTCCGTTCGATGGTCGGCTTCCAACAGTGTTTTCTCCCACGAGAGCGCGTGCTTGACGATCGTATCGAGGTCGTCGAACTCGGGCTCCCACCCTAGCATCTCGCGGATCGCGTCGGCGGCGGCGATCAGCGTCCCGGGATCGCCTGCGCGGCGGTGGGCTTCCTGAACGTCGATACTTACATTGCCCATCCGTTGCACCGCATCGATCACTTCGCGAACAGAGGCGCCGTGACCGTATCCGCAGTTCAGGGTGAGCGAGCGTCCTTCGTTCTCGAGGTGACGCAAGGCCTGGATGTGTGCGCTCGCGAGGTCCTCGACGTGAATATAGTCGCGCACCCCAGTGCCGTCCGGGGTTGGATAGTCCGTCCCGAATATCTGCACCCCTGCACGTTTCCCCACTGCGGCTTCCGCAACCGCCTTGATCAGATGGGTCGCCTTCGGGGTAGATTGCCCGATCCGTCCCATCGGATCGGCGCCGGCGACGTTGAAGTAGCGTAACGCCACGTGGCGAAGCGCGCTCGCAGCGTCGAGGTCCCGCAGCATCTGCTCGCTCATGAGTTTGGACCATCCGTACGGATTGATCGGGGCGGTTGGTGTGTCCTCGCTTGCCACTCCGCCTTTGGGTGTACCGTAGACAGCGGCGGTGGACGAAAAAATGAACTTCGATACACCCGCTGCTACGCAACCTTCAAGGAGGGTTCGGGTGTTGGCTGTATTGTTCCCGTAGTACTTCAGCGGGTCTTCAACTGACTCGGGAACGACGACATGAGCGGCGAAGTGCAACACGCCGTCAACCCGGAAATCCTTTAAAGTCCTGCGGACCAAGTCGCTGTCGCCCGTGTCACCAACGACCAATTCCCCATACAAGACAGATGCCGCGTGGCCGGTGCTGAGGTTATCCAAGACAACGAGCCGGTAGCCGAGTTCGCCTAACCGCTTAACGACGTGGCTTCCAATGTACCCAGCGCCTCCCGTGACAAGCAGAGTGCCCATGAGCTATGCCTCAATCCTTTGCTACGTAGTTAACGGATGCGGGTGCTTGACTCACCGTTTTCATCAAACAGCTCGATCATTGGTTCACCGCTGGGACCCAGTTGAATGGAAGCCCTGGTGCTTCCGCTTTTGTCCGAGAGGTCGAGGAACGGCGTGTCATCAAAACGGAGACCGAGAGACATTCTCGGTTTTCCATTTGCGTCCAGGAGCTGCAGTACCGGTACACGGGAATACATTCGTAGGAATAGACGAGGTTGTCCGTCATTGTCTAAAAGTTTGAGCTCCTTTGATTCCATCAAAGTCTGCCGGACGATCGTGTCCGGGGGCACCAGATCTCTGGCCGCGAACAAGATGGCAATGACGAGGAACAGCACGCTCGAGAGCTTGATCCAGCGATTCTGGCGTTCAAGTCGCGCGAGCCGACGGTGTAGCTCATCTCGCAGTTGTGCCGTCTCGTCAGGCGTTTTTGGCGTCGTGTTGGTATCGGTCACAGTCAGGTGGGGCCGCGCGGAGGACCCTCCCAGTGTGACGTTCCCCCCGGCCTCATCGGCTTCGTCGCTTTCGTGGACACCCGCTTGACCTGCCGCAGTCACGTGTTCCGACGGTGCTGCCTTGCTCATGTCATTCCAAGCTGCTCTTTGGGGAGTGACTTGGCATACGTACTATCGCTTATCTTACCGGAGATCCCCCAGATGGTACTGAGCGGGAGCCACGAGTACGGACAACTGGGTCACAGTTTACGTCAGTAGCACTCGAGGCACGGAACTTGAGCAAGGAAATTACAGGCGCCAATACCGGATGGACGGTGGGCGAGCTTCTCGTGACAGCACACTCTTCACATCAATAACGACGCTGTCATGGTCGGCGAGGAGCGGTTCTAGCATGGGCCACCCGCCTTTGACGTACGCCGTGTGAGGGACGGCGAGAATCAATGCGTCGGCCGGCTGCAGCGCGTCTAGCGGGGTGATGCCCATCCCGAGCACGTTCGCTGCGAACTCCGGTTCCGCATACGGATCCGCTACTTGGACCGTGATGCCGTATTCGCACAGCTCACGAACGATGTCGATGACCTTGGAGTTTCGCAGATCGGGCACATCCTCTTTGAACGTGACGCCCAGTACGGTCACGACCAACGCCCCGAAGCGCTTACCGCTGCGAGCGAGCATCTTGACGGTCTGGCTTGCGACGTACCCGGCCATTTCATCATTGATCCGGCGACCGGCCAGTATGACTTGTGGGTGATACCCGAGAGCGGTGGCCTTGTAGGTCAGATAGTAGGGATCGACCCCAATGCAATGCCCACCGACGAGGCCCGGACGGAAAGGCAGAAAATTCCACTTAGTCCCCGCCGCCTCTAGCACGTCGGTCGTGTCGATATCGAGTCGATCGAAGATGAGGGCGAGTTCGTTCATCAATGCGATATTGAGGTCCCGCTGCGTGTTTTCGATGACCTTCGCGGCCTCTGCAACCTTGATGCTGGGCGCTCGGTGGACCTCAGGTACGATCGCAGCGTAGGTGTTGGCAATGACATCAAGGGCATAGGTATCTTGCCCGGAGACGATCTTTGGGAGACGCTCTAACGTGTGCACTTTGTCGCCCGGATTGATCCGTTCGGGGGAGTACCCTACCCAGAAGTCTTTGCCGGCTCGAAGCCCTGAGGCCTTTTCTAGGATGGGCACGCAGTGCTCTTCGGTGACGCCTGGGTACACCGTCGATTCATACACCACGATGCCGCCCGGGGCGAGATGTTCCCCAATGTGAGTGCTTGCCGCAGCGAGTGGGCCCAGATCGGGAAGCTTGGCATCGTCAATGGGTGTGGGAACGGTGACTATGAAAAAGTCGGCATTCGCCAAACGGTGCGGCTCGGCAGTGAACGCTACCTGCGAAACCGCAAGTTCGTGCTCGGAGCACTCTCTTGTCCGGTCATGTCCTCGCGATAGCTCTGCGATACGGGCCGTGTCGATGTCGTATCCGAGCGTCGGTGCAATTCGCCCGAAAGCCAAGGCGACCGGGAGTCCAACGTACCCGAGCCCGATGACGGCAATCTTTCGGTCGTGCACGCGGTCATGCACCGGACGGGTCCCCGTCTCCGTAATAGTCGAGGTACCAGTCTACGAATCGGGCGATCCCGGTTTGGACCGTCGTGCTAGGACGGAAATCCAGGTCGCGGGCCAGATCGCTGACATCAGCGAGGGTATCGGGAACGTCTCCGGGCTGAAGCGGCAAGAGCACTTTTTGGGCGGTTCGCCCTAAACATTTCTCAAGACAGTCGATGTACACGGATAGTTCGACCGAGGTGTTGTTGCCGATATTGTAAATTCTGTAGGGGGCGTTGCTGGTTGCGGGGTCGGGTGTGGCGCCGCGCCAGCTGGGATCCGGTTCGGGCGGGCGGTCGAGTACCCGCGCCACGCCGGCGACGATGTCGTCGATATAGGTAAAGTCGCGTCGGTGCTTGCCGTAATTGAATACCTCGATAGGCTTCCCGGCGAGCATAGCCTGCGTGAAGCGGAACAGTGCCATGTCAGGTCGACCCCAGGGGCCGTATACCGTGAAGAATCGCAGGCCTGTTGTGGGGAGTCCGTACAGATGGCTGTACGTGTGGGCCATCAGCTCATTGGCTTTCTTGGTTGCCGCATAGAGCGACAGTGGGTGATCGACATTGTGGTGAACTGAAAACGGTAGGGTGGTGTTGGCGCCGTAAACCGAACTCGTCGAGGCGTAAACGAGGTGCTCGACATCGTTTTGGCGGCAGGCGTCCAGGACGTTAATGAATCCGACGATGTTCGTGTCCACATAGACGTGGGGATTCTCCAACGAATAACGGACTCCGGCTTGTGCTGCTAGGTTGACGACTCGGTTCGGCTGCTCGTTGCGAATCAATGTGTCGACGGTTTTTCGCTCCGCGATGTCGCCGCGAAAGAAGCGAAATCCGGGTTTCTCGAGAAGTTTTGTTAACCGCGCTTCCTTGAGCATAGGATCGTAGTAGTCATTGATGTTGTCGAGGCCACAGACTTCGTCGCCTCGGTCAAGAAGGAAGTTGCTCAGCGCCGCGCCGATGAACCCAGCAGCGCCGGTTACCAGTACTTTCAACGGTGCACCTTTACGTACGATAGTGTGGGGGCGCGCACCAATTCGTTGTGGTGCCTCGGGCGCGCTACTTCAGCGCGATTCATGGCTTAGTAGATTTCCGGTAGCGCTCCTCGCGGAACAAATGCTTAGTCTGAATTCCGAATGAAACAAGCGATGCAACTAGTGAAATACGCTATCGCGGGCACGCTTGCGGTCGTAGTTCATTTCGCCACCTTGGCTTTCTTGGTCGAAGTGGCGGGGCTGGTGCCGCTCGTATCGACCACCGTGGGATTTCTGTTGGGCTGTGCGGTGAATTATATGCTCCAACATCTGTGGGTATTCGCCGCGACGGGAAATCACGCAACTTTTCTCTCGCGTTACATCGTCGTAACCGCAATCACGACGACGATGAACGTCGCGTTGTTTCATCTTCTGTTTTCGATTGTGTCGCTTTGGTATCTCTTTGCGCAGGCGATATCGACGATAGTGATCTTCCTTGTCAACTTCGAGATCAATCGCCGATTTACTTTTCGAGGGCCGCCGGCCTAGTGTGGCTTGCTGGTCGCGGGGAAACCGCGTCGACGCTGTGCCGCCACTCGCAATAGGCTCGCGTGAGGCATTGGATCCCGAAGGTTTGTTACTCGGTGGTGCAAGCGGCGGGTTCCAAACCCGCCCACAAAATCCATGTTAGGGCCCTCACGCACACGCCGCAAAGGCGCAGGCCGCCGGGTGACCGTACGCGTCGAGGCATGCCAGACGGGCCGCTTCTTGATGTCGAGGGGCCCCGCTAACGCGTCAAGTCGCCGCGTTCCGGTCCTCCGAATCGGGCGCTAAGCAGCCCGGTCCAGCGCCGCTTGCATCAGCTCGAGGCGGTCGTTTCCGAAGAACATGTCGTCCCCGTTGACGAAGAATGTCGGCGATCCAAAGCCGCCACGGCGTATCAGCTCGTCGGTCGTCTCGAATAGCTTCAGCTTGATGGGCTCTTCGGTAATGCGCTGGAAGAAGCTCACCGGATCCATCCCGGCGGCTTCCACACATTTACGAAGCTCGTCTTCCTGGGAGATGTCTTTGTCCTGACACCAGTATGCTTCGAAACACGCGCCTGAGTACTCGGACGCCTTACCTTCTTCGATAGCGACAAAGGCGCCGCGCAGTGCCTTGACGCTGTTTAAAGGGAAGACGCTCGGGCGGATCATCTCGATGCCGAGATAACGTGCCCAATCCTCCATGTCCTTGCGGTAG
>Ga0310344_10004176_pt1 | contig 10726 bp, 9 predicted proteins | sample HC15DNA20200_MG_FD_203801 | JGI IMG/M metagenome (GOLD analysis project Ga0310344, IMG submission 203801) | Marine microbial communities from station ALOHA, North Pacific Subtropical Gyre - HC15-DNA-20-200_MG | ecosystem: Environmental > Aquatic > Marine > Oceanic | place: Pacific Ocean: North... | reverse complement strand
AGGATAGCTGCGGCAGCACCATCGCTGATCGGCGAGCACATCGGTAAGGTCAACGGCCATGAAATGAGGCGCGCCTCCAGTATTTCGTCCACGGAGTACGTTTGCTGGTATTGCGAGAGCGGATTCAGCGCCGAGTGGGCGTGGTTTTTCGCGCTGATTGCAGCGAGCTGGCGTTGCGTGCTGCCGAATGTCTTCATGTGATATTTCGCAAACGCGGCGTAGATGTCCATGAACACGCTGCGCTGCCCATTCGGGAGCTCGAGGCCAGCCGGTGGCTCCACCCCCTCTCCCATCTTCATGAGCAAGCGCTCGGTCATTTCCGTCTCGTGCACATCCCAGGCGCCGTCGAAGATCTCGAATGACCGCGTTTTGTTGGTGTCGTACATCTTCTCGGCGCCGATGGCTATCGCGACGTCGGTCATACCGGCCTTGATCGCGGTAAACGCGTGTTGGAACGCCGTGCTCGCGCTCGCACACGCATTCTCGACGTTCGAGATGGGGATCCGTTCGAATCCCATTTCTCGCAAGGCCATTTGTGCGGGAACCAGATACTGTCCTTCCAGTACGCGCTGGGTCGTATTGGCAAAGTACGCCGCACCGACGGCCTCTTTGGCGCAGCCCGCGTCGGCTAGGGCCTCGTTCACGACATCGCGAGTCAGGTCTTTGACCGATTGCTCGTGAAACCGACCGAACGGCGTCATGCCGACGCCAACCACGAATACTTCGCTCATTTTGGTTCTCCCAGCGGTATTGCCTGGCCGCTCCCGCGCCCCCATTGAACGAAGGCGGTGCGTCAGGCACGGGGCGGCATGCAACGGATTCTTCGACACCGCGAGGGCGCTCGAGCATAGCACAGGCGCTGCCCGCCTTTGGCTGGGTGCGTCGAGCGGTGAGTACGGTCTGGTACACCGGATGTGTTTGCCTACTCTTGGCCGCCCCGCCCGCGGGCGTGTGCAATCGGTGGTGTGGTGTCGGGTTGGCGGAGCTGTGCCATGATCGCGCCATGGAACGAATCGATCTCACCGCGCAATCGGTTTTCGACGATCCCCATTCGGCGTACGGCCCGTTGCGGGAAGCTTCCGGTGCGCAATGGAATGACTCGCTCCGGGGCTGGATCGTCACTCGCCATGCAGAGGTGAAGGCGGCGCTGAAGGACACGCGCCTCTCCGTCGAGAAGCTCGAGCCCTTTGCCGAGCGGGTTGGCGGTGAACCACACAGCGAGCTGCAGCGATTGGCCGCGGCGCTAGCGGACTGGATGGTGTTCAAAGATCCCCCTCGCCATGCCAGCTTGCGTAAGGCCATGCAGAATGCCTTCATGGCGCGGGATACGCCCGTGTTGGAGCCGATGATTCAATCGGTGGTCGACGAGCTGCTCGAGCCGTTGATTCCTCGGGCGGGAGAGCGGCGCACGATCGACTTCATACATGCTTTCGCCCATCGGGTGCCTTCGGTGGTCATCTCGGATCTGTTTGGGCTGCCGCGGTCTGAGCGTGAGCGGCTGAACGACTGGTCGAACGATCTGGGAGAGTTCGTGCTCGGGTCGACCGATGCGCCCCACCGCCGCGAGCGCGCCGCTGCCTGTGTTCAGGAAATGTGCACGCGCTTTCAGCGACTGATTGACGAGCATCGACGCGAGCCCCGTGATGATTTCACGCAGCTACTGTTGCGTGACGGTAGCCACCTCACGGATGGCGAAATCGTGCACACGCTGATTTTAGTGCTCTTTGCGGGCCACGAGACGACAGCGAACTTGATAGGGAGCGGGTTGCTGACGTGTCTGCGCAACGAGCAGCTTATGCGGCGACTGCGCTGTGACCCCGCGCTGATGGAGCCTGCGATCGAGGAATTTCTGCGTTTGGAAGGACCGGTGCAGATGGTGTTTCGGATCGCTAAGCGTGATCTCGAGCTCGGCGGGGCCCGCATTCGCGAAGGCGAGCGCGTGCATTTGGTGCTCAATGCCGCAAACCGCGATCCCGCCATCTTCGACGCGCCGAACGAGGTCGATCTGCAACGGCGCCGGTTCCAACACGTGAGCTTCGGCCCGGGTACGCACATGTGCCTCGGGGCGCCATTGGCCCGGCTCGTTGGGAACATCGCACTGGCGTCGGTGTTGACGCGGCTCGACGACATTCGGTTAGAGCATGACGATCTTCGCTGGCGCCGCCAGCTGATCGTGCACGGGTTGACCGAGCTGCCTGTTTCATTTGCGGCACGCGACGAATAAGGATTTGCTTTTATGACCATCTACGGCCCTGACGTCGACCTCGCGCATGCCGCGTACGTGCATCCGAGCGCGCAGCTCCATGGGAACATTACCGCGGAGCAAGGGGCATCGATCTGGACCAACGCGGTGATAAGGGCCGAGGGCAACGAAGTCGTTTTGGGCCCGTACAGCAATGTGCAGGATTTCGTGATGATCCACGTGGGGTATGAGGCAGGCACGTACATCGGCGCACACAGCTCGCTCGCGCATCACTGCACGGTGCACGGCGCGCGGATCGGCGAGAATTGTCTTGTCGGTATCGGTGCGATTGTGATGGACGATTGCGTCGTGGGTGACAACACCATTATCGGCAGCGGCGCGCTGTTGCTCGAAGGCACGGAGATCCCCGAGAACTCCGTCGTGGTGGGATCCCCGGCGAAGGTGATCAAGTCGGTGAACAATTGGGTGGCCAACCGTTTGAACGCCGCGCTCTATTACCGCAATGCGCAGTTTTACCACCGGGGCGATTATCGTGCCTGGCACGGGCCCGAGTACGAACGCTTCCTCGCGGGGCTGACCGAGCGGCTCAACCGGGATTTCGAGGCCTTCGCAGGCGAGGCAGCTCGTAGCTAGCGCGCCCGCATGTTGGGTTGGCTGCTCGTTCGCTACCGTCGGCTGCGACACCGACGTTCGTTTACCCTTACCTTCTTATTGGGCTCACTGCTGTTTTGCATCGCGGGGAACAGCGTCACGTTCCTTTATTTCGACGGACCCGCAGATCCGGACCTGACGTTCGGAGATGCGCTGTGGTACAGCGTCATCTCCATTACCACCATCGGTTACGGCGATCTGTCCGCGAGCAGCGTGGGGGCACGCGTTGGCACCGTGGTGTTCATCGTGGTGCTGGGTTTGTCTACATTCACCTTGTTTTTCGGTATGTTGATCGACTTGGTGACCGAGCTGGCGGTACGCGGGCAATTTGGCATGGCGAAGGTCCACGCGGAAGACCACATCATCATCGTGAACTATCCTGGCACGCCTCGGGTCAGGCAATTGATCGATGAACTACGCTCGGATTCCGCGCACCGCGAGCGGGAGGTCGTCGTCGTCGCTGAGGCGCTCGAGAAACTGCCTTTCGCGCTCGAACGGGTGTCGTTCGTCCGCGGCTCACCCTTGCAGGCGGATACCTATGAGCGTGCCTCCATTGCAAGCGCGTCGCTGACCTTGGTCCTGGCGACGTCTTATGAAGATACGACGAGCGATGCTATCGTCGCGTCATCCATCTCGGTCATCAATGAGCTCAACTCGACGCTGCACGTTGTAGCCGAGTGCCTCGATGAGCGCCACCGCATGCTGTTCCGCGCGGTGCGCTGTAATGCGGTGGTTCCAGGCATGCGCATTATAGGTAACCTGCTGAGCCAAGAGATCTCCGACCCCGGCGTTGCCCGCATGATCGACGTGATCACCAGCAATCGCGAAGGCGATACGCTCTACTCCACGGTAGTCGATGAGTTGCCGCCAGACGATACTTATTGCGACCTGGCTAAACGCTTGCTCGATCGGGATGTGAACGTCCTTTGCGTGAACCGGGGCGAGGAGAGTCACACGCAATATAGCCAGCTGCGCCCGGAGCGTGGTGACATCGTGATCTTCGTGGCGGGCGGCCGTCTAGCGTGGGCGGACTTGCGTCACATCTAAGCCGAGCGGACATAGCTCGGCTATGGTCAGGGCGGTGGGGGGTGACTGCGTTAGCCTCGAAGTTCGATCAATGTGTCATGCAGCGAGCGGGGAATGACGATGCCTGAGGTCGGCGTCTCCAGGCGTGCTGCATAACGCCGGTCCGACGGCAGGCGGGTGCCCTCTTGCGCAAGGATCTGCTCGAACAGCCGCTCGCCGTGGGCGAGTTGGGCATCTCGATTACCTGAGCTCAAGCAGCGAGCGGGATCGATCGCGATCATTACTTCTCCGCGTGCCATTGGCCCGCCGTCACGATTGTCACGTGCCGATACCTCGAAACTGAATACGTCACCGATCATGGCGCCGGCCATCAGCTCGACCATCAGTGCGATAGCTGCGCCCTTGTAGCCGCCGAACGGCAGCTGAGCACCCGCGAGCGCTTCGGTGGGATCGGTCGTCGGGTTGCCCTCGGCGTCGAGTGCCCAGCCTTCCGGGATCGAATGCCCATCGCGCTCGTGCAGCATTATTTCCCCTCGGGCGCTCGCACTCGCAGCCTGGTCAAAAACGAGCGGTGGCCGTCCGGGCCGAGGCCAGCCGAACGCCATAGGATTGGTGCCATACAGCGGCTTGATGCCGCCGGCGGGCGCGACGTAGCTCGCTGCGGTAACGCAGGCAAGCGCGACGAGGCCTTCTGATGCGAGTGCTTCGACCTCGTACCACACGGCTTGGAAATGCAGTGAGTTGACGATGGCAAGCGCTGCAATACCTTGCTCTCGTGCTCGGGCGATGAGCGGGGCGCGACCGGTCTGAAGCGCAAGTGGTGCGAAGCCGTTTTGGGCGTCGATCCGGAGAACGCCAGGCGCAAGCTCTGAGAGCTCCGGTTCGGCGGCTTTGTTCATCTTGCCGCTCTTGACCGAAGCCATATACCCCGGTACCCGGAACAAGCCGTGGGACTTGCAGTTGTCCCGCTCCGCGGCGTAGATGACGTCGGCAAGGGCCTGCGCTTGCGCGTCCGAGACGCCGTGGTTGGTAAATATGGCGAAGGTCAGCGCGTGGACTTCGTCAAGGCTCAACCGTACCTCGTCTGTCATCTTTTCTCTCTCCGTGGGGGCGCCATTTCAACCTTGCTGACAAGCTACGGGAAACCTTGGGCTAAGCCCTCGGGCGTCTCTTCAGCCCGCACGAGGCCTGCTTTCGTCGATGTACGCTGGGCCTACCTCGATAAATTCGGCTTTGCGCTGCAGCTCAGCGATGGTGCGCGCACCACCGTAGGTCAACCCACTTCGCAATCCGCCGAGCAAGTCGTCGATGAGGGTTTGTGCGGATCCGCTCACTGGCGCCCAGAAGTCGGTGCCTTCTGCCACCGTCATGGCCTTGAGACCGCCGTAGAAGTCGTTTTGAAAATCTTCGCTCGCCTGACCCCGGTACTTTGCCTCCTGGCAACCGGCGCCGTCGCGTTTCTCCGCGGCGCTTTCCTCGGTCAGCGCAAATAGTTTGCCGATCATCACCGTGCTCGCCCCGGCGGCAAGCGCAAGGACGATGTCGCGGCTGCCGCGTATGCCGCCGTCCGCGATCAGCGGTACCCGGAGCTTGGCAGCGATCTCGGCGCACTCGCGAACCGCGGAGAACTGAGGTACGCCGAATCCAGTCACCAAGCGTGTGGTGCACGCGGCGCCGGGGCCGATGCCCACCTTGACCGCGTCCGCTCCCGCGTTCACGAGATCGTGGTAAGCCATCGGGGTGCATACGTTGCCCGCGATGCACTCCTTATCGGGGAAGTCGCGTTTTAGCTGCTCCAAAAACCGGAGCATCTGCTCGGAATGCCCATGTGCCACGTCAATGCAAACCCCGCGGGCCCCACGTTGGAGCAGGTTGGAGATCTGATTGGACTGGTGCATCCCGGCCGAGATGTACGTTTTCTCGGGGTATTTGTCGACCCACGATTGCTGGATCTCGAACTCCGTAAACCGGTGGAAAATAGGAAACGCGCCGTTCGCGATAAGCACGTCGGCGAGATCATCCCCAATGACGGTGTCCATGTTTGCGGGTACGAGCGGCATGCCCACTCGCGTCGAACGCGTCATCCATGTCTCGAGGGAAGGCTCAGTGCGCGACGGAATGTTGTTGTACTGAGGAACCAGAGCAACCTCGTCGAATGTAAACGTTCTACGCATTCAGATCTTCGAGCACGTCGCTCGCGTGTGAGCCGGGGCTCACCTCTGGGTAGGCCTTGACGATGGTGCCTTTGGGTCCTATCCAGTAGCTGATGCGGGAAGGAAATCCGCGCTTACCGGGGGCAAGCGCACCGTAAGTAGCGCTCATCGTGCCGCTTTCATCGCACAAGAGATCGAATGGGAAATCGAACTTCTCTTTGAACGCCTTGTTCGCTTGCTGGCTGTCGCAGCTAACGCCGACGATCACGGCATCTTTCGCGTAGAAGTCCTGGATTCGGTCACGGAATCCTTGGCCTTCTCGGGTTCAGCCAGGTGTGTCGGCTTTTGGGTACCACCACAGCAGCAGGTGCTTGCCTCGATAGTCCTCGAGGGTGCGTAGCGCTCCGTCTTGATTCGGCACCGAAAACGCGGGCGCGTCGTCGTTTGCGTTCAGCAACGCCATGATCGTTACCTCAAAATTTCGTTGCACCATCTGATGCAGATGCGGGGAGCCGTCTAGCCTATCATAGAGAAAATCCACAACGGCGAAACGCGCCGAACCCGCCTGGATAGGTATTGCCTTCGCGCTTGGATTTTCGGTCACGCAGATTGCGTTCCCCTCTGGTCGGCTATTTTTTGCCGGCTTCGCCTTGCCTATCTTCGGCGTGCGTGCGGGTAGCGCCATCGGCTTCGCGGAGCTATCGAGTGAGCTGATACCGATCAAGGCCGCGCCGAAGCGCACGGGTGTCGCTACATGAAATCAAAGTCGCAACCGCGGTCGGCCTGTTCGACCGAATCCAGGTAGAGCTTCAAGTACCCCCGGTGTGACCCGGGGTGCGGAGGGGGCGGCTCCCAAGCGTGACGCCGTCGCTCCAGCTCTTCGTCGCTCACGTTCAGTCTCAGGGAGCGCGCGGGCGTATCCAATGTGATCGTGTCCCCGGTCTCTACGAGCGCGAGCGGTCCGCCCCCGTAGGATTCCGGGGTAATGTGCAGCACGATCGTGCCGAATGCGGTTCCGCTCATGCGCGCGTCCGATAAGCGCACCATATCCTTCACGCCTGCGACAGCGAGCTTCTTGGGGATCGGGATATACCCTGCCTCGGGCATGCCCGGGGCACCTTTCGGTCCTGCATTTCGCAATACCAGGACGTCCTCGGGTGCCACGTCCAAGTTCGGATCGTCGATGCGTTTGGCAAGATCCTCGAGGGATTCGAAGACGACGGCCCGGCCCGTATGGGTGAGCAGGTCGCGGGTCGCAGCCGAGTGTTTGATGATCGCCCCCCCGGGGGCGAGGTTTCCCCGCAGCACGGCGAGTCCCCCTTGCGCTTGGATGGGGGCGTCCGTCGTGCGGACCACCGTTTGGCTTGCGACGATCTCCCCGGTTGCGATGTTCGCCCCGAGGGATTCACCAGAGACCGTCGGCGCGTCGAGCGCGAGGTGGGGAGTGAGCTCACGGAGCACCGCGTTGAGTCCACCCGCCTCGTGCAAGTGTTCCATGTAGTGATCGCCCGAGGGCTTGAGGTCGACCAGCACCGGCACCTCACGGCCAATCGCATCGAAGTCCTCGAGGTTGAGCTCGATGCCGAGTCGTCGCGCCACCGCGGTGATATGTATTAACCCGTTAGTCGAGCCGCCGATCGCCTGCAAAGTGACGAGGGCATTTCGAAACGCGCTCTCGGTCATGATATCGGCGGGTCGGAGGGCTTCCTCCGCCATCGCCACCGCCCGCTGACCCGAGCGTTCGGCGAACCGGAGCCGGTCGGCGTGCACGGCGGGGATGGTCGCGCCCCCCGGGAGCATCATGCCCAACGCTTCGGTCATGCAGGCCATCGTGCTCGCGGTGCCCATGACCATGCAGGTGCCTGTCGTTGGCGCCAACCGGCTGGTTACCTCGTCGATCGCTTCCTCACTCAGCTCCCCGGCACGGTACATCCCCCACAAGCGGCGGCAGTCGGTGCACGCGCCGAGGCGCTCCCCTTGGTAAAACCCGGTCATCATCGGCCCGGTCACGACCATCAAGGCCGGGATGTTCGCGCTTGCCGCGGCCATGAGTTGCGCGGGTACGGTCTTGTCGCACCCACCGATCAGGACCACAGCATCCATCGGCTGGGCCCGAATCATCTCTTCGGTATCCATAGCCATGAGGTTGCGCAAGAACATGCTCGTCGGGTGTGCGAATGACTCGTGAATGGAGATGGTCGGAAACGCCATGGGCAAGCCGCCCGCCAGCATGACCCCCCGGCTGATAGACTCGATGAGCTTTGGTACGTTGCCGTGGCATGCGTTGTAGTCGCTGGCGGTATTCGTGATGCCGACGATGGGCCGGGTCAGGGCATCGTCGGAATAACCCATTGCCTTGATGAAGGCGCGACGCAAGTAAAGCGAGAACGCTTCGTCTCCGTAGCTTGTCAACCCCTTACGCATCCCTCGTTTCATCATGTGGCCTCATGCTTTATTGGTTCGTTCGGCGTTTGCGCCGGTTCACACCGAGCGGGCATATTGCCGTGCCCCCGCGTTCTTAAGTAACTCCGATGCCGTTCGACAAGGCAGTTGAGCCTAACGTGCTACCTCGCGAGGCGCCGCGCGGCATGGTGCTGCTGACAGTGTCTCTGTGCACGATGCTCTACGCACTGACGCTGACTATCGTCAATGTCGTGCTTCCCCAGCTCCAAGGCGCATTGTCTGCAACGCCGGAGCAGATTTCTTGGGTGATTACCTTAAACGTCATTGCCACCGCAGTGGTAACCCCAGCAACGGGCTGGATCGTGTCGCGATGGGGACAGCGGCGTGTCATGTTGTGCTCGGTGGCTGCGTTCTCCGTGTTTTCCATGCTCTGCGCGTCGGCCGATGCGTTGGTCCCGCTGCTGGTTTACCGGGTGGGACAGGGGATTTTCGGCGCGCCGCTCGTGCCACTCGCCCAAGCGATCATCGTCGCGACCTACCCGCCGGAGAAACGGGCCTTCGCGCAAGGGGTGTTCGGGATGGCGGTAGTCATCGGTCCGGCAATTGCTCCCGCTATCGGCGGCTATCTCGCCGAGGAGCACAACTGGCGCTGGGTGTTCTTGCTGGTGCTGCCGCTGTGCTTGATGGCGTTTTTAGGCGTTGCGCTGTTCATCCGTGATCAAGCGCGGGCCGATCGTGTCGAGCTCGACTGGACGGGCTTCATCGCAGTGTCCATCGTCATCACGTGTGCGCAGCTGGTGATGGATCGCGGCGAGCAGCTCGATTGGTTCGAATCGTGGGAGATATGGATTTACACCGGCCTCATTGCAGCCTCGGCGTGGGTGTTCATCGTGCACATTGCTACCCATGCGCACCCATTCATCAACCCCGAGCTGTTCGGCGACCGCAATTTCGTGATCGGGCTCTTGCTGGTGTTCGTGTACGGCATGCTGAACATCACCCCGACTGTGCTGATGCCCTCAATGCTGCAAAACCTCATGGGCTACCCCGATTCGATGATCGGTATTCTTCTCGGGGCCCGGGGTGCCGGGATGGCCGTCGGTTTCTTCATGGTTGGGTTGATGGGTAGGCTCGATCCCCGCATCGGGATGATCGTCGGCATCGTCGCGATCGGCGTGTCCGGTTGGAACATGGCGCTGTTTAACCTCGATGTCGATCCGCTCTCTGTGGCGGTCAACGGTGTGATTCAAGGTATCGGGTCCGGCCTCATGTGGGTGCCACTTTCGATCGTTGCATTTGCAACCTTACCCCTGCGCCTGCTGCCTGACGCCTCGTCCATTTTTCACCTCCTGCGAAATTTCGGCAGCAGCATCTTCATCTCAGTGAGCGTTATGACCCTCGCGCGCACCGGGCGCATCAGCTACTCGGAGCTTACCGAGAACATAACGCCCTACCCGGAACTGGCCACACTTCCCCAAGTGGCGGGCTTGTGGTCGTTCGACACCGTTCCTCAGCTAGTGGCATTCGGCTCGGAGATCAACCGCCAAGCGATGATGATCGGCTACACCAACGCGTTCGTGCTCTACGCGATGGTCGCGTTCTCGGCGATTCCGCTTATGCTTCTAGTCAAGATTAAGAGCGAGGACACTGCATGACGGCCGCAAACCCCCCGTGGGTAGGACGCTCGGTAGAGCGGGTAGAAGACGCGGCACTGCTCACCGGTACCGGCCGGTTTGCTGACGACTATCCTCTGCCGGCAGGGGGCGCTCACGCCGCGTTCTTGCGCTCCCCCTACCCGCATGCGGACATCCTCAGCGTTGACTCGACGGCGGCCCTGGCCCTCGAGGGGGTGCTCGCAGTCGTGACCGGTGAAGACGTGCAAGCGTGGACCCAGCCGTTCATCGTTGGGGTGAAGCAGCCGATGCGCCATTGGTGTCTTGCCGTTGACAGAGTGCGCTACGTCGGCGAGCCGGTTGCTGTCGTCGTGGCGGCGGACCGGTATGTGGCTGAGGACGCGCTTGAGCTGATCGTGGTCGACTACGCGGTTCGCCCCGCGGTTGTCGATGCACGGGCCTCCTTGGAAACCGAAGCGCCGACGTTGCACGACGAGGTCGGCGCCAATCTCGTGCATGATCGAACGTTCTGCTATGGCGATCCCGCGGAAGCGTTCGCAGATGCCGCGATCAAGGTCGGCGTTTCGCTCAGTTACCCACGAAACAGTGCGACCCCCATCGAAGGATTCGTGGTGACGGCGCACTACCACGGCGCCGAGCAAGCGTACGAGGTGGTG
>Ga0310344_10004175_pt1 | contig 10729 bp, 8 predicted proteins | sample HC15DNA20200_MG_FD_203801 | JGI IMG/M metagenome (GOLD analysis project Ga0310344, IMG submission 203801) | Marine microbial communities from station ALOHA, North Pacific Subtropical Gyre - HC15-DNA-20-200_MG | ecosystem: Environmental > Aquatic > Marine > Oceanic | place: Pacific Ocean: North... | reverse complement strand
TCCATTTGCTCGGTCTCGACCACGAACGATTGACGTATAAGTTTCAGGGTAGAGACTACCGTCTCACCGACGTTCACGGACGTGTGGTCGAGGAGATCATTGTTTGAGACAAAGCTTAGAAGTGATGCTTGTGGATAGTCGCGGAGCGACGAGACGACATGGCCGGGGCTTATGCCACAGGCTACTTGCCTTCGTCACGTCGTGGCTGACATCTGCAACTTCGAATATCAAGTGTCGAATCCAATGGCGGATTCAAACTCCAGAAACGTAAATGGATATTGCCCGGATCAAATCAGTGGTGCCTGTATTCGGCCGAGTGATGTCTGGTGGTGTCGAGTCGTCATGAAGAAAGGAAGAGTTTCTATGAAACGAGCTATTTTGGAATCTGTTTCAGTGGTTGGTACCCTGTTATTAGTGACGACCCTATTCGCTGAGCCATTCGAGGACGTGACCGAATCACTAGGATTGTCGGGATTACATGGAACCAGGTCGGCATGGGGAGACTTCGACAATGACGGTTGGGTCGACCTGTATGCTGGGGAGCTTTGGCGCAACGAGCAAGGTGAACGATTCACAAAAGTCGCGCTTCCCAATGGCGGTGCAGGTGTTTGGGGAGACTATGACAATGATGGATATTTAGATTTATTCCTCTACGGGACCCATGTACTGCTGCGCAATGGAGGTGATGGAACGTTTACCGACATGCGGCATATTTTACCCGAGCGCCAGCACAAGGCATCGCTCGGCGCGGTGTGGGGCGACTACAACGGTGATGGGTTTCTGGATCTATACGTTGGTGCTTATGAGATTTGGCAGACACAGGAGGAGTGGTCCGATGTGCTGTTGTTAAATCGAGAAGGGAAGCGCTTCGAAATGGTATGGCAGCCGCCGGTGCGACGAGCCCGCGGTGTCACAGCGGCGGATTTTGACGAGGACGGAGACCTAGACGTCTATGTTTCGAATTATCGGCTACAGCCCAACTGGTTGTGGCTGAACAATGGGAGCGGTGAGTTCCAGGATGTGGCTGGTGAACGTGGCACGGACGGCGATGGTGACTTAGGTGCTTGGGGACATACCATCGGATCTTCCTTCGGAGATTTTGACAACGATGGACACATTGACTTGTTCGTCGGCAATTTTTCGCACCCTCCCGCGTACCAGGATCGTTGCAAGTTTTACCGGAATATGGGACCGCAGCAGGGATTTCGCTTTGAAGACCGTAGCGAACAAGCTGCCTTGGCCTGGCAGGAGTCCTTCGCGACGCCCACGCTGGCCGACTATGATAATGACGGATTCCTCGACCTTTATTTGACCGCTGTGTACAATGGCAATCACTGTGTCCTCGTACGGAATACGTCTGGTGATTTATCGCAGGCGAAACCTGACGCACAAGAAGCTGATGTGTCTCCGGTCGGAGATTGGTCGTTCACTGATGTTACCGATGAAATGGGACTCAGTGTGGAGCCAAACTACCAGGCAACCTGGGCAGATTTCGACAACGATGGAGATCTGGATCTAGCGAGCAATGGCAAGTTGTACCGAAATCCGACATCGGGAAACCATTGGCTGAAGGTAAGATTAAACGCTGATGAGACGGTGAATCGGGCAGCCATCGGCGCGCAGGTTCGTGTTCACGTGAATGGTTGGGTGCTGACTCGCCAGGTTGAAGGAGGCACAGGCGAGGGCAATCAGAACGATCTCGTCCTGCATTTTGGCTTAGGAGAATTTGATCAAGAGGTACCCATCGAAGTCACCTGGCCCAACGGCCAAGTGCAGACGATGTCTTCGTCAGTCGACACTACGATTACGGTGGATATGGTTGATAAGCAAGAATAATTAACGTGTTGTGTCGAGGAAGGTTGTGATCGCCGGATCTCAACACCGTCATCTTTTAGGAATGAACTCAATGACTCTTCGTTTTGTCGTATTCAGTATTTTGGTGCTTACATTGTCTGTGGTAGTGACGGATGGTGTATCTGTTCGTGCAGCTACGAAACTTACCGAACTTCCTATCTCGAGCTGGTGCGGGATTCCCGGAGAGGGATTTGATAAACCGGTGACTGGGATTATCTACAACCGTGCTACGGCTCCTTGTTGTGGGATGCCCTTAGGCGGCGTCGCCACCGGATGTGTTGACATCGACGCACGAGGAGTGTGGGGTTACAGTTCTCTGTTCAACGGCTGGGACGACTTCTACTATTTTCGTGCCCGCATTCCGCGAATGAATCCACGTCCCGAACCAATCTTTGGATTGTCAGTGAATGGGACAACTTGGGCTTTAGCGCCTGAAGAATTCATCCGCGGTGGTAGGGTGGGTTGGTGTACCGAACCGCACAATCCTGGGGTGTGGACAAGCGACCCGAAACCGCGAGTCAAGCAGCTCAATACGCCGAATATCGTCGGCGTAAAATCGGCAGGCGAAGTGTTGTACTGGGGCCACTTTCCGATGTGTGAGATGGATTACATCACCGAAGCCCCAGTGCTCGTCAAGGTGCGAGCTTTTTCGCCCTTCTTTCCCGGGAATGCGGTCGAGTCGAACATTCCGGCAGCAGTCTTCGAGGTGCGATTGAAAAACCGCACCGGCTCGCAGCAGACCGGTAGTATTGCCATGAATTTTCCTGGACCTAATTCGCGAGAAGCTCGCAGCGACGAATTCACTCGTAAAGAGATTCGCGCCAAATTCTCGGGGACCGTGGTGGCTTCGCGGGCTGGAGTCAGTTATGCGCTGGGTACGATTGACGAGCCACAAACGCGTTTGGGTGCTGGTTTGACCATTCATGAACACGCTTGGTCCAATTTTGCAAACCAGCTGCCGCAACCCGTTTTTCGTTCAGAAGGAGAATCGCATTTCTATCAGACGGGGAGTGCCAGTGCGGCGGTCGATTTCTCACTTGCCGGGGGAGAAGAAAAGATCGTTCGGTTTGTACTTGCTTGGTATGCACCAGTTTGGGAAGGGGCTGAAAAGCGTCATCCTGGAGCACAGCCGACGACGACTTGGAACACGCCCGAATGGATGGGTGAAACGAATTACTTCCGCCAGATGTACGGTGCTCGTTTTGTGGGTGCCACCGATGTGGCTATGCGTATGGCTGCAGAACACGAACAGATGCTGGATCGTATTTTGGCTTGGCAGAAAGTCATCTACGACTCCACGCTACCTGGCTGGTTGCAGCATGCACTGCTCAATAATCTTTGTTTGATTCCTGAAAATGGCTATTGGGCACAGCCTCAAAGTCCTCTGCCCGATTGGACGTTTCCAGATGGTATCTATGCGCTCAACGAAAGCTCACGAGGATGTCCCCATCTGGGAAACATGCCATCGGAGTGGTATGGGACGTTGTCACTGACTTATTTGTTTCCAGATTTGCACGAGTTGGAATTGCGTGCGTTTCGAGAGTATCAATCGGAAGAGGGCGAAGCGCCGTTCGCCATCGGTAAAATCCACGGGCTGCCCGATTGTGTGACGCCCGAATACTACTGGCAGAAATCGCTCAATGGTTACTGTTACGTAGATATGGTCGACCGACTTTGGCAGCGCACTGGTGACCCGGACATCGTACGCGACTACTACGAGTCTGTAAAAAAAGCGACCGCCTACACGATTGGCCTGAGTACCAAACCGGGGGCACCCATTCGCATGCCTGATGATGGTGGTATGGAATGGTTCGAGCATGGTGAGTGGGCAGGAATGGCGACACACATGGGAGGATTGCGCTTGGCGATGCTGCGGATGGCCGAGAGAATGGCCGAAACGGCGGGGGATGTCAAATTCGCTGACAAGTGCCGCACGTGGTTTGCTGAAGGATCGACAGCGATGGAAACCCAATTGTGGACAGAGGAAGCTGGAGGATACTACCTGAATTTTTGGGAACCAGAAACGAATCGAAAGTCCGAAGATGTTATGGGCTATCAACTGGACGGCCAATGGGCGGCTATTTATCACGGCTTGCCGGGCGTGTTTAAACAAGATCGGGTGAAGAAGGCGCTCGCTACCATCAAGCGCTGTAACGTCGCGTTGACACCCGATGTTGGTGCGGCCAATTTTTGTCGCCCAGATGGAAGTCCGCTGAGCAAGAAGCAAATCGACATTCAGGAGACCATCGCCGACGTGACGGAAGCAGATGTTGCCCACTACGGCACTTACGCGATGTTCACTGCGGAAGTGGTGATTTTAGGCATGACTTATATGCAGGCTGGAGAACCTGAATTCGGGTTGGACTTGATTCGCAAACATTGGGAGACACTCATGTGTCGGTCGGGTCATCCGTGGGATTACCCCAATTTGGTGAACGGCCACACCGGCGAACGGATTTTCGGTACCGATTATGGTCAAGGAATGATGTTGTGGGCCCTGCCTGCGGCGGTCGAAGGGAAGAACATCGCCGAGTTTTCTGCACCTGGTGGTTTGCTCGATCGCATCATCCACGCCGCCAATCCGGAGTAAATCCAAGAGAGAGGCGTGGCTTCGCGATTAAAATGCAGCCTGTAAGATGCTCAGGATGTCTTCTTCGGATGCGTCTCGTGGATTGGTTTGCAGTAGTCTTTTGATTGCGAAAGACTTTTTGGCAAATGTAGGTAGCATTTCCTCGGTGGCGCCGATATCGCGCAGTCCAGTGGGAATGCCGATATTGCTTTTCAGTCTGACAACAGCATTGACAGCCTGCTCGGCCGCTTGTTGCTCAGTGAGCTCTGCTGTATCGACTCCCAACAACTGAGCAATATGAGCGAATCGACTCAGGCGTGTTGGCAAGTTGAATTGCATCACGTAGGGCAGTAGCAAACCGTTTCCAGCTCCGTGCGAGACATGCAGTGCTCCGCCGAGCGGGTATTCCAACGCATGAACCAAGGCGACGCCACAAGTAGCGAAGGCCATTCCAGCGATCGTCGCTGCCAACGCCATGCCTTCACGAGCGGGCAGATTGTCCGGTTCCTTGACGGCGGTGACTAGATGTTGGCCGATCAATTGGATCGCTTTTTCGGCCAGGCAGTCTCCTAGCGGATGGTTTCCATCGAACGGAGAAATTTCCCCGGCCGGGATTCTCGCGTGGATTTCACGATAATCGATACAGGTGTAGGCTTCGATCGCGTGCGTCAGAGCATCAATCCCGCTGTCCGCGGTTACCGTGGCTGGGCACGTCACCGTCAGTTCGGGATCGACCAAAGCCAAGCTGGGTCGCAAGAATCTGCTCAGTCCGGCCACTTTGACTTCATTCTCTGTGTCGCTCAATACCGAAGCCCCCGACACTTCGCTCCCGGTACCAGCGGTCGTGGGAACGCAGACCAATGTCAGGACGGGTCCTGGTACTTTTTCTGTACCGAAGTAATCCCGTGGCGAGCCACCGTGAGTCACGATGGCCGCTGCCATTTTGGCCACATCCATATTGCTGCCGCCACCGAGGCCCAGAATGGCATCTGGCGTAAACTCACCCACTTGCTGGGCAGCAGTTTCAACCAATTCGATGGAAGGTTCGGGTTGGCCACCGTCAAATGTGTAGGTCTCGATGTCGGCGTCGGCCAACGACTGTAGTATCGGTTCGACGACACCTGCAGCCATTAAAGTGCGATCGGTGATGATAGACACCCGGCGCACTGAGCGTTGAGTCAGTTCGGGCCCCAGTCGCCGCGCGGCTCCGCTGCCAAAGATCAAATGTCCTGCCGAGGAGAAATTCCAAGTATGTTGCATGGTGGTCTAGTTTAGCGCTAGGTGCTGATACAAACATGTCGTTGAGTCGACAGGGAATTGTTATCAATCAACGAGTGATTCACAAGCGCCAGTAAAATGTATTATGGTAGTGCTATATGAATATCCAACCTACATGGAGAAAACCACATGCTCGCCAGGTACCGTGAATGCCAACTTGTGATTCTGTTTTGTATTATGAGCGTCCCTGTCATGGCGGACGACCAATTTGTCGATTTGTTTGATGGCACATCCCTCACGGGATGGGTGCAGCATGGTGGGACGGCGAAGTATCGTGTCGCGGATAGCGCCATTATTGGGCAATCGGTACCGAATACGTCCAACAGCTTTCTTTGTACCGAAAACGATTATGGAGATTTTGTGTTGGAGTACGAATTCAAGTGTGATGCGGAACTTAATTCGGGTGTCCAATTTCGGAGTACTGTGTACGGTCAGGACACAACCGTGACAGTCGATGGAAATGACGTGAAAATCTCAGCCGGTCAAGTACACGGCTATCAATGTGAAATTGACCCCAATCAATCTCAGCGCATGTGGAGTTCGGGGATTTACGATGAGGGACGACGAGGTTGGCTGTATCCCGGGCTCAAGGGTGGCGATCGGGAGGCATTCAGTAAGCAAGGGCAGAAGTTATATAAGCCGGGTGAGTGGAATTCGGTGCGAGTTGTCTGCCGTGGTGATCACATTCAAACGTGGCTCAACGGGGAATTGCGTGCTGACTTTCACGACGACTGTACGGCCGAGGGTTTCGTCGGCTTGCAGGTCCACGGGGTAGGTGGTCGCCAAGATCCACTGGAAGTGCGTTGGCGCAATATTCGTATCAAGAATTTAACGGACTAAGGCTTGTAGTTCACGCATCGTGCGTTTCACGCAAACAATTCCTTGATTTTTTGGCCGTGGTAGATTTCGTGCGGTCGTCCTTCGAAATCGCGCCAAGTCGCATTTTGCGGAATTCCCAAGGTATCGTAGATGGTAGCAGCCAAGTCTTCTGGAGTTTGAATGAAATCCGTGGGCTCTCCACCGATATGGTCGGAGGCGCCATGGATAGTTCCTCCAGATACACCACCTCCAGCGAACAACATTGTGTTGACCGGTCCCCAGTGATCGCGCCCACCGTTTTTGTTGATCTTAGGTGTCCGTCCGAATTCGCCTCCCACGATCACCAACGTTTCATCAAGAAGTCCGCTGGCACTCATGTCATCCAGCAACGCGGAGATGCAGCGATCGAAGGGAGGTAGCAGGTTGTTTTTCAGACTAGGGAAATTGCGGTGATGGGTGTCCCACGACGAGTTTTTCCCTAGGTTGACTTGGACAAAACGGACACCGCTTTCGATGAGGCGTTTTCCCATGAGTACCGATAGTCCGAATTTGTTGGCACCGTAGCGTTCGACGGTGGCGGAGTCTTCGGTTTCTACACCGAAAGCCTTACGGACTTGTTCATCGGCCAAAACGGAGATGGCCTGCTCGCGTACGGTATCGAGTGCTGACACCGATCCAACGGACGCTAGTTGGGATGTTTGAAAATCGTCAAGCAGCGAAAGCCTGCCGTCCAGTCGTGGGTAACTTCCGGTGGGAAGCTGCAACGTCGGTGTTTCGAAGACGCGTTGGGCACCATGTTGGAAATTGGAACCATCGAAACGAAAGCACTCGGGACAGGCCCCGTTGCCCAAGGGGCAACCTGCTGCGATGTCAATGTGCCAAGCTTCCCATTGTTTTCCCAGGCGGCCTGCGTATTGGCCAGGTCGAAATTGATTGTTTTCGTTGATATTTGGCTGCGGCAACACCGCGGCAAGTGGCATTTTTTGTTTTTGATTACGTAAGGCGTAAGTCACCACCGTCGGCATGGACGGCCATTCGTTCTGACTGGGTGCTTTGTTGACAGAAAAACCGGGTGGAAAGTCAAGCCGTCCGGTCAGCATCATGTGACATGCTTTTGCATGTTGGTTGCTGGCGGTATGCATCGAACGGAGTAAGGCGTACTGTTCACTTCGCTTGGCCAACTCAGGCAAGTATTCGCAAACCTGCAAGCCAGGGGTACGTGTCGCGATCGGTTGGAACTCGCCACGAATTTCTGTGGGAGCTTCGGGTTTCATGTCGAAACTGTCATGGTGGGATAGCCCGCCAGTCAGAAAGATGAACAACACCGACCGTGGAGGTTTAGAAGAAGGAGGGAATGGTGCCACAGCGTTTGACTCGTCGGCAGTAGCCCTTCTAGCGACCAAACTTGTTGTGCCAAATCCAAGTCCGACAGCACCCACTTTTAGAACCCACCTGCGACTAAAGTGGGGCAATCGGTTTAGAAATTCTTCGTGGTGCATAGCATGACTCCTTCAATGCAGTCAGATTGTTCTGTTGACTGACACCTGGTGATGTTCACCAGATGCAAGGGGCGTTGGCTCAAGTGGTATAAAAAAACTGGAATTAGAATAAGCGGTAGAAAGAATCCGCAGTAAGTGGAAGGCTATGCATGCTGGTGGGGTCCTGTAGTACTATAGGTAAAATCGACCTAGTTTCCAAGATGAATCATGACAGCTGTAACCAGTTGTTTGTTTGCTCTTGGGTTAGAGTGGGCGACGCGGCAACCGGTCTGATACAAGGTCACCGGAGTAGCCTAACGTTCTGTGGAAGTGATTCTCCTTTTTTTGGATTTTGGAAGTTGACGGCCACATCTTGCTCCTGGGGTTTTCTGTGCAAAGTATTATGAACTTCCATGCTGTCGAGGACGTCCTCAATGTACCTTACCTATCTGCGATCGACCCGGCTCGACGTCATGCGACGGATACGACGAGTGGTCGTCGTATCCAATATCGCTATCCTGAGCTTCTACATCCGATGTTTGCAGTAGTCGAAATGATTCGCACAGGTAAAATCGGCAATGCCATTTGCCTGGCAATCAAGGCAAGACGATTTGCTTCATTGTTGTGGATTGCCATCGAAGATGATTCCATTGACGAGCCAGGTATGGCAACTTGCGAACATTACCTTTAGCGCAGCAGCAATCACTTATGAGTACTAAGACAGGTCTTACCCAAACCGAAGATTATCTAGCGTTTGTTCACCAACGGCTTACGTATCCTTACGCATTGTTTGATGCTTTGCGGTCTTCCGATCCGGTGCATTGGTGCGAGCCCCTGCAGTGCTGGCTGGCGACTCGATACGAAGATGTTTTTGCGCTGCTCAGTGAGCCCAGGTTATCTGCTAATCGAGGCGGCCTGTACTTTGACATGCTTTCGCCTGCGAACCGGGAATTGGCACGTCCGCTTGTAGAGCACATCAACACCTGGATGCTACCGATGGACGAGCCGCGTCACTCGCAGTGTCGCAGATTGGTAAGCCTGGCTTTCACACCTCGCATGATTGAAGGTTTGCGACCAATGATCGAGCGTGTTGTTGAGGAATTGATTGAGGATGTTGTTTCGCGAGGTCGTGTTGATTTTGTTCAAGATTTCAGTACCCGCTTACCTGCTTATGTGATTTGCGAGATGCTAGGTCTGCCCCATGAAGATCGAGACAATTTTCAACAATGGGCAGATGTCATCATGAGTTTCAGTGCTGCGGGAGGACCGGAGTTGAATCAAGTTGTGGAAACTGCGGCTAAAGCATTACACCAATTGACCAAGTTGTTTGATTCGCTGATTGACGAGCGACAGATTGATCCTCGCGACGACTTGATCAGCGCTATGTTGCAAGTCGAGCAAGACGGGGATCGATTAACTCGTGATGAATTATTTGCCATGTGCATATTCTTGTTTATTGCGGGTCAGGATACGACCGTGGGGCTGTTAAGCAATGGTATGTGGTTGTTGAGCGAACATCCGGATCAGCTGGCCAAGCTTCAGGCGGACGTGGATCGACTGGTCGAGCCGGCAGTGGAGGAGTGTTTGCGATATGAGTCGTCGGTACCTCGTGGTGTGCGGCGCGCCCGAGAACCATTCGAGTTACACGGCTGTCAAATCCAACAAGATCAGACCGTCATCTTGCTATTGGGCGCTGCCAATCGGGATGAAGCCCAATTTCCAAACGCGGATCGCTTTGACATCGAACGGAGTCCCAATAAACATGTGGCTTTCGGACGCGGTCCGCATTTTTGCCTCGGTGCACCCCTGGCAAGGCTAGAAGCACAGATTGCCTTTCGGCAGATCGCTTGCCGGAAACTGGTTGTGCGTTCGCTGACGGACCAGCCTACCTGGACAACACAACTGGGATTACGTTTGATCCGAGAGTGGCCGGTGGAAATGGCGTTAGCCTAATACGGTTGCAATCTCTTTTGCGGAAATGTTACGACTGCGTTCCAAGGCCGTTGATCTCAAAAAACCAGCGTTGGGATCGTTGCGCTGGACACACAAAGTTCTTTCAGGGACAGCCATCCCACTGGGCGACAGAAAGTAACCGGTGTCACAACACGAACAGAAGCTCATTCAGGGTCATACCCAAACGGTTCCAGAACGACGATAGTTGGCCGGCCTGCGACCGGTCGCGACAACGGAAAACTAGCCGTGTGATGCCGACAAAAAATGACCGGGTCGCGTTTCCGCAAAAGATGCTGTTTGACTTGGCCAACGATCCGAACGAGTCAAACAATCTGGCTGGAACCGAGGATCTTGAGGATGTCCAAGCCGAACTCGAGCAGCGTTTGAAGAGTTGGTGGGACCCACAACGCGATACAGAGTAAATGTATGCAAGTCTTGTATCTGGCTAAGTGTTTAATCTATTGTCCAGGTGTAACATGAAATTCGCTGAAAAATCGGGTTGTAATTGGGCGTTCTGAGGCTGGTAGATTAACCATCACCAGGGCATAATCCACAGACAACAAACCACGGATACACAATTCCATGCGAATTCTATTGACCCTCTCGTTCGCCATTCTTTGCATCAGTGGAACCATGGCCGCTGCCGACGACCGATTGCAGGCCGTCAGCCGCCAGCGTGTTCATCCTGTGCTGATCGGCAATGAGCACAATCCGCTGGTGACGGTGGCGATCGAGGTTGACGAACCGGGAGTGCGCGTGCGCTCGCTTACATTCTCTC
>Ga0310344_10004174_pt1 | contig 10730 bp, 7 predicted proteins | sample HC15DNA20200_MG_FD_203801 | JGI IMG/M metagenome (GOLD analysis project Ga0310344, IMG submission 203801) | Marine microbial communities from station ALOHA, North Pacific Subtropical Gyre - HC15-DNA-20-200_MG | ecosystem: Environmental > Aquatic > Marine > Oceanic | place: Pacific Ocean: North... | reverse complement strand
TTTCCATAATCTCGCTTCCTTTTTAAAAAATCAGGATTTTTCTCACGAAAGAATTGTCATCCCATTGCTTTCAAAAAAGCAATGAAGTAAATTGGCAAAATTCGAATATAGATAAATCTGAAAGGCTAACATTATGGATTGCTGTAGATTTGTATTTACATGCGCTGTATTAATTCTAGGCACTGTAACAATACAAGCCCAAGAGAATGATAGTTTATATTTTCAGTTTGAACCTGACTCACTCAATTTAACCATTGGTGATTCAGCAAATGTGAAGATAACACTATTTTCAGAAGATGGTTCGTTATCGAACAACCAATTCCTGATGACCGGTGCATGGGAAGCTGTAGAGGTCAGACCATGGATCAGTAATCCAAAAGGGGTCGCTAACGTACAAGTAAAGGTGTTTAAACCAGGTTCATTTAAGCTAAGGGCTAGAAGTATTACACCTGATAGATTTAAGCGTGTACGGGACAGTATGCCTATTACGGTACCGTACCCCCCTATTGTCAAAGTTGAATTCATTGATCCGCCAAAAACTGCTTATGAAGGCTCAACAATTGAATTTGCCGCTCGTGTTATAGATCAGGCTGGTATAACCAGACAGGATGTCCCGCTGGTCTTCGGGTCACTCAGCCCAGAAATAGCCGACTTCGATAAGTTTGGCCATCTCACTGTTTATCGCTGGGGACGGGTTCAATTAACTGTAATGGCAGAGGGAATTTCCTCTTCAACTAATTTACGGATAGTGCGAAATCCAGTACGTAAAATAGAACTTTCCCTGGAAGAGGATGATTATCGAACGGGGGATGTTATTACTTTTAAGGCTAGAGCCTTAACCGCCTCTGGTCGAGCTGTTGAGGATGCTCCGATAGTATTTTCTTTTACAGGGAAAGCTGTATACGGGATAGGCTTGCCAGCTAGCGGACAAATTACATCGAAAGGAAAATTTGTAGCTGAAAATTCTGGATATTATACCATTTTTGCAACTTCAGGAGGTTACACCGCATCGAAAACTATACGCATTAAGCCACGCAACATACAAAAACGTGCTAAATTAGTTGGTCATGGATTAATAACAGATGTATTTACTTCTGATCTATGGGTCTGGCAGGGCGTTGATGAGTTCAAAGACCGTGATTTTGCAGTTACAGGTACTTGGGAAGCTAATGGTGAAGCGTATTTTTGGGAAGTGACAGATCCGTCAAACCTAGTCATTATTGATACAGTTACAGTAGATGCGCGTACAGTAAATGATGTAAAAGTATCGGCTGATGGTCGAATAGGAGTTTTAACTCGTGAAGGGTCATCCACTAGAAAAAATGGTGTTGTTATTCTTGATGTAAGCAATCCATATGATGTAAAAATATTATCAGAGTTCAACGATGGGCTAACAGGCGGCGTACATAATGCATTCATTTATGATAACCATGTATATGCTGTTAATAATGGAAGAAAATATGATATAATCAATATTTCCGACCCAGTAAATCCTTGGCGGGTAGGTAGTTACGAACTGAATAATCCGGGGCATAGTATCCATGATGTATGGATTGAAAATGGTATTGCCTATTCATCCAATTGGAGCGATGGTGTTCACGTTGTTGATATTGGAGGATTGAACTTTTCGGAACAAAATAGGCATACGATAATGGCTAACCCTATACTGCAAGCTGCTGGCAAAGGTAGTCATAGAAACCCAATATTAATATCATCAAAAACTGACACAACTGGACGTAACCACGCTGCCTTTCCTTTCCTTAGTAAATCCACTGGTGACTTTTATGTAATTGCTGGCGATGAACATTTTCCCTTTGGCCTTGGTGAAATTGAAAATATGGAACCAGCTAATCCTAGGGGTGGATATCACTTTTTGAATATGAATGACTATAATGATCCAGTAGAAGAAGCAATTTACCAAGTCCCGGAAGCAGGCTCACATAATCTATGGGTAAAAGGTGACACCCTTTACACCGCATTTTACCAGGGCGGCTTGCGAGTAGTTGATATTTCAGGGGAATTACTTGGTGATCTATATAAACAGGGTCGTGAAATTGCATTTTATTTGTCCAACCATAAAAATGGTCGAATGCCAAATGCAACTATGGTATGGGGACCGCAGCCTTATAAAAATCATATTTTCTTCTCTGATATGAATAGTGGACTTTATGCAGTAAAGCTAGTTGAATATGACTTCAGTGATGAGGACGATTGAAACTAGCATATGACGAAATTAATTATTCCAGTTCTATTATTTTTACTGACAATTAGTCCAATAAAAGGAAGGCATTATTATATTTATGTTACAGCTGAATCTCAGGATGAAGTACACGTAGTCAAGTTCGATGGAGGAAAAGCAGTAGTTATTAAAGACATTCCAGTCGGTGTATGGCCACTGGAAAATGAGGGCCCTCATGGCCTCACCATATCGCCTGATGGCGATTATTGGTACTTGTCCCTTGCCCACGGATTCCCATTCGGTCATGTATACAAATACGAAACTGGTTCAGATAAAATGTTAGACCGGGTGGAATTAGGGCTATTCCCTGCAACAATGCAAATATCTACCGCTACTGGTCTTTTATATGTAGTAAATTTTAATCTACATGGTGAACATGAACCAAGTACGGTATCGATCGTTGATCCAGAAGAAATGATTGAGATTAAGAGAATTGAAACAGGCATTATGCCTCATGGTTCACGATTAACAAATGACGGGTTAAAACAATATTCTGTGGCCATGATGTCTGGAATGCTTTATGAAATCGATGTTCTTCAATTTGATATTAGTAGGACTTTATTTACGGGACAAAATAAACATAATAAAATGCAACACACGATGGGCTCAATGGACCATAATAAACCAATGAAAAAACACACTATGCATAAAATGCCTACGGAGAAACCAACTTGGGTTTATCCACATCCGGCAGACACCCATGTTTATGTGGTAAATAATGGTATAGATAATGTTGTTGAGATTGATTTAAAAAAATGGGCAATTACTCGACAATTCAAGACGGATAAAGGTCCATATAACTGCGAGGTAAGTCAAGATGGTAAATACTTAGTTGTAACCTATAAATCCGCTGGAAAAACAGGCATTTGGGATTTAAATACTGGTCAGGAACTTGCCCGTCTAAAAAATACAAGAAGCGTAACGCACGGCGTTGTTATATCCCCAGATAGCCGTTATGCTTTCGTATCTGTTGAAGGTATTCGCGGTGAGCCTGGTTCAGTAGATGTATTTGATCTAGAAAATCTTACGTTAGTTGATTACGCCGAAGTTGGTAAACAGGCCGGAGGAATCGCGTTTTGGAAAATGGAAGATTAAGCCTTTAATTTTTATTTGACTTGTAGCGCCAAATAAATAAAATAATTATACCAGCCAGGTTTGGAAACCATATATAGGGATTGGACCATGGTATTCCATCAATATAAAAATCAGTAATTGGGTAAAATAGCTTTGTTGGAAAGTATTCCTTTGAATGAAAAGGAAAATCTAACAATATGTGAAACGGCCAGCCCAACATCGAAAAGGCCACCTCTTTTCGAAAACGATAAACAATACCAATGACGATAAAAGCAGTAACATAACTGTGACTAATATCGTAACATAGGAATAACCAGTCTGGTAATGATTCTAAAGGTGGCGGTCCGCCAAATTGGGGCACGGACCCGCTGAAGATGTTTATAACCATAAAAATACCAAAAGATGCAAGATCTGGCATTGCGCCAAAAAATAAGGCCTGCCATGGCATACCACGGTAACCAAATAAACCCCTACCCCATAATGCATGGCTAAGTGTATCCATATAATAATTTTATTTTAAAATATTTTACCGTATTTCAGATCAAATACTAAATGAAGCTTATTTCCATTCGCAAATGAAAATATTTGTGTCTCCAGGTTTATTTTGGTTTCGGTTTGATGAAAAAACAAGATATTTCCCATTTGGACTAAACATAGGGAAACCATCAAATCCTTCAAAATAAGTGATCCTTTCCAAATCTGTTCCATCTACATTTATTGAGTATAAATCAAAATCACGACCTTTTGGATCATGCATATTCGATGAAAAAATAATTTGATTATCTTGAGGAAAAAATATTGGTCCAAAATTTGCGGAACCATTATTAGTAATTTGCTTCTTATTTGAACCATCTGCATTCATGACCCACAGTTGTAAAGCCATTGGGCGAATTGAACTTTCAGATAATAGATATTTATAGTCAGAAATTTCTTTTTCTGTTTGTGGATAATAAGCTCGCCAAACAATCTTTGATCCATCATGGCTATAAAACGCTCCTCCATCATATCCTAATCTATCAGTTAATTGTTTTTTATTAGAGCCATCAGAGTTCATAGTCCATAATTCTAGATCTCCACTGATTAATGAAGTATAGATTATTTTCTTTCCATCAAAAGAATAAGTTGCTTCCGCATCATATCCAGGTGATTCTGTTAATGGAAAGGGATTTGATCCATCCAAATCAGCAGAAAAGATATCATAACCTTGATATAGCTTCCATACATATCCCATACTATAATCTGGTTTTGGAGGGCATGCTAAATCATCTAGAAAAGTAGATGAATAAATTATTTTGTTTGCATTAGGATATTGAAAAAAACTACAAGTAGTTACCCCTTGTCCATTGGATACACGATCAATTTTCCCTGTTTCAATATCCATTATATAAATCTGATCACATAAAGTATCGCCATCGTGACCCTGAAAGATTAATTTTTTACCATCTGGACTAAAATAGGCTTCTGCATTTTCTCCAGAAAATGTTAATTGAGAAATATTATTAAAATGGGTTTCTCCATCAATAATTAATGAGTTATTGAATATTAGGTTAAGATCTTGATTATTTTGATCAGCACAACTAAAAAGAGTAAAATTGATAATTAAAATATTAAAATTTCGCAACATACCTCCCTTTCTAATTTCATATTTTAAATTAGAAACATCTATATTATTTAATTATCTGTTCTAATTGATTATTTGCATATTTAAAAAGATCATGAGTATGAAGATATTTGAATTGGGCGCTTCTTCCTATCAGGTGAAAGTTTTTGAATTGATCTAAATAATGAAGGACTTTATTAATTTTATCCTTTACACCTATAGAAAGGATGGGATATGCATATTTAATTTTTGTAGTAGTAGAGTTAATAATTTTTCTTGGATCAACAATATTATTATTAATCAAAATCGATTTAATTCGCTTTATAAATTCATATTCAGATAATTGGTACATTGAATCATCATAATTACATGGAACTTCGATCACAATACATGTTTTTCCTTTTGGCGCCATAGCTTTACTTCTATTCTTTGGTTCATAAATTCTTGAAAATGGAAAATTAGAATCTGGAAAATAAATAGATGCATTCTCAGAAAATATCATTTGATCCAAAGTAAAAACACACAATCTTAAACTTCTAAACTGTATCTGATTAACAATATCAATAATTTCTCTTGGTGGAGACGGATTTAAAATATTTATTAATATATTAAGTGGAAGTGTGCAGAATAAATGATCAATATCTACAGTTTCCTTGTTAAATAAATTTATATTTTTTATTTCATTCTCATCATGAATAATTCCAATAATTTTTGAATTAAATGAAATATGTTCAACCCCAATGAAGTTTTTAATTGCTTCAAAAATATCGCCAAATCCACCTTGTGGATAATAGAAAGATCCATCTAAGTGTTTAGCATCCATTGATCCGTTTTTAAATGTGCTTGTGATTACTGCTTCTAAATTTAAATTTTTCAACCTATCACCAGAAATAGAAGTTTCTAGATTGTGAGAATCCTCTCCCCACAATTTTTCAGTATAATTAATTAGAAATAGATTTGATAAAGTCTTACCATACCTATGATATGCCAGCTCCTTAAAATTTTTAGGGATTTTATTTACTTTTATAAGATTAAAAATATTTTCAATAAATACTTTAACTATTTGAGGATAAGAAAAATTCTGAAAAATATTGGATAATTCTAATGGAAAATTAATCATTTTCTCTTTATAGTAAATTTTACTAGGAGCATTTACCATTTTAAGCTTTTCGCCAAGGAGTTCCTTCATTGATTCGGTTACCTTTTCATCCTTATCATGAAATCTATGCGCCCCCAAATCATATTTAAATTGATCAAAATTTTCCGTTTTACAAATACCGCCAACTTTATCAGAGCTTTCAAAAACCTCGAATGAAATATTCATTTTTTTTGCATAATACGCTACTGATAGTCCTGCAGGCCCCGCTCCTATGATTTTAATATCCATTATCTTTTTGGGACAAGATGATATGTATCTATTTTCGACCACATTCTATTCATATAAGGATTATGATAAAATACAGTATCAGATTTTACTATATAATGTTCTTCAAATAATTTCCTAAAGTCACCGATTACAATATTGTTCTTTCTAATATTTGTGATTTGATTAAAAACTTGCTGATTTTGCGGATCTATATCAAAAAAGTTTTTCTTCAGTCCATGTGATTTCAAATAATAATTAATTAAAGGAATACTAATGATATCTAATGAGTCATGTGAATCTTCAACATATTCATATAATTGAGAAACTGCAGTAGGCTTTTTATGTTGTGAATTCAAAGTAGTGGTTAGTGTGAACAAACTCAATAATAATATAGTCGCAATAGAATCATATAATATCGGTTTATACCTCCTACTATTTTTATAGGCAATCACTATAAATAATATGACAAATAGTAATACAGGTAATATGTGTCTACTTTTATAAATAATATTTTGAAATAATAATATCCAGATTATATAAGTAATTAAAGATAAAACTATTAGACTATACTGATACTTGTTCAACCAAGACCAATTTCCTATATATCTAAATTGGTACAGAAATAATAGAATACACAAGGATGTTACAATAGTTATCAATGCTCTATCGTTCCAATAACCACCTAACCCATCAGCCCATAATGATTGTATAAAGGTTGTGACTCTTTTGTACCAATCTAATTCTGTAAAGATTGTTCCACCAAAATCCATAAAATGACCAACAGTTTGCTTTGATGCTAAAAATAACAAGTTCTCAAATCCAGTAATGTATAATAAAGGAATAAACCAAATTGATATACCGATAAAGATTGAATACATTAATTTTATTTTATTTGGTTTTGTGACGATATTATAAATAATTGGAATAATTAATACTGGGATATAGGATAATCTAGTCCCAAATAATAATCCAGCAAGAAAATATCCATAATTAAGATATTTGTTTCTTTCAGCATCAAATATTAAATAATATAAGGCCATGACAGATATACTTAATCCCATTAAATCTGGCATGTAGCGATTGCTCATTATCCATATTAATGGATTAAAAAAAAGTAATAGTATCAAAAAAATACCCGGGGATGAAATAGGTTCAATCTTGCATATTTTGATAGAATAATAAATGATGATAAAAAGAGATACGCTACCAATAATAGAAAAACTAATACCCATATTTCCCGTCAAGAAATACAATAATTTTGCAACAAAACTGAATATTGGATAACCTGGGAAGTGCGGTTGCAACTTTACAAGATTAAACTCCTTTACACTTAAAGCAAAACGTAAGCTATCTATATCTTCTATATAATAAATTGAAGTTAATAAACGTGTAAATACACATATAAAGAAAAGAATTGGGAAAAAATATTTTTTATCTAACAAACTAATTTTGATCAATAGTTTTAATATAAATTAAGAAGGGTCCAAAAATAGACCCTTCTTAATTTATGCTAAGATTTAAAACAGGATGTTTCTACCAGTTCGCCACATTTGCATCAGAAAAGCCATATGAAGCTTTAAAAATAGCTCTAACCTCTCCTACTAATGCATCATGGTATGCCTGCATAGCTGAAAAATCTCCGTTTTCCGGATATACTGGAGCCGTACCCATAACTCCAAGTATACGATTTAAGTTATCATCAGGGATTACTTTGAAATCATTGTACATTAATCCATGGGTATATCCTCTCATCTCCCCCCAATGATTTTCATAATCTGCGGTCGCATCAGACATTGGTGCAGCAGTTGTATCACCAGCAGAAATGATAGCTGCAATATCTTCAGCTACATCATTCACATAATGAATTGAAACAGCTGCAACCACTTTTTCCCACTCATTAAGAATTATATCTCTTTGAACTAATATTTCTTCAAGTGGCGCCTGATTATAAATCAGGGTTCTACCTTCTAAATATGAATCAAAAATAGTTTTTGTGAAATCATGGTTAACATCACATCCACTACAAAGATCTCTCTTAGCTGCAGTAACTGCCCATCCAGAATTAAATTCTGATTTAAAATCAATAGAACCATCACCATTAGAATCATGATAAGGTCCTGTTTTTCTATCATCATCATCAGAATAACCTGTATTGTAGTCACGGGCCGCACCAAAGTAACCAAATGATTCATCCCAATGATGTTCCATTGCAGTGTAAGGATCCCCGTCATCAGACATAGTATTATCATCAGTTGGAATCTTATCCATATACTTTGTCGTTCCTTGCCAATATGCAACTGCACCCCAAAGTGTTTTTTGAATCATTTGATCAAGCCGTAGTCCATTTGCTCTCGTTTTTCCATTAGCTGCAAGTTCATTCAACCATCCATTTACAAGAGTTCCTGCATTTGCGTCATAACCAGGAAGGATATAATCAGATACCGCTTCCAGCCTATCATTCAAATGACTAGTGGAAATATCATGATATTTTGTTTGAACAGTTGTTAATCCGTCTGCAGCTAATATGGCTTGATCTGCATTATCATTAGCCATCATACTAAGTAACGTTGCAGGATTTCCTGAACCAGCATCTGTACCACATTGTGTTTTAATATCATTAACCAAAAGCTGTCTTACAACCTGGCCAGAATATGAAACACTTGATTCGCCTTCAGTAAACCTACTGTCAAATACATATTCAGTTGGTGTTTGTAGCGCTGTTGGTGTTGGTGTTGTATCATCTGTAGTCGCATCATCGTCCTCACATGCAACAAAGAGAACTAGAAATAATGCACTAAAGAACAACAGAACTTTATTCTTATCTATCATTTATAGATCCTTTCTTTTTTTGTTTTGTTAATGAGACTCATTATTAAGTATAAATATTTTTAATAAATTAAAATGTATAGTTTACTCCAATATTAATTTGTCTTCGTGATCCAGGAATAATGCCAGAGCTTATATTAGCAGCTTTCTGGCCTGGATTTGAATGCAACCGTGATCCTATATAAACATTATCAGTAATATTTTTTCCCGATAAGAATAATTGCATATTAGGACTGATCTGAAAATTGGCGCTCAAATTTATAAGATTATATGATGGTACAGGGCCAGTCACACCCAAATTATCCGTAGAGGTAATATTTTCAAAATCTGTATATACTTTGCTTACATATCTATAATCCATCCTAATGGAAAAGTTATCTATCAATCTACTTTCTAAGCCTATTGTTAAAGTATTCTTAGGAGAATAAGGTAGTTGTTTACCTTTTATACTTACTTCCGAACCATAAGTGCCTGATATATTTGAAACAATAACACCATCAATTACTTCTGTATCAAGAAATGAATAAGATATGTGGATATGTGGCAAAACACTCATAAAACTTGATAGATTAATAAGAGCTCTAAATTCTAAACCTTGGGTAATAACCTTACCTAGGTTTTTAAAAGCAGTTCCTCTACCAGCTGCAACAAGATTATTAATATTTATATGATATAGAGCTAATTCATAATCAATGGCTGATAATTCCCCACGAACTCCAAATTCTTTATTCCAACTCTGCTCTGCTTCAAGATCTAATCCATTATCTTCGATATTCATTCCAAAATTAACAATCTTAAGAGCACCACTAGAAGGCGGTGTGAAACCCCTGTGTATTCCACCAAAGACACTCATTCCTGAGAAACTCTTTATAAATCCAATTCCAGGTAAAGCTATAATAATAGTTTTATCCTGGTAAATTGATCCAGCAAGACGATCTACTCTCTCCTGTTCAAAAATTTCAAATCTTAACCCTGGCCGAAGGTTTAAGGATCCCATTTCAATAGATTCAGAAACAAATGCCGATAATGCAGTTGTCTCATAATGATGACTCTGACCAACAATATCTGGAGATTCATCTTCGGAAGCAGCAGGAATATAGTATATCCCTTCTCTACTATCAGTGCTAGTGCCAGATTTTTTATCATCAATAAAACGCTCCCAATATAATCTTGCACCTGCCTCAGTTGTTGAGTTAAATCCAAAAAATTTATGTTTTAATAAGTATGATTTTTCAAAACCAAGAACATAAAATGCTCTCAAAATACCAAAATTATCTTTTCCATTACCGGTACGAATAAGATTGCCACTACTATAATATGGTTGAGGCGTAGGATTTTGATTATCTATATCCGAAGCAAGAATAAAGATATCATTTTCTCTCCACCATCTTCTATCAAAAAATGAAAAATATGCAGTAGTTGTCTGAGATAATTTTGAATTTATTCGTTCCGTTTGAATAAGATCAATTGCAGCACGAAAAACCTTAAAGTTGTCATCTTCTTTGGGGTTGAATTTTGGATTATTATTAAAAGACCATTGAGTTAAACCAGTATATGTGGCATTAGAGTTTTCATAATTAATATTTGTTTTTAAATAAAGATTATTATTTTTTGAAGAAGCATAA
>Ga0310344_10004171_pt1 | contig 10732 bp, 5 predicted proteins | sample HC15DNA20200_MG_FD_203801 | JGI IMG/M metagenome (GOLD analysis project Ga0310344, IMG submission 203801) | Marine microbial communities from station ALOHA, North Pacific Subtropical Gyre - HC15-DNA-20-200_MG | ecosystem: Environmental > Aquatic > Marine > Oceanic | place: Pacific Ocean: North... | reverse complement strand
TAGGGCTCGCCAAGTGTCCGGCGGCCTTCTTTAGTTCTGCCTGTAAGTCGGCGTGGTTTTGAACAACAGGGTATTCCGGAAACTCACGGACGACGTTTTCAGGAGGCCTGAACAGGATACCTGCATCTGCCTCGCTCAGCATACTTGTGTCATTGTAGGAATCGCCAGATGCCAGGACTGAAAAATTCAACTTGTGAAATGCCTCCACCGCACGTCGTTTTGGATCCTCTTGTCGAAGCTTGTAGTCCAAGATTTCGCCCTTGTCACCTATATCGAGGTCATGGCAGAAAAGGGTCGGCCAACCGAGTTTCTCCATGAAAGGCATTCCAAATGGATAAAACGTATCTGAAAGTATGATTATTTGGGCCCAGGTTTTAAGTTCTTCTAGGAATTCAATGGCGCCCGGAAGCGGATCAAGGCCTTTAATCGTCTCCTGAATTTCGCGGATGCCTAGATTGTTTTGCTCTAGGATATTAAGACGATATCGCATGAGCTTGTCGTAATCAGGCTCGTCACGGGTCGTGCGATGAAGGGCATCTATTCCGGTACGCTCTGCTACACCGACCCAGATCTCTGGTATTAAGACGCCTTCTAGGTCTAAACATACAAGCAACACAGTAAAGTCCTTTATTCTGGAGCGGGTCCTGGGAATTCTTCTCGAAGTATTCTTTTCAGGATTTTACCTGACGGATTTCTGGGTATTTCTTCAATGAATTCTATCGCTTTGGGTTGTTTGAAGCTGGCTAGTTTTCCTTTGCAATGCGCCATGATATCTTGAGCAGAAAGCGAAGCGCCCAACTTTTTTACTACGATTGCCACTGGGGATTCACCCCATTTATCAGAAGGTTGTCCGATTACGGCAGCTTCAACAATCTGTTCATGGCTTACTAGGATATTTTCGATCTCTGCGGGGTAAATATTTTCTCCGCCCGAAATGATCATGTCTTTCTTGCGGTCCTGAATGTACACAAAGCCTTCAGAGTCGACAGTCGCCAGGTCTCCTGTGTATAGCCAACCGTCACGAATCGTTTCCGCTGTTGCGTCCGGCCTATTCCAATATTCCTTCATTAAATGAGGACCACTGACGATCACCTCGCCGACGTCACCAACTTCAACTTCTTGGCCACTCCCATCGACTACTTTTACACCCGTGTACAAAAAACCCGGCCCGGTCGATCCGGCTTTTGCAAGGGCTTCTTCTGGGCTAATCACGCAGGCTGGACCGCAAGTCTCGGTAAGGCCGTATATCTGATGAATTTCGATTCCAATCTGGTTGTAGGATTCTATAAGGGACACCGGTACAGGCGCCGCGCCCGATAGTATCCACCGCAAACTCGAGAAGTCATAGTTTTCAAAATTTGGCACCTGAAGCATGAATTGAAGCATCGCGGGGACACCGAGAGCAACGGTCAGAGATTCGGCGGCGATCGTTTCCCAGGCGAGCTTTGGGTCGAAGGCCCTCAGGTTCACCGCGGTCATGCCTCTAAGCAGGCACATGGTGACGGGCATTAATGCGCCAACGTGAAACATCGGGAGCATCTGAAGGTACCGGTCTCTGTATCGCAGATCAGCGGTCATTGTTACCGTACTACAGGCCCAAGTCATCGTATTGTGGGTGTGCACGGCACCCTTTGGTAACCCTGTAGTACCGGACGTGTACATGATGAAGAGAAGGTCCTCGCCACCCCCCACCAATTGAGGCTCAGCGGTTGACGAGGTGCTGCATTCTCCTTGGTAATGTAAAGCGAAATCCGGCGTGTCTTGGGCTTCTCCAACTCGAATGTAGGTCTTCAGATCCGTCTCGAGCGTTCGCAACGTCTGGATCGCTGCGTCGAACTCATTGTCGTAGATCATGACAGTAGAACCAGAGTCCTTGAGAATGAATGCAAGTTCATCTGGGACTAGACGCCAGTTGAGAGGAACCATGACGGCTCCAACTTTTGCTATGGCGTAGTATGCCTCAATATATTCCACTCCATTCATAAGCAAAAAAGCAACGCGGTCTCCGGGCTTTACCCCTTGGGCTAATAGTACTTTTGCGATTCGGTTACAGCGTTCGTTTAAGGCTTTGTAGGTGAACCTCTTGCCTGACTCCACTTCCACTAACGCCTCGAGATTTGGGGAAATTTGGGCGCGTTTCGTCAGATATTGTCCAAGGTTTTGCTGCATGGGTTAGGCTCCTGTGTTTCGGGCGGTAGTGGACCCACCTCACGTGGGTCTAATCCTTCTTCTCCTCTTTTCACCCTGTCTAATCTCTTCGATAAAAGCGAAAAAATTGAATTGGCGACGAGTGCCAGTATTCGCCAGGCTTGGCTCTTGATCAAGCGTTTAAGATGTTTAGATTCAAACGTGCCAGTTCTTCGATAGCATAGGGGGATGCGTAAGAAGAACGTTTCTGCCTTTTCGGGATTTTTCGTGGCTATCCTTTTCACTTTTTCACAGGGCTGCGGAGAGCCTTCGAGCCTTGATGATCCTTCTTCTGCAGGGCTACCCCCTGCGGTCGTCGAGGTAAAGGAGATTAATCCAGAGCAATTGAGATTGGTTTACGAGATCCCTGGGACTCTCCAAGCGGAAATGAGCGTCGAAGTAAAATCCGAGATTGAGGGAATAATTTCTAGTATAGGCTTTGAGGAGGGGCAAAAAGTATCAACCGGCGACTTTTTATTTGGACTGCGAGATTCCGAGCAAAAAGCCTTTTTGCACGAGGCAGAGGCGTCTTTGTCCCTAGCCAAGGCTACCCACACTCGTACTCTTGTTCTTGCCAAACGGGAAATCGTTTCAACGTCGCAGCTTGATACCGCCTATGCAGAATTGGCCGTCGCGAAGGCGAGAGTTGAACGTGCAAAGGTGAACCTTGAGAGGACCACTATCAGAGCGCCATTTGATGGTTCTGTGGGCGCTCGTGCCGTAGACGTTGGAGATCGGATTGGCAGTGAGGACGTGCTTGTACGAGTGGACGCTCTCGATAGGCTTCAGTTGAGTTTTTCTGTAGTCGAAGCCTACTCCGCAAGGGTAAAACTGGGGATTCCTGTGACAGTAGAGGTCGCTCCGTTTCCAGACGAGAAGTTTCCGGGCGAGGTGTACTTTATTTCTCCTGCTCTCGATGAAACTTTGAGGAGGCTTCCTATAAAGGCCTGGGTCCCCAATCCGGGTCATAGATTACGACCGGGTCTCTTTGCCAAAATTAAGGCCGAACTCTCAGAGCGATCTGATGCGCTTATGATTCCAGAATCTGCGCTCGTTTATGATCTTGAGGGTCCATTTGTATGGGTGCTCGATAAAGATAATAGGGCTCACCGGAATCCTATTGATCTAGGGTTTCAGAGTGACGGGAAAATTGAAATCGTGAAGGGACTTGCGCCAGGCTCCCGGGTGGTTGCGAGCGGTGTACATAAGGTGGTTGAAGGCTTTGTTGTTGCTCCTGCTCAAATGCTAGAAGGAGACGCTTCGTGATTTGTAAGGTTGAACAATCTTCAAGGAATAATCTGAAACGATGAAGTTCTCCGAAATTTGCATCGAGAGGCCAGTTCTTTCGACAGTAATGTCTTTGGTTATTGTGCTCTTCGGGATGGTAGCGCTCACGCGCCTCGCCAATAGAGAGCTTCCCGATATCGATCCCCCAGTGGTCTCTGTGACTACGATCTATCCGGGTGCGGCTCCGGAAGTAGTAGAGACTTCAGTTACGGAACCTCTGGAAGATCAATTAATAGGAATCGAAGGGGTAAAACACTTAACTTCCAAAAGTCGAGAGCAGGTCTCCGAAATTACCGTAGAGTTCGAGCTAAATAGAGATCTCGAGGCTGCGGCGAACGATGTTCGTGATCGAGTGGCTCGTTCAAGAAATGAGTTGCCGGAGGAAGTAGAAGAGCCCCTAGTAGCTAAACGAGACTCTGACGCGAATGCCATCATGTGGCTGGCTCTCTCGGGCAATAACTACACCATGCTAGAGCTTACTCAGCTGGTTGAGGCCAAGATTAAAGACCGCTTATCTAAGTTGAGCGGAGTTTCAGCGGTGATCATTGGTGGTGAGAGACGCTACGCAATGCGGATCTGGATTGATAACGCTCGGTTGACCGCGCGACGTCTGACAATTGCGGATGTCGCTTCTGCACTTAGTCGCGAGAACGTAGATCTACCATCTGGAAGAATGGAAGGAACGGATGTCGAATACACAGTAAGAAGTCTCGGTGAGTTAAAAACTGTCGAAGGTTATAGGAACCTTACCGTTGCTATGAGAAACGGCGATCCTATCCGTCTCGAAGACGTTGCGCGAGTTGAGGTTGGACCTGAAGATGAACGCAAGATAGTGCGGATTAATGGAAACCCCGGAATTGGTTTGGGCGTAGTGAAGCAGTCCAAAGCTAACACCTTGGCTGTTGCAGATCTCGTATATGATGAACTTCGGCGACTTAGGCCTAGTTTTCCCGAAGGAGTAAAGGTAGAAATAGCTTGGGACGGATCTCAGTTTATCCGCGAATCCATCCGCGATGTGACGCGCACTATTTTCGAAGCAGTCATCTTGGTTATTTTTGTTATCTATCTGTTTTTGAGAAGTGCTCGGGCCACGCTTGTTCCCGCGATAGCAATCCCGGTTTCAATCACCGGTACCTTCGCGATTCTTTATTTTCTCGGTTTTACTATTAACACTCTGACCTTGATGGGTATCACTCTCGCTATCGGATTGGTTGTTGATGATGCAATTGTTGTGCTCGAAAATATTTCTCAGTGGATCGAAAAAGGAAAAGGTGCAAAAGAAGCGGCGATTTCCGGTATGAAGGAGATCTCTTTCGCTGTCGTCGCGGCAACCATCTCCGCAGTTGCTGTGTTTGCCCCGCTAACATTTCTCACAGATACGACGGGCAGGTTATTTAGAGAGTTTGGAGTTACTGTTGCGGCGGCCCTTCTGATTTCGGGCTTTGTTGCACTAACGCTGTCTCCAGCCTTGTGCTCTTTAATTCTCCGAAGTCGTAGGAATGAGGGGGGTATGAAAGCTCTGTTAGAAAGAACTTTTGACGGACTCTCACGCGCTTATCAAAAGTCAACCGATTTTGTACTGGAACATAGGCAAATTGTTTTTGGGTGCGCCTTTGTTTGGATGGGTGGTGGCTATTTCTTGTACGGCACAATAGATCAGGAATTAGTTACACCCAATGACCGAAGTACGGTCATGGCATTCACTCAGGCACCGGAAGGAAGTACGATTGACTACACTAACAGGTATCAGCTCCAGGCTGAGGCGATAGTGAGCTCGCAGCCTGAAGTAGAAAAGGTTCTCTCCGTCGTATCGTTAGGCTTAGATACGCCGGGGCAAGTAAATGAAGGCTTCCTGTGGATTCCCTTGAAACCACGCGACAAGAGATTAAGAAGTCAGAAAGAAGTGGCTGATGGGCTTTTTGGACCATTCTGGGGCATTACCGGTCTTAGTGCTTTTCCGTTTGAACCCTCGCCTATGCGAACTTTTCGTGGGGCCCCGGTAGAGTTCGTTATCCAAGGTCCCGAGATGTCCGAACTAGATCGACTTTCGAATCAGCTGATTCGTGAACTAGGGGCAACGGGTGGGTATTCTCAAATGCGGGACGATCTATTTCTAAATAAACCTCAGCTAAATGTGGAAATCGATAGAGACCGAGCGAGTGATCTCGGATTATCGGTAAAAGACATTTCAACTACTTTGCAGATCTTGTTGGGCGGAGTAGATCTATCTACATTCAAGCTCGATGGTGAGACTTACGATGTTGTTGCTCAACTTCCTCGAGACTCGCGTTCTAGAATTTCTGACCTACTCAGACTCTACGTCCGTGGGCGCGATAATCGGTTAATTCCCTTAGCTTCTGTCGTGAAGGCAACAGAAACAGTTTCACCTCGTGCACTCTCCCACTATGATCGAATACGTTCGGTAAAGGTGCAGTCCAGGCTGGGTTCGTTTGCCCAGGGTGAGGCCTTGTCGAGGGTAGAAAGTTCTGCCAGAGAGTTACTTGCGGATCATCCGGCTTATGACATTGCGTTTGTAGGAGAATCTGAAAAGTTTTTCGAATCGAGCGGCTCTCTTGCCTTCGCCTATATTTTTGCAATCGCGGTCGTATTTCTCGTTCTGGCTGGACAGTTCGAAAGTTTCATTCACCCATTAACGATTCTCGTCGCAGTCGCCCTGTCCTTTACAGGAGCTCTTCTCGCTCTAAAGCTTACTGGTACAACACTTAACCTATACAGTAAAATTGGACTGGTAATGCTCGTAGGACTGGTCACTAAAAATTCGATACTAATCGTAGAGTTTGCAAATCAACTTCGAGAAGCAGGAATGAATATTCGAGAAGCCATACAGGAGGCTGCAAGATCTCGTTTCCGCCCCATTTTGATGACAGCGATTGCAACCATTGCGGGGATTCTTCCAATTGCATTAGGACACGGTGCGGGAGGGGAGACGAGGGCACCTCTTGGGATCGCAGTGGTCGGGGGTATGTTTTTTTCAACGCTACTAACTATTTTTGTGGTGCCAGCTACCTATCTAACTATCGAAACACTGCGAATTCGAGAACGATGAGAGAACTACATCCAGCTATGGGGTTTCTTTATAGGGCGACACGTTGATGGATTTCCTGACAGCGTTGCTGTTTGGTCTGCTACAAGGGCTTTCGGAATTTTTACCAGTATCAAGTTCAGGTCATCTGGTAATTGGTCAGAAGCTCATCGATGTGGAGCCAACGGGAATAGTCCTAGAGGTGTTTCTTCACTTAGGGACATTATTGGCGGTTTTGTTGTTTTACAAAAACACCGTGTTTTCTCTTGTCGTAGGAGCATTTAAGCGAAAGAAGAAAGAAGTTCGATATCTGGGTAAGCTCGTGGTTGGTACGCTTCCCGTGGCTACCTTAGCTGTGTTCGCGAGAGATATTATACAGGGAGCTTTTGAATTAGGCTGGGTCACAGGTGTCTCATTGATTGTCACTGGGTTTGTACTTTTTTCAACTAAGAAATCTTTGACCACAAGGACTGAGCGAGAGCCAAGCTGGTCTGAAGCTTGGTGGATCGGCTGTGCTCAAGCGATTGCCATTCTGCCTGGGATCTCTCGAAGCGGTGTAACTGTATCGGCGGCATTGGCGTTTGGTATTAGTTTCAAAAGTGCAGCCGAATTTTCATTTATGCTGTCACTGTTAGCTATTTCGGGCGCGACTGTAATGTCCGTTCCTGAATTTTTTGCGGAAGGAAAGTTGTTCCAATCGAGTCTGTTTTTTGGGGCCTTTGTTGCTGCAATCTCGGGCTTTGTCGCTCTGGGCCTTTTTATACGATTTCTTCGGTCCGGTACACTCCATCGCTTTGCATATTACGACTGGATAGTAGGGGTGCTATTTCTTGTTTGGCTTTTTGTTGAGTAGTGTCCGCGCTTAGGGTTCTAGAATTGGTTGGAGCCTCTGTGCAGGAGCGGTCTCGCGTAGTTTTTTTAAAGCTCTAGCTTCTAGTTGTCTCACACGTTCCCGGGATAGGCCCAAAGATTGTCCAATTTGCTCCAAGGTGTGCTCATCCTCACCGCCTAGTCCATACCGAAGGCGCAGTATCAATTGCTCACGATCAGACAAGCTAGAAATGAGATGTCCAACTCCCACGCGCATTCGATCGTCATCTATTCCACCGGTGGGCTTACCGGTTATCGGATCAGCTACGAAGTCTTCGAGCCGCTTTTCGGTGCCCGAAACCGTAGATTCAAGAGAGATAGCTTCTCGCGACAAACGATCGAGGGACTCCAGAGAGTCCTGATCTGTTTCCAAAGCCGGCGCAAGTTCAGCGGGCGTCGGTTCACGCCCGAGTTTTCCTGTGAGCTCGGACTTTACTCTTTGGCTCCGCTGCAATCGATCGTGCACATGTGACGGAAGTCGGATAGTCCGAGAATGGTTTTGAATCGCTCGAACTAAAGCTTGTCGTATCCACCAAACAGCATATGTGGAAAATTTAAAGCCTCTCCGGTGGTCGAACTTTTCAACTGCTCGGATAAGCCCAAGGTTCCCCTCTTGTATAAGGTCCGGAAAAGAAAGACCTAGATTTCGATAGTCTTTGGCGATTGCGACGACTAGCTTAAGGTTGTGCTCGATGAATCTGTTCTTCACGAGACTCATGCGGTTGTGAGCGTCCTCAACATCTCCAACTCGGGAACTCAAGACATCTCTCAGAAGACCCGCTTCGGCTTCAAGCTCCTCTAGTCGTTTTGTCCCACGGCGTGTTCTACGTACTTGTTTGAATAATGCACTCACTAGTTGTCGAAGTTCTGAAAGTAGGGAAAGCGAAAGGTGTGCACTGTGGAGCTCTTTAGATATTTCTTTTTCAACTTTGGTGAGGGCAGATCTTTCGGCACCTTCCTTAGTAATTCGTTCATGCTTGGCTAGATGTTTTCGAGTTTTTTCGACGGCTTTTTCTACTCGAGCCGCAACTTCACCAGTATCTTCGTCACCAGCAGCCTCTGATAGTTTGGCTCCTGTATGGGATAGAGCTCTCAAGCCATCCCATCTGGCTACTACGTGTCGAGCTGCTGCTGGCACAAGGTATAGTGAGTTTCTTAAGGCGGCAGTCGCGTCCTCGAGTTCTTTGGCAAGAAAGACTTCTTCTTCACGTTTTAATGTACGTGTACTGCCGATTTCCTGGAAATAGGATTCGAGCGGTCTTCTGTCGCGAGAAGCATCGGCATTTTCAGCTGGTAAAGCAACACCCACGCCACTCGAGCCGCGGGCGCCTTCTTGTGTTAGGGCTTGAAATTTCTCCTCTAGTTTTCCGGCCTTTTGTTTCTTGACGGTCCCTACTTTTTCGCCTTTGGATAGAGCGGAACCGTTTTTTACTTCGGAGTGCATCGTATTTTCATTGCTTATTTTTGCGCTTGCTTGCTCGTTTGGCACGACCTTGTTCTAACCTCTGGATTTGCCCCGTGTCCTTGTTGAGCCCTGTCGTCTCAGGGGATGGTGACGTTCCATTTCAAATTTTCGTGTTATGCAAGTCCCTCACGGGCACAATCCCAGTTTTCACTGAACTCCTTCTCCGGGGTTTCTTGCCCTTTGAAGTCAGGAGTGCCAACCAGGAGTTGGATGCTGCTTCAAGGGAAAAAGTTCACTAGTTGAAACTGGGCTGCTGCATTCTCTTATCAAATCGAAACAATTTCCAGTTATTTTTAGCAAGTTGTGAATTTGAAAACGGTGCCCGGTTGCGACTTCTCCATGATAGTAAGTTAATGTAGGTAAAAAGATACATTAAAGTAAAGGGAGTTAATGATTGAAGTGTCTTTAGGCCAGAATGCCTCTACTTTTATGTTTCTTAGCTCTAGTTTAAAAGCCCCAGATATAGGGAACAATTAACAGGGCAATTAGCGCACAAAGTAGGTTGAGTGGGGCACCAAACCGCACAAAGTCAGAGAATCGATAACCCCCGGGGCCATAGACCATTAGGTGAGTGTGGTAGGTGGTTGGATTCATAAAGGAGCAGGTAGCGGCAATCGCTACTGTGATTGCAAAGGTCCTCGGCTCCGCCCCAATGGAAGTAGCTGTCGCAAGGGCTACCGGAACCATAAGCGCAGCGGCGGCCGCGTGATGCAGCAGCTCCGCCAGAAGCATCGTCGCAAGATATATGGCGATAAGTGAGGCAACTGGCCCAAAGGTCCCCGCAGTACCGACAATGCCTTCTGCGATCCAATAGGCTGCTCCGGTCTTTTCCATCCCTAGCGCCAAACCGAACCCTGATCCAATTATCACAAGTACTGGCCAATCAATAGCTTGCCGGGCTTGACGGCCGGTTAGACAGCGTGCAAAAAGCATAGTGCCAGCTGCAAGAAGTGCGGCGATAGCGGCATGAGCCAAATTGAGAGCGATAACTCCAACCATGCCAGCAAGGCAGAAGAAAGCGAAACCCGACTTCCCCTTTCTCTCCGATCGCTCGGTAATCTCGATTGGGTTTATCAGATAAAAATCTGGATTGTTCCGATGGGTTTCTAGGAAATCTCGACCGGCTTGCAGAAGAAGAGTATCTCCTGGGTGGAGAACGATGCTTCCTATTTTGCCAGCTAACCGTTCACCATTTCGATGCACTCCAACTACAGCAGCGTCGTATACGGTCCTAAATCGGGCCTCCTTAATGGTCTGGTGGATGAGAGGGGAGGATTCCGAAATCACAGCTTCCATCAATCCGTGGGCCTCAGCCATGTTCTCGTCTACTGTGCTTGGCTGAAGTCCTGGGATACGTTGGAGGTCTACAATTGTCGAAACGGCTCCTGCAAAGATTAGCTCGTCACCTGCCTGAATTAGTTCGTCGGGCCCAACAGGCGTTAGAGTCTTTCCCTCACGATCGATTTCAACTAAAAAGAGGTTGGACAACTGTCGTAGTCCGCCATCTTGAATCGTCTTCCCGGTAAGTATGCAATTGTCGCCTACTCGCATCGCCGTGAGGTACTCCCTTCTGTGCTCCCCAAGATATTCTCCTGGGTGTTGGCGCTCGGGAAGTAACTTTTCTGCCGCAAAGATCAAATAACAAGTACCCCCTCCAACGAGCGCGAGTCCTACTGGAGCGAGCTCGAATAATCCCATTGGTTCAAGTCCAGAACTGATTATCAGGCCTGCGACTGTGAGGTTTACGCTCGTCCCGATCAGGGTCGTTGAGCCGCCTAGTATCGTTGCATGAGAGATGGGCATTAAGAAGTGGCTCGCGGCCAACCCTCTTCGTCGCGTCCAGTCCCGAATCACCGGAGTAACGCTTGCCACTATCGGTG
>Ga0310344_10004170_pt1 | contig 10733 bp, 11 predicted proteins | sample HC15DNA20200_MG_FD_203801 | JGI IMG/M metagenome (GOLD analysis project Ga0310344, IMG submission 203801) | Marine microbial communities from station ALOHA, North Pacific Subtropical Gyre - HC15-DNA-20-200_MG | ecosystem: Environmental > Aquatic > Marine > Oceanic | place: Pacific Ocean: North... | reverse complement strand
GAAGCGTCATCAACATAGATGTGCGATCCGATGTGAAGCCCCGTGGGAAGTTCCAGACTACCGGCCGCTATCGACAAAGATGAAGATCCGTCCCGCTTCCAGAATAGGCTGGAACCGCACTGTCTGCAGAATCCCCTTTGTGCAATGGCTGAGGATCTGTACCAGCGCAGGTAATCGCGCCCATGAATTGTCACTTCATTATCCGGCGCTGCTGTTGCGGCCCACAGGTGGCCGCTGTTGCGCCGGCATTGGGAACAATGGCAGACCAGGACCTCACGAAGCTCTGCTTCCGTTTCGAACGTCACAGCGCCACACAGGCAACGGCCGCGTTGTTGTTCAGTACTCATTTAGACGCTCTGCGCCGACGACCTCGACGTTGTTCACGCGTAACCGCTGCGGCAGACATCACCGGTTCCCGGTACTTTCCAATCCAGTGCAGACAATCCGGGTCGTGCCCCATCATGACATCTGCTCCGAAAACAGCCTGCATCACTTCCCCGTGTAACGGATTGGTTATTGCCGAGGTCATCCCCGCGGCAATGGACATGGAGAGAAATGCCGAATTCAGGCCGTTTCGGTTGGGTAATCCGAAGCTGATATTGGATGCCCCGCAGGTCGAATTAACCTTGAGTTCTTCCCGCAGCCTCCGAAGAATGTGCATGACCTGGCGGCCTGCGTCATTCAGTGCTCCTATGGGCATCACCAGCGGATCGACGATCACATCGTGCCGCCGGATACCATGATCTGCAGCACGCTCGACGATCTTTCTCGCGACTTCAAAGCGTACGTCCGGATCTTCGGAGATGCCGGTTTCGTCATTGGAAATTGCGACTACAGCTGCATCAAACTTCTTCACCAGCGGCAGAACGCTTTCAAGGCGTTCCTCTTCACCGGTGACCGAATTGACCAGGGCTTTGCCCTGATAAACTGACAGACCTGCTTCAAGCGCCGCAACAATAGAAGAGTCAATAGACAACGGTACATCTGTGAGTCCTTGCACGAGCTGTATGCACTCGGCGAGAATCGCCGGCTCATCGGCGAGCGGAATTCCAGCATTCACATCCAGCATGTGGGCACCCGCCTCAACCTGGGCCAGTGCATCGGTCTCTACCCGACTGTAATCCCCCTGCCGCATCTCTTCAGACAATATCTTTCGGCCCGTGGGATTGATCCTCTCGCCGATAATACAGAACCGCTCGTCAAAGCCGATTCGGACTTCCCTGCTGGCGGAACTGACTACGGTTGTCGTCACTGGGTGTATCTCCGGATTGAGGCGGGGGGAACGGACTCAGGGTTCAGCGGTGTACGTCCGCCCAAAACACCGGAGCTTTGTATGATTTCGCCGATCGACTGCTCTTGCCGGTAAGCCATGATGTGCAGCCCGCTGACGCCTTCGATCTCACGAATCTCCTGCATCAGTTCAATGCAGACTGCTGTGCCTTCGCGTCGTGGATCCCGGGCACTTTTCAGACGCGAAATCACGTTGTCCGGAATACAGACGCCCGGGACGTTTGTACGAATCCACTCTGCGGCCCGCGCCGACACCAGCGGACCCACCCCTACGAGAATAAAACAGCGTTCGTGGAGCCCGAGATCACAGACCTGTGACATGTACTTGCGTAGCCTTGGGACGTCAAAACAGTACTGTGTCTGGACGAACTGGGCACCCGCTTCGATTTTCTTCTTGAGACGATAGGGACGGTAGTCCAGCGGTGGTGCATAAGGATTGGCGGCAGCCCCGACGAACACCTTCGGTGGCGACGACAGTTTACGGTCACTCAGAAACCGGGATTCATCGCGCATACAACAGACCGTTTTGAGCAGTGATATACAGTCGAAGTCGAACACACCCTTGGCATCGGGCTGGTCTCCCGCCTGTACACCATCACCGGTCAGGCACAGGATATTGCTGACGCCCATTGCAGCAGCACCAAGCACATCGCCTTGAATCGCGATCCGGTTCCGATCCCGGCACGAAATCTGCATCACGGTCGAATATCCCGACCGAGTCAGCAGTGAGCACACCCCCACGCTGGACATATGGCAGTTGGCGCCCGAACCATCTGTTGCGTTTATCGCGTCCACGTGGCCATCAAAATAGGAAGCACGCTGATAGACGTCAGCAGGATCCGCCGAATCCGGGGGAGAAAGTTCCGCTGTTACGGCAAAATGGCCTCCTCTCAGGACCTGCTCCAGCTGGCCGGCGGAAGAATACCCAGCTCCTGGAGAATCGTGGAACGGTCGAAGCTGATCACCAGCCGGTTTCATCTCTGAAGTTCCCTGCCCTGGGGCATGGCAATCTTTCCCAGACGGACCTCCCGCAACCAGGAAGAATGCCCCCGCTGGGTATTTGGCAAAGCCGCCTGCACCTTGAGCATTCCGGAAGCGTTTCGCATCGTCTTGGAACCCGTCCAGGCATCGACCCAGACACAGCGCATGGCTGGCAGGACTTCGCAGCCACCATCTTCCCGCACGCCGCCGCAAGGCCCATTGCGGAGTTCCTTCGGGCAGTTCATCGGGCAGGACATGCCGCTGTCACCGAGTAGGCAAACCCCACACATGCGGCAATCGAAAAAGGTCTCCTTAATGCATTTTTCGATGAAGCTGACGGGGCGCTCGATTCGTTCATAGCCGATTATCGACCACAGCGGATGCAGAAATTTAAGGACACCTTCAAACCATCGATAGATCAGTTCAAGCAGGCGGGCGTTGCGCACCGACCATCTTCGCACCACGTACACGGTTCCCCCTCGGATGGGCCTTAGGTGTCTTCCTGACCCATGCCTTTGGCTCGAATCAGCGCCAGCAGATCTTCGTCTGAATAGCGCGCTTCCAGAGAATCTGCAGTTTGCCGGGCGGCTTCTTCCAAGTTGTCAGAACAGGTCGACGCCTCACGCCGCCATTCACTGAGATACGCATCACTGCTGCCTTTACCCGCACGCATGGCTGCCCTGTCAATAGCTTCCTGAAAACGGCGGCTCAGTTGAACCTTGCTGGTGGTCCGTCCCTTTTTTGCGATTACCTGTGAGGGGATGTCCCGCCAGTAGACAGTAATCAGTTTAGCCATCACCGCAGGCCCCCGGTTTGTGGGGGATCTGCGAACCGTCCAATCTGAACAGCGAGCTGCCCATAGCCGGTTGACAGCTGCTCAAACGGCAGCTGAAGTCGGTCTGCCGCCTGCCGGGCTTTCGCTACAAGTTCAGGTGAGTTCTCTTGAGAAAGGTATAACAGACGGGAATAATTTCCGAAATAAGTGTCCCTGAGAGACGGATGACGATCAATACCGAGATCCTTAATCACCAGCCGATCAAAATGTCGGGCCAGGAAATCCGTCAGATAAAACGTACCAGGTTCTGCATCCTGCAGACGGTCAAACACCGAGTAGCCAGCATAGAACTCATAACAATGCGCGCCTTCCAGGCGTTGCACACCTTTTTCCTCCAGCACTCGATCGAGCAGTCCCCCTGTCCCGCAGTCCGCGTAGGCCACGAAAATTTCGCTGTAGTGCGGCGCCTGAGCTTCGATTTTGCCGCCCACCAGAGGTGGAATTTTCTCCGGCCTATTGTGGAGACTGGCCGGCAGGCATTGAACATCAATACTTGTCCAGCCGTTCAATTGGATCACCTGCTGAATCTCCCGGGCTAGGGCGCCGCAGGCAATGATCAACCTCTTATTGTTCTGGTTCACTCAACCCGTTCCTTAAGCACACCGGACGCATCCGTGCGTAGCAGATTCGCCGGAACGCAACGACGTCTGATGAATTCGCTGTCTCTCATGTTCGGCTTTTTCGGGCGCTACTTCAGGCAGGCAAAGGTTCTCCACGACGCTCTGCGACCAGACGTTTGGCGGTCTCGACTGCAACAGCCGCATCCCGACAGTAGGCGTCAGCACCGATCGCCGCACCGAATTCCTCGTTCAATGGTGCACCACCGACCATGACGATATAGTCGTCTCGAATCCCCTGTTCAACCATCGTGTCAATTACGACCTTCATGTAAGGCATGGTGGTTGTCAGCAGGGCGGACATTCCGACGATATCGGGTTTGTGCTCCTCGATCGCCTCGAGGTAGTTCTCGACGGGATTGTTGATACCGATGTTATAGACCTCGAAACCCGCACCCTCCAGCATCATGCTCACCAGGTTCTTGCCGATATCGTGGATATCACCTTTGACCGTTCCGATCACGACCTTACCGACCGTTTCAGCGCCAGTTTCTGCCAGCAGCGGACGCAGAATTGCCATGCCACCTTTCATCGCGTTGGCCGACATCAGAACTTCCGGGACGAACAATATTCCGTCGCGAAAATCGATACCGACGATACGCATGCCTTCAACCAGCGCATTGGCCAGGAGCTTGTCCGGGGCCCAACCACGCTCCAGCAGAATGTTGGTGCCTTCTTCGATCTCCTCTTTTAGGCCATCGTAGAGGTCGTCGTGCATCTGCTCAACAAGCTCTTCATCGGACAAGGAACGCAGGTCCAGTTCTTCTTCTTCGGTATCGGTCATGAGTCCTGAGCTTTCCGGTAGGAAGGTAAATGTTTACACGATGGGTCAGTTCGCCAGATTAAAACCTTGCAGCAGCATCGCAAAACTGGCATCGGAGAACAGTCATGGCTATGTGTCCCGGCCACCCGATCGAGAATCGACAGGGCAGGATTCTAGCTGATCCTGTTCGGACACTGAATCTGTGTACAGCATCTTCGGTTGCACAAACCAGTCCATTCATTCTCGACCGTTCTCCGGTAAGGAGGAGACAGAACGACGTAGCGAATTGTAGATTCAGTCGATCTGGATATTGGTTTGGGGGCGACATCAGGCATCTGCTTTGCGACACCGGCCGACTGATTACCGAAGCCAGCCGTGGTGCCTGCACTCACCGCGCTGCGGCGTGCCGGGCAGGCCTCAGAAGAAGCGTAGAAAAATGCCGGAACGGACTTTGGGATCAAAGCACGTCGATTTTGCCGGCATCACACGGCCCAAGTCCGCGACAGCCATCAGGTCCGACATCGAAGTCGGGAAACAGGCGAAGGCAACCTGCCAGCCTTCAGACAGACGCTGCCTGAGCCCTTCCAGCCCGGAATTGCCGGTCACATAGTCCAAGCGGGCATCTGAGCGGCTATTGGCGATCCCCAGCAGGCGTTCCAGAATGAGGTTCTGCAGAAGAGACACATCGAGCCTCAGGACAGGGTCCTGAGGCACCGATTCCTGCCTAACCCTGAGCCTATACACCGATTCCCCAACCAACATGACAAACTCACCCGGCGATTGCGGCAGGGTGGCTTTTTGCGGGTCTGCCAGGGGCTCGACAGCGAAGTGCTCGCTGATGCCGTCTACCAGTCGCTGCAGGGACAGCCCGTTAAGGTCCCTGACACACCGGTTGAACGCCAGTATTCTCAACTCACTGGCAGGAAACAATGCCGCGAGAAAGTATTTCCAGGAGTTGCTGCCATGATCATCGGCTTCTGCTACCTGCCTGGCGAAATAACGACTGCTTGCGGCGGTTCGATGATGACCATCTGTCAAATAGGCTGCCGACACAGCAGAGAACCCGTTCTGTAGCGTCTGAATATCGCCCTTGTCGGTGACGCACCAGACGCGCTGTCTGACCCTGTCGTTGAGCAGAAAATTCAATTCCGGGGTGCGGCTGGTGATCTCTGACAACACTGCACTGATAGACGGGTTATCCGGGTAAGCCAGACAGACCGGGCTTGAGCTTACCCCGACAACCTCAAGATATCGGGTGAGTCGGTCTTCATGATCTGGCCGGGTGTGCTCGTGACGTCGGATTCGACCGGAGTGGTACTCGTCGATGGGAACTTCTGCTACCACCGACGTCTGGACATGATCTTCCGTCTGCAGGCGATAGACATAGACGGCGTCTTGGTCAAACTGCCGGAACGAACCGTCGTCCAGCAAACCCCGCACCGTTGCCCGGTTGCGTTGGAGCAGGGTTTTCTCCGACGGCCGGGCGGATTCGGGAAATTCTTCTTCCACCCGCATAGCATTGATGAAATTCGAAGGGTTTTCGCTGCTGAAAACGGCACGCTCGGCCGGCAGCATTGAGTCGTAGGCGGGCGCCACCACCGCCCCCGCACGATCTGCACTAACCAGGTAGGGCCGGAACGGGCGAATCTGTGTCATGCGGACTTACCTGCCTACCAGCTATCGGTCAGACGGGATGGTGTTCCCTGAAATCAACCATGAAGTCAGCCAGAGCCTGTACGCTGTCCCTGGACATGGCGTTATAGATGCTGGCCCTACAGCCTCCCACGCTGCGGTGCCCTTTGAGGTTCAGTAACTCCGCCGATTCAGCTTCTTCCAAAAAACGCTTCTCGAGTTCCTCGGTGGTCAGCCGGAAAACCACATTCATCACCGAACGGGAGCCCGCATCGACCGGACAGTAAAAATAGCTATCACTGCCGTCTATAACGGCATAAAGCATTGCTGCTTTGGCCTGAGCTTCGGTCGCTATTGCCTCTAGACCGCCTCGGGCATCCATCCAATTCAGGATCTTGCCCAGCATATAGATCGGAAACACGGGGGGCGTATTGAACATCGAATCTTTTTCAGCGTGGACGTCATAACGTAGGTAGCGACCGATATCCCGGTTACAGTGCTCCAAAACCGAGTTCCGAACGAAGACCAGTGCCATACCCGCCGGGCCCAGGTTCTTCTGCAGCCCACCGTATACCAGGTCGAAACGATCCCACGGTACGGGCCGGGACATGTAATCGGAGGACATATCACACACCAGGGGCACGTCAACCGATGGCCAGTCGACGTACCGGGTTCCGCCAATAGTCTCATTGGAAGTGATATGCAGATAGCAGGTATCAGTCTGCAGCTGCAGCTCGTCTGTTGCGGGCATCCGGGTGTAGTGACAGCTCTTCCCATCCCAGGCCGCATAGACCTCACCGTAGTGCCGGGCATCGCTCATTGCACCCTGGGCCCAGCTTCCGGAGTCGACGTAGGCGGCGCGGGTTCCCTGCCGGAGCAGATTCATCGGGACCATCGAGAACTGCAGGGTCGCTCCTCCCTGCAGGAAAAGAACCTCAAACTCGGCCGGAACCTGGTACACCTTACGGCACATCGCCATGGCTTCGTGGTGGACTTGTTCAAAATGCCTGCCGCGGTGGCTCATTTCTATCAGCGCCATGCCCGCACCGTGGTAATCGACAAATTCAGCCTGCGCCTCCTGCAGTACCTCCAGCGGCAAGGTCGACGGTCCAGCACTGAAATTATGGATTCGACGAATCATGCTCGGTCTCCCATCCTGCCCTGTGTCTGATCATTGCGCCATATTGACGCAGTTTCTAATTTTACCGACCGCAAAAGCCTCAATGACCTCGATCACACCCTCGGCTACGGCTGCCTGGGCTTGTTCCGTCGATGCACCGATATGATGAGTACCGTATACATTCGGATGACTGGCAAGCGCTGAAGAGAATTCGAATTTGCCCTTTGACGGTTCGTTATCGTAAACGTCCAGTCCAGCGTAGATGTCCTTTTCGTCCATCGCAGCGATGAGTGCCACCTCGTCGACAATGTCGCTTCGGGACGTATTAATGATGACTGTACCTGGCGCCATGCGGTCCAGAAGATCCGTATTGATGATCCTCTGTGTTTCAGGGAGTGATGGCACGTGAAAGCTCAGGATTTCGCAACGCTGCACCAGTTCTTCCAGGCCGGCGACACGCTTGATGCCGCCTAAACGCATCAGGCGCTGGTGAGTTTCCTGCCAGCGGCTTGGCTTGTCGATCACGTACAGCTCCATCCCGAACGCGTGGGCACGTTCGAGTACCGCCAACCCGATTGAACCCAGACCCATTACACCCATCTTGCGGCCCATCAAGCCGCGGGCTTTGCTGAAACGTGCTTTGTCCCAGTTTCCAGCGCGAAGTTCAGTGACGTTGTCCGGAATGCTCCGGTCTATCGCGATGATCAGACCCATCACCAGTTCTGCTACTGCGGCAGCATTGCGTCCCGGGACATTACAGACATAAACGTTGTTCTCGGCCGCGTGGTCCTTGTCGATGGTGTTGGTACCGGCCCCGGCCCGGATGATCATTTTCAGCACCCTGCCGTTCGCAATCGTTTGAGCGCTTACGCGGGTGCTGCGGACCACCAGGACCTCGTTATCCGCGACGGCTTCAGGCAGGGTATCTCCGTCGAGCTCAGGACACACCCGGCAGCTGTGTCCCCGCTCTTGAAGCAGATCAACAGAAGAGGCTGGAAACTTGTCAGCGAACAGTATTTTCATTCACCCCGATCCTATTATCTGAGCCCATTAGAGCAGCCGATCAATCAAATTCCATCATCAGCGCAAGGCCGATTGTCGATGACTGCCAGGGCAAAGAAAACCCTCGGGAAAGGAAAGATACGGTGACGGACCGTCATGATTCGCATCAGGATAATGCCCTGCTGCAGGCACCCTCCCGCGGACCCGTACCGTTGTGGCTGCGGTGACCGGGAGCGATGGCCTTCTGTACAGGCGGGGTTGGGGTTCCTGGGCCGGAGGGTCTCAAGAATCAGGAAAGTAGGCCTCTGTGCTACCTGATCTCCAGCAGCTCAATCTCGAATACCAGGGTCTGATTGGGCCCGATCAGTCCGCCGGCACCGGCTTTACCGTAAGCCAGTTCCGGTGGAATCACCACTTCCCAAAGCGCACCCTCACCCATCAGCTGCAGGATTTCCTGCCAGCCAGGAATAATGCCAGCGAGGCTGAAGGTGGCCGGCTGGCCACGCTTGTGGGAGCTGTCGAACTCGGTGCCGTCCGGCAAGGCACCTCGATAATGAACAACCACAGTGGCCTCTGGTTTGGGTCTTTGCCCAGTTCCCTCCTTGATTACCCGGTAGAAGAGTCCGCTTGCAGTTTTTTCGACTCCGTCCCTGGCAGAATATTCGGCACGAAACTGATCCCCGGACTCGCCGTTCGAAGCCGCTGTTTCATTCATCCTTCCTATCTCCTGTTCTTCCTTGGCGGTGATGGCCGCCATCATTTCGCCCTCGCTGAGTGCCAGACCCCTGCCTGCCAGGACATCAGCAATGCCGCGGGCAAACGCGTCGGCGTCGATCACCACGCCTTCGGCATTGATCTGCTGTGCGATCTGGCTGCCGATCTGGTAACCCAACGCGTAACTGTACTTCTGCTGGTCCGTCTCAAGTGGGCTTTCATCCGCTTGTAAAGGTGAGACCAGCATAAGGCCGGCCAGCAGAGCAAAAACTTTACTCATCACTTTCATAAGATCCACCTAATCTCGATTACGTTATCCCGGAGTACCAGAGCTTCCTGTTTCAGGGAGCGTCAACTCTTCCGGTGCCGTCCTCGCCGGCAATACCCTGCACCTCCAGCGTGACATGGGCGACCCGGGGACAAAGTTCCCGTAGGCGGGATTCTACCTCGTCTATGATTTTCTCCGTACGCTCCAGCGTTGCCTTCACTGCTGCCCGGTCAGCCAGTTCAGCAACTAGCTGCTCTCCGGCCCTCTGTTCGGCGGGAACAGCGCGCAGCAGGTCCTCGTGATATTTTTTAATGGTCTTGTGTAATCCGGAAAACACGGTTTCTGCCCTCAGCTCGATTTCCCCTACCAGGACCGTGTTTTTTTCGTCGATGACAATGCTGCGCACGTCATGGAACCGCTCGATTTCCGGGTGTTCTTCGGCAGCGGTCGCAAAAGCTCGCTCGGCATCTCGGTCACGGATGTCGGTCAAGAACCGCATGTTGATTATCCCCAGGAATACGGCCGTCAGACCAAGCAGTAGTGCGATTACCACTGAGAAAGCGATGTCCCACACCACAGCCCCGGTCAATTCACTCAGAGTGATTCCGATCGCCGCCAATACCACCCCGGCAACCGCCACCGCGTCTTCAAGCAAAACTGCCACCAAGGTCGGGTCATCGATCTGCCGGAAGTAAGCCATTGGCCGCTCGTACCCCTTTGACCTCGCCCTGGTACAGAACTCTCGCCATGCAAGCCGAAGAACCCAGATCTCAATGACAAACGCCACAAACAGAACCACACCGGACAACAACAGCGGATTCACGTTCTGAAACACGCTGAACGGAATCGACCCCGTCACAGACGGTTCGGACGATTCGTGCCAGGAGTGCCAGGCGTGGGCCAGGCCCAGCCCACAGCCGATTGAAAAAAGACCGATAGCGCTCCAGAGATTCCACAGGTATTTCTTCTGGCCATGACCGAATGCATAACGCCCATCTGCGGGTGCGCTGCCGGCTTTGAGCCCGATCAGAAGAAACAACTGGTTGGTTGTATCCATCAGGCTGTGGATCGCTTCGTTCATCATCGCCGCTGAATGGGTGATCACGGCAGCACCGAACTTGAGGACCGTCAAAACGGCATTGCCGATAATCGCTGCGAGCACAACGTTCTTTGAGCCTGTTGCCATCGGGTCGTCCTAGAATCTTATAATTGGATCGCCTGCGGCGGTCTTGATACCGTATGCAGTACCGGAATGACCACAGTATACTGGTTGCCCTGCGGCCTCCTGCAGAGCAGAACAGACAGAGGACCATCGCCGATGCCCATTGACCAGAAACTCCTGGACATACTCTGTTGCCCGGTGACCAAACAACCGGTCTTTCCACTCACCGAGGCAGACCTTGCTCTGGTCAATGACGCCATTGCCGCCGGCAAGGTCTGTCAAGCCGATGACAGCCCAGTCGAAAAGCTGCTTACAGAAGGATTGATCACCAGGAACAGGCTGCACATCT
>Ga0310344_10004169_pt1 | contig 10734 bp, 9 predicted proteins | sample HC15DNA20200_MG_FD_203801 | JGI IMG/M metagenome (GOLD analysis project Ga0310344, IMG submission 203801) | Marine microbial communities from station ALOHA, North Pacific Subtropical Gyre - HC15-DNA-20-200_MG | ecosystem: Environmental > Aquatic > Marine > Oceanic | place: Pacific Ocean: North... | reverse complement strand
AACGGGACGACGCCTACAACGCGCTGCGGCGGGACAATGATCGCGCGACTTTCCGGCATTGTGGGCGAGCTTGGCGAGGATTTCGCCGTCATCGACGTCGGCGGTGTCGGGTATCTGATCTTTTGCTCGTCGCGAACATTGTCCCGGATGCCTGCGGTCGGCGAGGCGGTCCAGGTCGCCGTTGAGACGCATGTCCGTGAGGACCACATCCACCTCTATGGCTTCGTCGATGCGGCGGAACGGGCCTGGTTCCGCCTGCTGACGACGGTGCAGGGCGTGGGGGCCCGGGTCGGCTTGGCCATCCTGTCGGTTTTAACGGCCGACGAGTTGGTTCAAGCCGTGGCGGCGCAGGATAAAGCAGCAGTCGCCCGGGCCAATGGGGTGGGGCCGAAGCTGGCCGGCCGGATTGTCACGGAGCTGCGTGACAAAGTTGGCGGCATGGCGCTTGGCGGCGGTATCGACGTGTCTGAAACCGCGTCGTCGGCGACACCGGACGGTGAAGAAGCGATTTCTGCGCTGGTGAATTTGGGGTATTCCCGCGGCGACGCGTTCAATGCCATTGCGAAAGCCGGCAAGGAGTTGGGTCAACAAGCGCCTCTCGAATTGTTAATTCGCTTCGGCCTTAAGGAAATGTCGCAATGAATGACCCGGCGAGCCGCATCGTCGCGCCGGATATGGCGGAGTCTGACATCGACGAGGTATCCCTGCGCCCGCAAACCTTGTCGGAGTTCATCGGCCAGACAGCGGTTCGGGAAAATCTCTCGGTCTTCATCCAGGCGGCGAGGAGCCGTGGTGAGGCGTTGGATCACACCATTTTCTTCGGGCCGCCCGGGCTGGGCAAAACGACGCTTGCCCAGATCGTTGCACGGGAGCTTGGGGTCAGTTTTCGCGCAACGTCGGGACCGGTTCTGGCGAAAGCAGGCGATTTGGCGGCCTTGCTGACCAATTTGCAGCCGCGTGACGTGTTGTTCATCGACGAAATCCACCGGCTGCATCCTGCCGTCGAGGAAGTCCTGTATCCGGCGATGGAGGATTTCCAGCTCGATCTGATCATCGGCGAAGGACCGGCGGCACGCTCGATCCGAATCGACCTTCCGCCGTTCACCTTGGTTGGTGCTACCACGCGGACGGGATTGATCACGACCCCGCTGCGGGAGCGTTTCGGCATACCGCTGCGCATGAATTTCTACGATATCGACGATTTGCAGAGCATCGTCGAGCGTGGCGCCCGCGTGCTTGATGTGGCGCTGGAAGCGGATGGTGCGCGTGAGGTCGCGCGGCGAAGCCGGGGAACGCCGCGGATCGCTGGGCGATTGCTGCGCCGTGTCCGGGATTTCGCGCTCGTCGATGGCCAATCCGTGATCGATGCGAAAATCGCTGACAACGCTTTGCTCAGACTGGATGTGGATGCTGAGGGGCTGGATGCAATGGACCGCCGGCTCCTCACCTGCATGGCGGAAAATTACGGCGGCGGGCCGGTTGGCGCCGATACGCTGGCCGTCGCCTTGGCGGAGCAGCGCGATGGCATTGAAGAGGTTATCGAACCCTATCTGATACAGCGCGGCTTCGTGCAACGGACACCGCGGGGCCGCATGCTGACAGGGCAGGGGTGGCGGTATCTCGGCCTTGACGCGCCGGCGGCGACGGAGCAACAGCCCGACCTCTTGGAGCTGCCCTCCGATGACGAGGCACATGATGGCTGACGGCGCCGCGGTTCATGTCTGCCCTGTCCGGGTCTATTACGAGGATACGGACGCGGAAGGCATCGTTTACTACGCAAACTATCTGAAGTTCGCGGAACGCGGCCGCACCGAGATGCTGCGAGAGGCCGGTATCGGACACCGCGATCTCTGGGCCGAACACGGTATCGCCTTCGCGGTCCGCAATATGGCCGCTGACTACATGAAACCGGCGCGGCTTGACGATGCGCTCACCATTCACAGCCGTCTGTTGTCGCTACGTGGGGCCTCCATGTCGGCGGAGCAAATCGTTCGCCGTGATGGAGAGGATCTCGTACGGCTGTCGGTACGTCTGGCCTGTATTGACAAAAATGGTCGGCCGGCGCGCCTCCCGAAACCGGTTCGCGCGGTACTTGAAGCCTATACGCATGATGTTCAGTAGGAAATTGTAGATGGATCAAACTTTAGTCGAGGCGACAGCACTGGCCGGCTCTGTCGAGAACGTGAACTTGTCGGTTTGGTCGCTGTTCCTGCAAGCGACTTTGATCGTGAAGATCGTCATCGTCGCGTTGATCCTGGCCTCGATCTGGACCTGGGCTATTATCATCGAAAAGGTCTGGCGCATGCGTCGGCTCGACCGTGCCGCGACGGCCTTCGAGGATGAGTTCTGGTCCGGTGGGACTCTCGACGGCCTGTACGAACAGGTTGGGCAGCGCGCTGCGGACCCGATGACTGCGGTGTTCACGGCCGCGATGCGGGAATGGCGCCGCACCGCGTCGCGCGGGATCGATCGCAGCCAGATATCCCATGCCAGCCTGCAGCAAAGAATCGATCGCGTAATGCAGGTCAGTCTTGGCCGCGAGATGGAGCATCTCGAACGGTACATGACGTTTTTGGCATCCGTCGGATCGACCGCCCCGTTCATCGGGCTGTTCGGCACGGTTTACGGCATCATGAACAGCTTTCAATCGATCGCGATCACGAAGCAGACCAGCCTCGCGGTCGTCGCACCTGGCATCGCCGAGGCGCTTTTCGCTACGGCACTGGGTCTCGTCGCCGCGATTCCGGCCGTCGTCGCATACAATAAGATTTCCACCGATCTGACCCGCTACGCCGGCCGGCTTGAGGCTTTCGCGCACGAATTCAGCGGGATCCTGTCGCGGCAGCTCGAAGAGGCTGACTGATCCATGGCGGGCCAGACGGCAGGCAGCGGCTACCGCGGAAACGGGAAGTATCGCTACACGAAAATGGCGGAGATCAACGTCACGCCGTTTGTCGACATCATGCTCGTGCTGCTGATCGTTTTCATGGTCACCGCCCCCTTGCTGACGGTTGGCGTTCCGGTCGACCTGCCGAAAACCCGCGCCGCGACGATCAACGATACGCAGGAACCCTTGGTCATCTCCATTAATGGCGAGGGAAAGCTATTCCTGCAGGAAAGCGAGACGACCCTGGACAACATGATTCCGCGATTGCGCGAAATCATGAAGGCCAATCCCGACCTACGGATTTTCATTCGCGGCGACGAGACATTGCCATATGGCACCGTGATGGAGGTGATGGGGGAATTGAGTGCGGCGGGCTTCCGCAAGGTCTCTTTGCTCGCCAAATTGCCAGAAACAGAGACCAGCAAAAAATAGTGCGACCGGATGCGAATAGCCGCCGCCATATCCGCAACACTGCACATCGCGGTCTTTCTGTTCGCGTGGCTGGGCGTTTTACCCTCCGAACCGCCAACAATCGCGCCGGCTCAGGTGATCGACGTAGAGATTGCGACCGAACAGGCAAAGCCTGCGCCCAAACCGAAACCGGTCGCCAAGGCAAAGCCAAAACCCGCTCCGCCGCCGCCACCGCCGCCGCCACCGCGCCGTCCGCCACCGCCCAAACCGCAGCTTGCGGCGAAACCGCCGGAACCCGAAGCGATACCCGCCCCGAAGCCGCCGCCCGATGTGACACCGATACCGAAGCCGAAGCCAAAGGCGGAAAAACCTCCGAAGCGGAAGCTCAAAAAAGCTGCGCAAAAACCAAGACCGCGGCCGAAGGCAAAACCGAAACCGCCCAAGCCGAAGCACGATTTCGCGTCTGTTCTGAAAACGGTCGACAAGCTGGAGCGAAAACCGCCGCAACCGCAAAACCGCAAACCGAAAGAAGCCAAGAAGCCGGTTTCATCGATGCAGCAAGTGGCGGAAGCCTTGAAACGCAAGAAACCGGCGCCCCGGCTCGATCTCGCCAGGCGTGGGATCACGGTGGGCGATGTCGATGCGATCCGACGTCAAATCGAACCCTGTTGGAATTTGCCAGCCGGCGCCCGAGATGCGCACAAGATGGTTGTTGAGATTAAGGCCACGGTCGGTCCGGATGGCCGCGTGCGCACGGCGGAGATCGTCGACCGTGCGCGCGCCACGAACGATCGCTTTTTCCGTTCCATGGCGGAGAGCGCTGTGCGGGCAATGCTGAACCCGCGTTGCCAGCCGCTCAAGCTGTCTGCGGAAAAGTACCACCAGTGGCGAAATATGACTCTAACGTTCTACCCTGGAGAGATGTTCTGAACATGTATAGGAAACTAGAATCCGCCGTAAGGCTTGCCTGCCTCGCGCTGCTGTTCGTCTCGCTAGCGCTTCCGGCTCTTGCGGAAGTTCGCGTCGATATCCGCAGAGGCAATGTTGAACCGCTTCCAGTCGCCGTCACCAAGTTCAGCGGACTGACCGAGCCGGAGGCACGCATTGGCACCGACATGTCCAATGTGATTTCCAATAATTTGGAGCGGTCAGGTCTTTTTCGGCCCCTCGACCGGCGGGCCTTTATTCAGGACGCGGCGTCGCTGCTGGTACGCCCGCGGTTTTCCGATTGGCGCGTGATCAATGCGCAGGCGTTGATTCAGGGGAACGTTAAAGTACAGCCGGACGGTCGCTTACGCGTCGAGTTCCGCCTGTGGGATGTTTTCGCCGAAGCGCAAATGACCGGACTCGCCTATTTCACGGAGCCGGAGAATTGGCGTCGCGTCGCCCATATTATTTCGGATGCGATCTATAAGCGCGTGACCGGAGAAGACGGCTATTTCGACACGCGGATTGTCTTCGTGTCGGAAAGCGGACCGAAAGACAAGCGGGTCAAACGGCTCGCCATCATGGACCAGGATGGCGACGGGTTTCGCTTCCTCACCGATGGCACGGCGCTCGTGCTGACCCCACGGTTTTCGCCGACGACCCAAGAAATTACCTACCTGTCCTACTACAACGCCTCACCGCGGGTTTACTTGTTCGATATCGAAACCGGGCGCGAAGAAGTGTTGGGGAACTTCAAGGGAATGACCTTTGCCCCGCGGTTTACCCCGGATGGCAAGTCGATCCTCTTGTCGTTTGCCACGGAAGGAAACTCCGACGTCTATCGAATGGATCTGCAAACGCGAAAGGTCACCCGGTTGACGCGGCATCCGGCCATCGATACTTCGCCGAGCGCTTCACCGGATGGCAACTTCGTTACGTTCAATTCCGACCGGGGCGGGTCGCCGCAGATTTACGTGATGGACGGCAATGGCGGAAATGTCCGGCGAATCAGTTTTGGCCGCGGCCGTTATAACACCCCGGTTTGGTCGCCGCGTGGTGACCTTATCGCGTTCACCAAGCAACTCGGCGGCAAGTTTCACATCGGGGTGATGCGGCCCGACGGCAGCGGCGAGCGGTTGTTGTCGGAAAGCTTTCTCGACGAGGCGCCGACCTGGGCGCCGAACGGGCGCGTCCTCATGTTTTTTCGGGAAACGCCTAGCGATGCAAAAGGCAGAGGCGGATCAAGCCGCTTATACTCGGTCGACCTCACGGGCGATAATCTCCAAAAGGTCGAGACAAGCGGCGACGCGTCCGATCCGGCATGGTCACCACTCAACCCGTAATATTTGGTGCTTTGCTTCGGGCCTATGCAAAAATGCCGAGTAATATTTGCCGCGGAAGGTTGTGTTTGGAATTTTTGTAGGGTTAACTGGGTTCAAATATATCCTTGACTTGCTATCATATTCGCGACAGAACCTCCCGATATTCCGCGCAATGGGGCAGCAATAGAAACCACATATTCCGTCCAAGGGGTAAGTAGATGCGTATGAAGATTTTAAGTGTGTTCGCGGCGGCTTTGCTGGTGTCTGCGTGCGCGACAGAACCTCAAGATTCCGGCAGCGCGAAGAGCGAAGGCTCCTCGGCGCAAGCCTCGGCGTCCGCACAATCGGGCGCGGCGCCGAAAGCGGCGGCAAAGCCGAAAAAGGCCGCTCCGGCAGGGGCGCCTCCGGGCAGCCGCGTTGACTTTTTCGTGAATGTCGGCGACCGCATTTTCTTCGACTTGGATAAATCGGAGATTTCGGAAAAAGCTGCGGCGACCTTGAAGAAGCAAGCGGCCTGGCTGCAAAAATATCAGGATCGCACAATCGTGGTCGAAGGCCATTGCGACGAGCGTGGAACGCGCGAGTACAACCTTGCTCTCGGAGAACGCCGCGCCAACGCCGTGCGTGAGTATCTGATCAGCCTGGGCGTCGCACCGGGCCGGATTGAGACGATTAGCTATGGCAAGGAACGTCCTGCCGTCGTGGGATCGAACGAGTCGGCTTGGGCGCAAAATCGCCGCGGAGTTACACTGCCGAGCGGCGGCACAGGCAGCTAAGTCCTGAAAAGGGAAATGCCATCGGCGGTGTGGAGCCGTCGATGGCGTAATACATTAACTGCCTTAATTTTGCCGAATTGAGGCGGTAGGACGGGCACTATGAACCCGTTTTTTCAGACAGTTGAAGTAACGAAACAGTGGCCGAACGCAGGCCGCTGTCTTCGTTTGTGCATGCCTATCCTGTTAGGCCTTGCGGTTGGTGTTGTTGCGGCGCCCGTGTCGGCACAGACCGACCGCACCGTCTCCAATACGCTTGTGCAAGAGATCGAGCGTCTCCGCCGCGACCTTTCAGATGTCCAACGTTATGTCTATCGGGATGATGATACCACGGTGCCTCCGAGCCGCCCGGCGCCGCGGGCCGAATCCGACGGTAGCGCTCGTTTGCAGCGGCAAATCTTGGAGATTCAAGGCCAGATTCGCGAAGTGACCGGCCATATCGAGCGCGTTCAGCATGATGTTCGGGTTATGGGCGATAGGCTCGATAAGCTCGTCGCCGATGTGGATATCCGGTTGCGGGCTTTAGAGAGTGGCCAACCACTTGGCAGCGCGGCGCAACCACCCGCGGCGAATGGCCAAACATCCGTAACGAGGACCAGGGAAGAGGGCGGCACCACGGTTATTTCCTCGGGCGGCGTTGCCGGTGTTAATACGCAGCTGGCGCCCGGTCAGCGTTCTCTTGGACAAGTTTCCGGCCGCGACCTTGCGGCTTTGGGCAGCGGACAGACCGCTGCAACAGCCGCAGCGCAAGCCAGGACACCGGCCGCGCGCGCGCCTGTTCCGGCAAACCCACCGACACCACGGTCCGCATCGGCGCCTGGGGGCGTTTCGACCAGCGTCGCGTCCGTTGCCAGGCCGCTCGCCTCTGGCGAATTGCCGGAGGGGACCGCACGTCAACAGTACGAATACGCCTTCGGTAAGTTGAAAACGCGCAACTACGACGACGCGGAGAATGCGCTTCGCGCGTTCGTCGATCGGCATCCTGATGACCCGCTGGCCGGTAACGCCATGTACTGGATGGGGGAAACCTATTATGTGCGTAAGCAGTATTCGGAAGCGGCGCGCATCTTCCTCGACGCCTATCAGCGCTTTCCAAAGGGTAACAAAGCGCCGGATAATCTCTTCAAGCTAGCGAAGTCGCTCTCCCAGATCGGAGAAGACCAATCCGCCTGCACGACATATGCGGAATTGGTCAAAACCTTCCCCAGTGCGAACCAGCGAATTCTCTCGGGCGCCCGATCCGATATGACGCGTTTGGGCTGCGGATAGGCACGGGTTGCCTTTACGCCTCGCCGGAGATGCCGCAGTTCAGCGGATCACGAAACGCGAATTCGCGGCATTGATGACCGACATCGGTCCGTTCGAGAGCGAGCCCCATCTTGCGATTGCCTGCTCCGGAGGTGCGGACAGCATGGCGCTGACACTCTTGGCAGACGGATGGGCGCGTGCGCAGGGTGGCAGGGCGACGGCCCTCGTTGTCGACCATGGCATCCGAACGAACTCGCGAAAAGAAGCCGAGACAGTCGCAGGCGAACTCAAAAGATGCGGTGTGTCCTGTAAGGTTTTGCGAAACACGGACGCGATAGGATCCGGCGACATCCAAGCGGCGGCGCGGCATGTCCGTTACGCGTTATTGCAGGACTGGTGCGTCGCAAACGGAGTTTTGCACTTGGCCGTCGCCCATCATCAGGAAGATCAGGCCGAAACGGTTCTGCTGCGGCTCGCACGCGGCAGCGGCAACGACGGGTTAGCAGCGATGGCGCCAATCGCCGAGACATCGCGCATCCGCATTCTGCGGCCGCTTTTGAATGTCCCGCAGGCACGGTTACGCGCGACCCTTGCACATTTCAAGGCAAAGCATGTCGAAGACCCATCGAATGATGATGCGCACTTCGCCCGTGTGAGAATGCGGGCGCTGGCACCGTCTCTCGCCGCCGAGGGGTTGACCGCCCAGCGGCTGGCAGAAACCGCTTCGCGGATGGCACGGGCGCGAAACGCTTTGGAGAATGACGTTGCAACGACACTTGGCCGTGCGGCGACAGTCGATCCATTAGGATACTGCCGTGTCGATCCCGGATACTTGCTTCAGGTGCCGGAAGAAACCGCCCTGCGGGCCTTGGCGCGTTTGCTGATGTGTGTGGGCGGCAACGCCTATACCCCGCGGCTCGCGCGGCTCGAGCGACTTCACGAATGGCTTCAGAGTGGAGCGAAAGGTGGCGGCCGGACATTGGCGGGTTGCAAGGCTATGCGCCGCGGTGATGAGTTGCTTGTCTGCAGGGAGGCGTCAGCCGCAATTGAAGTACTCCCGGCACGCGGCGAATTGGTCTGGGATGGGCGTTTCAGGCTGCGTTTGGGGGCTCGCCGTATCGGCGAGGTGAGGCGCCTTGGTAGCGAAGGATGGCGGCAAGCAACGGATTTGGCGCCCGCATTGCGTAAATCGTCCCTTCCGGCTGCGGTTCGAACGGCATTACCCGCCATTTGGAAAAACGACAGTTTGCGATCCGTGCCGCATCTCGGCCTCCTGGGAAAAAGAAGGCTGCGCGTTTCGCATCATCCGCACCAGGTTGCGTTCATGCCGCCGCGCCCCTTTGTGCCGGCGCGCTTTACATTGCAAAAGGGTAGGTACACACTATCTAAATAAATGCGTGTTAACCTTTGGAAATAGGCGCGGCATCCCTATATTCCGGCTTCGGTATCGAAAGGCCTTAGCGTGAATCTTTTTGGTAAGAATTTAGCTCTTTGGATCATCATCATCATTCTGATGATCGGTCTGTTTAATCTGTTCCAAGGGTCGTCGCGTCAGAGCGCCCAGGCGCCGATCACCTATTCCGATTTCCTGAGCCAGCTCAATCAGATAAACGACGTTACGATTCAAGGCCGGACGATCACCGGGCATTACCGGGAAGGCGCGGGAACGTTTACGACCTACGCCCCGGATGATCCGAAACTCGTTGAGACGCTGGCCGCGTCCGGCGTGAAAATCAGCGCGGCACCGCCGGAAGAGAACATGCCGTCGCTGCTGGGCATTCTGATTTCGTGGTTCCCGATGCTGCTTCTGATCGGCGTATGGGTATTTTTCATGCGTCAGATGCAGTCCGGCGGCGGGAAAGCCATGGGCTTTGGCAAGTCGCGGGCCCGTTTGCTGACAGAGAAAACCGGCCGCGTGACGTTCGAGGATGTCGCTGGCATCGACGAAGCCAAGCAGGAACTCGAGGAAGTCGTGGACTTCCTGAAGGACCCGCAGAAATTCCAGCGCCTTGGCGGCAAGATTCCGAAAGGTGTGCTGCTGGTCGGTCCGCCGGGTACGGGCAAGACGTTGCTGGCACGCGCGATCGCCGGCGAAGCGAATGTGCCGTTCTTTACGATCTCAGGTTCCGACTTTGTTGAAATGTTCGTCGGTGTCGGCGCAAGCCGCGTCCGCGACATGTTCGAGCAGGGCAAGAAGAATGCGCCTTGCATCATCTTCATCGACGAAATCGACGCGGTCGGACGTCATCGGGGTGCCGGGCTTGGCGGCGGTAACGACGAGCGCGAGCAGACCCTGAACCAATTGCTGGTCGAAATGGACGGTTTCGAAGCGAATGAAGGTGTCATTCTGATCGCCGCGACGAACCGGCCCGACGTTCTCGACCCCGCTCTGCTGCGTCCCGGTCGTTTCGACCGGCAGGTCGTCGTGCCGAACCCGGACATCCTGGGCCGCGAGAAGATCCTCAAAGTGCATATGCGCAAGGTGCCGTTGGCGCCGGATGTCGATGCCAAGGTTATCGCGCGCGGGACACCAGGCTTTTCCGGCGCGGATTTGGCCAACCTTGTCAATGAAGCGGCCCTGCTTGCGGCGCGCAAGAACCGCCGCGTCGTCTCCATGCAGGAGCTCGAGGAATCCAAGGACAAGGTCATGATGGGCACCGAACGGCGCTCCATGGTCATGACCGAGGAAGAGAAGGAAATGACGGCCTATCACGAGGGCGGGCACGCCTTGGTGATGATGCATGTAAAGGGCCACGAACCGTTGCACAAGGTGACGATCATCCCGCGTGGCCGCGCCCTCGGCGTGACCATGTGGCTGCCGGAACGTGACAAATACGCGCAATCCTACACGGAACTGAAAGCGCGTATCGCCAGTTCGTTCGGCGGCCGCGTTGCCGAGGAGATCATCTACGGCAAGGAGAACATCACCACGGGTGCCGCGCAGGATATCCAGCAGGCAACGCAGATTTCCCGGGCGATGATCACGGAATACGGGTTCAGCGATGAACTCGGGCCCTTGCGCTACAGTGAAAACGAGGAGGAGATTTTCCTCGGTCATTCGGTGACCCAGCGCAAGAACGTCTCGGAAGCGACGCTGAAGACGATCGACGAAGAAGTGCGTCAGTTGGTTTACTGGGGCGAGAAAACCGCGCGCGACATATTGAAC
>Ga0310344_10004168_pt1 | contig 10735 bp, 7 predicted proteins | sample HC15DNA20200_MG_FD_203801 | JGI IMG/M metagenome (GOLD analysis project Ga0310344, IMG submission 203801) | Marine microbial communities from station ALOHA, North Pacific Subtropical Gyre - HC15-DNA-20-200_MG | ecosystem: Environmental > Aquatic > Marine > Oceanic | place: Pacific Ocean: North... | reverse complement strand
CGGACACCTTGAAACTTCTGACGGTACAGCGCCGGGGGCATCCGACGAACCTGCCCCCTTGGCCGATCGTTGGATCGTTACGCGACTGCAGCAAACGATCACCGAGACGCAACGATGTCTCGAAACCTTCGAATTCAAGACATACGCTGACGGGCTCTACGATTTCATCTGGCGGGATCTCTGCGATTGGTACATCGAGGCAGTGAAACCGACCGTGCGAACCGATGCCCGCCAACGCCACGTGCTGGCCACGGCACTGGATGTGGCCCTGCGGCTGCTTCACCCGGTGATGCCCTACATCACCGAGCGCCTCTGGGACAAATTGAACGAAGTAGCGCCCGAGCGCGGCGTGGCGGGCATTACGCTGCCTGGCTCACGCCTGTTGGCAATGGCCCGCTGGCCTACCATCGACGCTTCGTACCTTGATGCGGAAGCTGTGGCCGATTTCGAACAGGTGCGCAACATCGTGGCCGCCATCCGTAAGGTTCGCACCACGTACAAGGTGCCACCACGTCAGGCGCTCGATGCTTCGATCGCGACGAAAGCATCGCAGATTGTCCGGCATGCGGATCTCGTCAAGGCGCTGGCTGGCCTGTCGCAATTCCATTTGGCCGACGGAGCCGACGACGACGCCGTGGCCACGACGGTGGGCGATGTGACGATCCACCTGCATGGGCTCGTCGATCGGGACGAGGAGCGACGGCGTCTTTCCAAGCATCTGGAAGAAGTTGAAAAAGACGTGCGCACCCTGGCCGGCCGGTTGAACAACCGCGGCTATGTCGACAAGGCGCCGAGCCACCTAGTTGAGCAGACCCGTGAGCAACTTGCCGCCGCGGAGAAAGAGGCAGAGGGTTTGCGCGCACAGTTGCGTGCGCTCGAATGACGCGATGCCCCGCTTCAAAGACCAGGCCATCTGTATTCGTCACATCGAGTGGTCGGAGTCGAGCCAGATCGTCTCCCTGCTGACCACTGCTCATGGGAAGATCCGCGGGGTGGCAAAGGGCGCGAAGCGTATGAGCCCTGGATGCATCGCGCGTTTCTCCGGCGGCATCGATCTGCTCACCGGGGGTCAAATCGTCGCCACCACCCGACCTTCCAGTGAGTTGGCCACGCTCACAGAGTGGGACCTTCAGCAGCCTTACCCGCACCTGCACGAACACCTCCACGGGCAGAAGCTGGCAATGTACGGTGCGGACCTGTGCAACGGATTGCTGGCGGAACACGATCCACACCCGGACATCCACACGGCGCTGGACCAATTCCTGCAGCGCCTCGCCGAACCTGACGCCCACGACGGTGCCCTACTGCGCTTTCAGTGGTCGCTTCTGGATGGCTGCGGTTACCGTCCTGTACTCGATACCGACGTAATCACAAACGAAGCGCTGGCCCCGCGTGCGACCTACACATTCGATCCGGTGCGCGGCGGCTTCACGACAGCGGAGCCGCAGACCTCCGGAGATCCGTGGGGCGTGCGGCACGAAACCGTCGAGTTGCTTCGCGCCGCCGCTGCGGGACGAGCTTCAGGTGCCACGCACGCCATCCAGCGAGCCAACCGCCTGTTGTGCGCCTACGCCCGTATGCTTGTGGACCGCCACCTGCCAACGATGGATTTCATTCTGGGAAACCCTGCCGCCGAACCTTGAAGTACCCCGTGATCTGGCCCCGCACGGCGGCGTCTCGCTACAATGGCGCGGCCCGGCATCGGCCGGACGATGGATGTGATTCCCCATGCCAAATGGCGACTCAACTGATCTGCAAACGGTGCGTGGTGTTCTGCTTGAGCGCAATGGCGACGGGATCGTGATGGGGCTCCCCGGCACTGATTACCGTTTTCACTTGAAGGTGCGGGAGTCGGTCGAGCAGGCCCTGGGGTCGCCCCTCTGCGGGCACATCGAAGCGCAGGCTCGGCGGTTAGACCTCGCCGTCGCGGGGGGACGCTACATCGAGCCGGTTTACGGACGGCCACGTCGACTGCAAGGGCCGATCGTGGCCACCGACGAAACCGAAAATTGCGTGACGGTCCGTTGCGCCTGTCCGGTACGATGTCGCCTCGGCTCCGGCCAGAAGACCACCGACTTCCATGTCGGTGATTTCGTTACTTTCGACATCGAACCAGATGCCCTCTTCGTACCGGCATCGTGAATACCCTAAAGCCGCACATGGTGGAACGACAGCGCATTCTCGTCGCCGGTGGAGCTGGTTTCCTCGGTTCTCATCTCTGTGAGCGCCTCGTGGTGGCTGGGCACGACGTGATCTGCCTGGACAATTTTTTCACCAGTGAAAAAACAAATGTCAGCCATCTCCTGGGGCGTCCTAATTTCGACCTGATCCGGCATGACGTAACGCTTCCGATCTGGCTCGAAGTGGATCAAATCTACAATCTTGCCTGCCCGGCTTCGCCTGTGCACTACCAGCACAATCCGATCAAGACCGTCAAAACCTCGGTGGTGGGTGCGATCAACCTGCTCGGCATGGCCAAACGCACGGGGGCGAAGATTCTGCAGGCTTCCACGAGTGAAGTTTACGGCGACCCAACGCAGCATCCACAGACCGAATCCTATCGGGGCAACGTGAACCCGATCGGAATCCGTGCCTGCTACGACGAAGGCAAGCGCTGCGCCGAAACCCTCTTTTTTGATTACCACCGCTCCAACGGGGTGAACATCCGGGTGGTGCGAATCTTCAACACCTACGGGCCACGTATGCATCCCTTCGACGGGCGAGTGGTCAGCAACCTGATCGTGCAGGCCCTGGAAGGCAACGACCTGACAATCTACGGGGATGGCAGCCAAACACGCTCCTTTTGTTACGTAGATGACCTGGTAGAAGGCCTGCAACAAATGATGGACGGACCCGACGACTTCGTGGGCCCCGTCAATCTCGGCAACCCGGCCGAGTTCACCATTCGTGAACTGGCCGACAAGGTCATCGAACAGACCGGTGCCGCCAGCATGATCCGCTTTGCACCGCTCCCCGCCGACGATCCCACGCAACGGCGGCCCGACATCACGTTGGCCCGTGAGAAATTGGGGTGGGAACCCGTCATCGCGTTGGAGGAGGGCCTGGCCCAAACGATTGCTTACTTCAAATCGCTTGAACTGAGTACGTTCCGGCGACCGACCGGCGGGGAATGACCCAAAACTCGTCTGCCTTGAGCCAGGGGAAACCTGAATATGACAACCAAGAAGAATCTTTTCGACCTGACGGGGAAAGTGGCGCTGGTCACCGGTGGAGCCACAGGACTGGGACGGGCCATCGCCGAAGGACTGCTCGAGCACGGTGCCAAGGTCCTCATTGGGTCGCGACGCCTGCCCACCGTTGAGGAGGCGGTGAAGGCGATGGGCGGTAGCGATGCGGAGTCGGAAACGACGGTTGGGGGCGTGTCCCTCGACGTGACAAACACAAGCAGTGTGGATCGAGCCTGCCGCCGCGCGGTGGACCTCTTCGGCCGACTCGACATGCTCGTGAACAGCGCCGGGTTCCAACTCCGCAAACCGACGTTTGATCTGACCGCCGAAGAGTTCAACCAGATGTACGACACCCACGTCACCGGCACGCTGCGGTGCTGTCACGCAGCTGGCCACATCTTTCGCGAACAACATCAAGGCACGATCATCAACATCGCGTCGATCAGCTCCTTCGTCGATTTGGTGGAGGTAGCGGCGTACGCCTCGGCGAAGAGTGCCGTCATGGGATTGACACGCAGCCTTGCCAATGAGTGGGCGCCGCACGGCATCCGTACCAATGCCATCGCCCCCGGGTTTTTCCCCACCGATCTGAACCGGAACCTGATCATGAACACTGATCGAGGCCGGCGCATCCTGGAACACACGCCCATGGCCCGCTTCGGCGAGCAGAAGGAGATCGCCGGAGCCGCCGTCTTTCTTGCCAGTGACGCCGCCTCCTTCGTCAACGGGCATACGCTCGTGGTGGATGGCGGTTACCTCGCGGCAGGCGTTTCCGACGCTGTGGCACCGTGGGTTCCCGACCCGAGCCGTTGACGCCGACCGCCCGCCGATTGTCCCCCGCTGCCCCGGCCGCGATTGCGGGGCCAACCCTTATCCCATGAGACACCACGGTCATGAAACTGCTTGAAGCACTGACACAGACCCCCGGCATCGCAGGGCGAGAACATCGCGTCCGCGATTTGATCCAGCAGGAAGTCAAAGGGTTGTTCGACACTTTGACCACCGACGCGATGGGCACGCTGGTCGCCGTCCGGCGGCCGCGACCAAAGCGGCGCAGCACGTCACGTAGTCAGCCCATCAAGGTGATGCTCGCCGCACATATGGATCAGATCGGCTTCATGGTGCGTCACATCGACGACAAAGGATTCTTGCGCGTCAATGCCGTAGGCGGGTTCGACACGCGCAACCTCTTCGCCCGTCTCGTGACTGTCTGCACGGATTCCGGAGATCTCGTGGGCGTGCTTAATCCGGGCGGCCGCCCTGTGCATATCGCCAGCGAAGAGGACCGGCGCAAGGTCCCGGAAATTGGTGATCTGACCATTGATCTCGGACTGGCCGCGTCGGTCGTGAAGAAACGCGTCAAGATCGGTGACATGGTCGTAATCCGTGCACCGTTTCACCGGGTGGGGCGCACCGTTGTGGCCCAGGCGTTGGACAACCGCGTGGCCTGCTGGATCGTGATTCGCGCCCTTCAGCAACTGAAGCACCACGCCTGTGAGATCCACTGCGCATTTACAGTGCAGGAGGAAGTGGGTTGTCGCGGCGCCGGGACCGCCGCCTTCGCCTCCGATCCAGACATTGGCATTGCGATCGATACCACACTTTGTGTGGACACCCCGGGCGTTCCCGACGAACAGAGCGTCACCTACCAGGGCAAAGGCGCGGCGTTGACAGTCATGGACACCGCTTCCATCGCCGACCTGGGGCTACTCGAAGCCTTTGAAGCAGCTGCCCGCAAAGGGAAAATTCCCCACCAGCGCTCAATCCTACCCCGCGGGGGCACCGACGCCGCAACCATGCAGCGGGCCGGAGCCGGTCGTCGCACCATGACCCTTTCCTGCCCCACGCGTTACATCCACACCATCACCGAGATGATCCATCTCGACGATCTACACGCGTGTCGTGATCTGTTGTCAGCGTACTTGGCGCAAGTGAAGTAGGGCTGTCATGTTTTCCCACCACTTTCAAAGATCTGCGTCGAATCGAAATTCCGGTTCCCACCCGAGGCGCTGCTCGGTGCGGGCTACGTCGTTCGCCTCGTAGCCTCCGGGCGTGGCCGTGATGTAGAACCGTTCGTAGGTGATATCCGGCGCCTCCAAGGCACCGACCAGGGCGGAAGCCACGTCACGTCGATCGATCGATCCCCAAGCATGCCCTTTAACCGGCTTCCCGTCGGTGGCGACCATTCGTTCAGAATCAATGATGCCCCAGGGCCGCACGATTGCGATGGAAAGACCGTATTGCTCGTGGAAATTGCGGGCCAATTCTTCCTGTAACAATTTCGACAATTCGTAGCAGCCCTTCGCCTTCAGCGGGTAGAGATCATGTGTAGCGAACGTCTCGGGAGCGCGGGGGTAGCCCTCATGCACCGCACCGCTCGAGGTGTGGACAAAACGGCGAATGTTGTGAACCCGCGCAGCTTCGAAAAGGTTGTAGGCCCCGGTGACATTGGTGGTGAATCCAGCGCCGTTACCGCCATATGCAGAATTGGGCGCCATGATGGTATTGACCACCGCATCGTGCCCCTTCACAACTTCTTGCAGGGTGTCGTAATCCAGCACATCACATCCAACGGCGTGTTTCACGCCATCGATGCGCCGTATGTCCAGCGGCGTAACCTCATGGCGAACTGACAACAAGTCCAACGCCACCCGCCCTACGAAGCCTGCCGCCCCAGTCAGAAGTACCCGCATCGTTCGATGCTCCCAAAGATTTCAGCCTTGGTGTGCCGCGAGAATCACATCATCGACTTCAGGATTGCCCATGTGTTATTTGAACCTGAGACCCATCGTGCCATGCGTTCTCGCGGCGTACCGCATTCCGGACACGCCGTTGCATCCGGAGTACCAACATTCGGTATCGATACGGCTGATGCATGTCGACATCTTATGGTCGTGCTATTGAGAACCGCCCCTGTTATTTTGGATACGCCATAAGCGTGGAGCATGCGTCACGATGGCAAATGACTCGAACCCATTAGATACCCATCGATACGTTGAGCAGCCCCGCGCCCTTCGGCGATGGCCCAGACGATCAACGACGCCCCACGCCGCATGTCGCCCGCCACGAAGACCCCATCCACATTCGTGTGGAAGTCCCCAAAATCGCTGCGAACGTTGGAGCGATGATCGGTTTCCAAGGCCAGGGCATCGACAAGGGTGGGCTCGGGACCGGTGAACCCGACGGCCAACAACACCAGGTCGGCCGGCCAAACCTTCTCGCTACCCTCAATAGGTTGCGGGTCAACATGATGCCCAGCACCCTTTTTGGTCCATTCGACCTGTACTGTACGCAGACCCGTGACGTGACCCGCATCGTTGCCTACGAATGACTGGGTCAAAACCTGGTATTTACGCGGATCTTCTCCAAACTTTGCCTTTCCTTCAGCGTGTCCATAATCCACCAAGTAGATTTGTGGCTGTTGCGGCCAGAAGTTGTCGTCTTCGCGGACGCTGGCCGGCATCGGTTTCCGTGCGAAATTGACCAAGCTCTTGCACCCTTGCCGGATGGCGGTGCCGATGCAGTCGGTTCCCGTATCACCGGCACCAATAACCACAACGTCCTTATCACGAGCATCGATAAAAGTGGCAGGATCGATCACATCTCCGAGTCCCTGTTTGATCGTCATCGTCAAGTAAGGCATGGCCATGTGAATGCCCTTCAGCTCTCTTCCAGGCAAGCCCATCTCCATCCCATTCAATGCGCCGCAAGCCAGCAGTACGGCATCGTGGTCGCGTCGGATCTCCTCAATCGAAATGTTTACACCGACATGGGCACCGGTGACGAACCGAACCCCTTCTGCGCGAAGAATATCTACGCGTCGATCGACCAGTGATTTCTCCAACTTCATGTTCGGCGTGCCGTACATGAGCAGCCCACCGATGCGATCATCGCGCTCGAAGACAGTCACCGTATGGCCCACCATGTTCAACTGGTCGGCGGCGGCAAGACCGGCGGGGCCTGACCCCACAATCGCAACGTGCTTGTCGGTCCGCGTGGGCGGCTCGACCGCCACAACCCATCCCTCCTCAAAAGCGCGATCCACAATCGCCTGTTCGATGCTCTTGATCGAGACCGCGGGCTTGTTGATCGCAAGCACGCACGACCCCTCGCACGGCGCGGGGCAGATGCGGCCGGTGAATTCAGGAAAATTGTTCGTCTGGCGCAAGCGTTCGTACGCTTCTCGCCACCGTCCTTCGTAAACCAGGTGGTTCCACTCCGGGATCAGGTTGCTGATGGGACAGCCGTATGTATGCGGCCCCACTTCTTCACCTGCGTGGCAAAGCGGCACACCGCAGTCCATGCAACGCGCACCTTGTTCGCGCAGATCTGACTCGGAAAGGCGGCCGTAGATCTCCTTCCAATCGGAAACGCGCGTCTCTGGATCACGCGGGGGCGCTACCTTGCGGGCGTGTTCTATAAATCCGGTGGGTTTGCCCATAGCTGTCTTTGCCAGCGACAACACGGCCGTGCTGCCAGGAAGAAGGCCGACGTTCTTTCGACCTTGCTCGGGAGGAAGCGTGTCACCCCGGTACGGCGACGGAATCAGGGTCAGGGCGGCTGGCCGGGTCGTTCCGGGCTGCTTCAACAGCCCGACGCGCTAGAACCGCCTTGTATTCGTGCGGCACGACCTTGCGGAAGTGCCGCACAGCATCGTTAAACCGTTCGAGAAGCGCCGCGGCGACGGTGGAGCCGGTGAGTTGCTGGTGGCGGGCAATCATACGCCGTAACGCTGCCACGTCTTCCGGCGCTTCTACCGGCTCCCGCCCCACCATTTCATCATTGCACTGTGACGCAAAGTGTTCGTCCGGATCGTATACGTAAGCAATGCCACCCGACATGCCGGCGGCAAAATTCCGCCCCGTCGGTCCCAACACCACGACACAACCGTTGGTCATGTATTCGCAGCCGTGATCGCCGACACCTTCTACAACCGTCACCGCCCCACTGTTGCGGACGGCAAACCGCTCGCCGGCCCGGCCGCGAAAATAGGCTTCGCCTGATGTGGCACCGTACAACGTGACATTGCCGACAATGATGTTCTCTTCCGCGATAAACCCGGCTTCTACCGCTGCCTCGGGAGGTTGCACGACGATCCGACCGCCGGAAAGCCCTTTCGCAGTGTAATCGTTGGCGTCACCGTAGAGGTAGAAAGTCACGCCCGGAGCAAGCCACGCGGCAAAACTCTGCCCGGCCGACCCCTCGAACCGGATGCGGATGGTGTTGTCCGGAAGGCCTTCCCGGCCACAACGTTTCGTGATCTCATGGCTGAGCATTGTCCCCACCGTACGGTGAATGTTGCGGATCACCGTGGTGAAAACCACCGGCGCGCCCTGTTGCAGGGCTGGTTCCGCAGCCCGCATCAGCCGGTGATCCAAGGCGGCATCAAGACCGTGATCCTGTTTCTCAGTACAGGTCAGCACGGCATCTTCCACATTTTCCGCCGCGGGCATGAGAATTGGAGAGAAGTCGAATCCCACCTCCTTCCAATGGGACACAGCGCAATCCATGTCGAGCAGGTTCGTGTGTCCCACGATCTGGGCCAGATTCGTAAACCCATGTTCGGCGAGGAATTCACGAACCTGTTCGGCCACCATGAACAGATAGTTGATCACATGCTGCGGATCCCCTTCAAAACGCTTTCGCAAAACGGGATCTTGCGTGGCCACGCCAACCGGACAGGTGTTCAAATGGCACTTGCGCATCATGATGCACCCCAGAGTAATCAGGGGCGCCGTAGAAAAGCCGAATTCCTCGGCCCCGAGCAGTGCGGCGATGACCACGTCCCGCCCGGTTCGCATGCCTCCGTCCACTTCGACCCGTACACGCGATCGAAGTCCGTTCATCACCAAGGTCTGGTGGGTCTCGGCGATGCCCAGTTCCCACGGCGACCCGGCATGCTTGATGCTCGTCAGCGGGGACGCCCCAGTCCCGCCATCATGCCCAGAAATGAGGATGTGGTCGGCCTTCGCCTTGGCCACCCCCGCAGCCACGGTGCCTACTCCCACTTCCGAAACAAGCTTGACGCTGATGTCCGCCGAAGGATTGGCGTTTTTCAGGTCGTGAATCAATTGGGCCAGATCTTCAATCGAGTAAATGTCGTGATGTGGGGGCGGGCTGATCAGCGTCACACCAGGAGTGGCGTGACGTAACGATGCGATGTAATCATCGACCTTGTCCCCGGGCAACTGCCCACCCTCGCCGGGCTTGGCTCCCTGGGCGATCTTGATCTGCAACTGGTCGGCATGAGTCAGGTACTCGATGGTGACACCGAAGCGGGCTGACGCTACTTGCTTGATCGCACTGCGCCGCGAATCGCCGTTGGCATCAAGGGTGTAGCGGCGGGCATCCTCACCGCCTTCCCCCGTGTTCGATTTACCACCGATACGGTTCATCGCCACCGCCAGTGATTCGTGCGCTTCAGGAGAAAGCGCGCCGAGACTCATGGCGCCGGTACAAAATCGCTTTACGATATCTTCGACCGGCTCGACTTCGTCGATCTTCACCGCCGTGGCACCCACCTCTTCCCCTGACTTCAGCCGCATCAACCCCCGCAATGCGCATCGCTGGGCCGCGTCGTCATTGCACATGCGCGTGTAGGACTCGAACGCAGCGCGGCTGTCGGTTCGAGCCGCGGCCTGCAACGCTGCAATCGAAGCGGGATTCACCTGGTGGGCTTCCCCGTGGCGACGCCACTGATATTGACCTGGGTTGGGAAGCACAGGCAAATGCTGTGGCACCCGACCGTCCGGGTACCCGATGGCGTGTCGGCGTTGGGCTTCCGCCGCGAGACGATCGAAACCGACACCCTTGATGCGCGAGGCGGTCCCGCAAAAACTGCGATCAATCACTTCAGAATCCAGGCCGATTGCCTCGAAAATCTGCGCGCCCTTGTAGCTGTGGACGGTGGAGACGCCCATCTTGGACATCACCTTGTAAATTCCCTTGTTGCAGGCGCGTATGTAGTTTTCCGGAAGTCGGTCCTGCACCACATCGCCACCAAAGGTCCCGTGCTCGTGCATCAGCCAGAGACTGTCGAAGGCCAGATAGGGATTGATCGCGTCGGCGCCGTACCCCAACAAGAGGCAATGGTGGTGTACCTCTCGGGCCTCACCGCTTTCCACGATGATTCCGATTCGTGTCCGGGTGCCTTGCCGGACAAGATGCTGATGCACCGTCCCGACTGCCAACAGCGTCGGAATGGCGACATGTGATTCATCGATCCCGCGGTCGGTAAGCAGGAGCAACGTGTAACCGTCGTCGATCGCCTTCGTGGCTTCTTCGCAAAGACCATCCAATGCGGCAAGCATGGAGGCGCCTGCAGTAGATTTCGAGCCCGGATCACGATCGGCATGGCGGAAGAGCATTGGAACCGCTTTCGTGCGCCAACTCCGATGGTCCATTCGCTTCAACTTGGCCAGGGCGTCGTTGGTCAAAAGCGGGGTATCGAGCCAGAGGCGATGCGCATCGCCTGCCTCGGGTTTCAACAGGTTGCCTTCCGGGCCGATGTAGCAACCGAGGCTCATCACCAATTGCTCACGAATCGG
>Ga0310344_10004167_pt1 | contig 10736 bp, 6 predicted proteins | sample HC15DNA20200_MG_FD_203801 | JGI IMG/M metagenome (GOLD analysis project Ga0310344, IMG submission 203801) | Marine microbial communities from station ALOHA, North Pacific Subtropical Gyre - HC15-DNA-20-200_MG | ecosystem: Environmental > Aquatic > Marine > Oceanic | place: Pacific Ocean: North... | reverse complement strand
CTCTAGGAGCTCCTCTCCCTCGAAGATTACAGAGCCGGAATCGATAACCCCGGTGGTGAGTCCGATAACCGACAACGAGGTGACGGACTTGCCGGAAGCGGACTCGCCGACTAGTCCGAATATCTCACCCTTGTTGATGCCGAAAGAGACCGAATCTAAGGCCCTGACGTCTCCATCATCTGTGGGGAAGTGGAGCTTAAGCTCCGATATCTCTAGGAGGTTTTCTTCATTCACGACTTCGACCTCCTTTGCCTGGGGTCGAAGACATCCCTAAGGCCGTCCCCAAGTAGATTGAAGCCCAATGTCGTGACAAGTATTGCCAGACCTGGGAACGTCACCATCCACCAATGCGTCGGGAAGAATGCCCTGCCATCAGAGATCATCTTACCCCATTCTGAGGAAAGCGCTTCTGCTCCGAGGCCGATGAAAGACAGTCCTGCGGCAGTGAGGATCGTCCCCCCTATATCCAGTGAAATTGCGACTAGCATGGGCGCCCATGCATTTGGCATCACGTGGCGGAAGAGTATGCGAAAGTCCCCTGCCCCGACGCTCTTGGCTGCCTCGACGTATGTGTGTTCCTTCACATAAAGGACCTGTCCTCTAATCAACCTCGAGTATCCGGGCCATCCAGTGAAGATGAGTGCAATCATTATCTTCTCCAGCCGATCTATCCTTACGTCGCCAAAACCTATGGCACCCAAGTCATTCACCCCATCGAGGGCTGCTACAACTGCCATGGCGAGGATTAGTCCCGGCACGGCGAAGAATACGTCTGCTACTCTCATGATTATCTCATCGACCCAACCCCCGAAGTATCCGCTGATACCTCCAATGACAAGACCGAGGAAACCGGTGGTGAATGCGACAACGAAGCCCACACGCAGGGACTTACGAGAACCATAGAGGATCTTGCTCATCATATCGCTTCCCGTATGGGTGGTCCCCATCGGACACAGATCGAATGAGCCACCGGGAATCCAGTCATATGAGTAGAAGTCGGGACACCCATTGTGGAGGCGGCTGGAGGCTAGGTCTCCACCCCTCTTCCCATACAGGAACAGGTTGTAGTCTGAACCGGAGGGTGCACTGAGGGTCGCTATCAAATGCGATGACTCAGGGATTTCAATGGAGTACCATTCATCGGAGGTCCGGAATGAGGGTGCAGTAAGTGGGTTTGGACTGATTGGTGCTTCACTTAGACGTTGGATGCTCAGGTTTAGCCAATATTCTGTTACGGCTCCGGAAGGCGAAGTAAGGGACAGTAGGAAGTTGTCGGACCAATCTCCGGAGAAGGGTTCAAAATTGTGGATTAGTGAATCTGTACTGGTGCTTGATCCATCCATTATCTCGAACATCTGCAGGCCATTCGAATCACCCTCTTCCACCCAAACATATGACCCGGAGGTTACTGGATTCGTCGAGAAAGCGGATGGGACCACTTGCCATTGCCCCAATCTGGCCACGTAAATCGAGTTGGCCGATGGTTCGGACTGGTTCCGGACCAGAATCATGTCCCCTTCTCTGATTCTTACACCATCGATTGACATAGACTTGTGCAGGTCGAGGTTGTCCGGGATATCGATTGCAATGTTGCCGGTCAGGTTGATTTTGTCGTTAGTGACTGACTCTACAAATCCAATTAAGTTCCCCGTACCATCGTATACCTGGTCGTTTCTTGAGAATGCTGTTGTGGCGTCGAGGTTGTCGACCGAGATGAAGGTTTGACCGCGGTGTAGCTCAGAGTTATCAGCTATCGCTACTGCAATGTTTCCCGTGAGGTTGATCTGATCGGGCGATAGGGACTCCACAATTCCAATCACATTTCCCGAATTGTCGAACACCCGGTCGTCCACTGAGAAAACAGTGGTTGCATCTACGGAAACTACTGGTATCGATGTATGGCCTCTTCGTAAATTCTCGTTGATTGAGATGCCGACCGCGACGTTCCCGGCAAGTTTAATCGAATTGCTAGTTACTTCCTCCACTACCCCGATCTCTGTGCCAGCGCTGTCATAGACAACCTCCCCCGGGGCAAAGACTGTGGTAGCGTCGACTGCCTGCACGGAGAGAGAGGAAGTATTGTCCCTGATGTAAGACTCAGTGGTGTATACTCCGGTGAAAGATGTGGTGCTGAAATCACCATTGACTAGGACTCCTGTTGGATTTGTGATTTCCTGGAGGCCATTGGCAATCACCCCAGTTGCCTCGGTTGTCCCGAACAATTCAATTTCAGATGATGTTGTTGCACGGACAGATACTGTAGACATGGACAAGTCATATGCCCAGTTTCCATCACTTTGATTCAGAGAAAATTCCCCAAATTCCCCCTCAATACTACCCCCTATGCACCCGATGCAGTCCCACGTGCCGTTTGCATTGTCCAAAGGACTGACTGAAAATAGTCCGACCCCCACAGTCGATGGATCCGCACCTGTATCGTGGTTTACCAATAGATATGCTGTTTCCCCACTAGCTTTGGAGGCCCCATCCTGAATCCCATCATTGTCTACATCGTAGATATTAGTGTTCGGATTTCCGTCCGATGCCTCCTCATAATCCGGGATTCCGTCTCCGTCGTCGTCCAAATCCGCCCAGTCGGGCCCGCAGAAAGTGTTGGAGGTATTGTCGAACCAGATTTCCGTGTCACAAGTGGAATTTGTGTCCTCATCGAAGTCCATTGGGAAAATGAAGTCCATGAAATCCATGATGCCATCGTTGTCGTCGTCCGTATCGAGGAAGTTGGTAATCAGATCACCATCGTTGTCGTTCTCCCCGTTAACCCTCTGGACGTCCAACTGAAGCATCTGAGTCTCTTCCGTGGGAGATGAGTGCACCAAGTCTTGCTGTGGCCCACTGAATGGTGGTAGTTTCTTGTAAGAATAAGTCGTCATCGTGGCCCCGGTCTCGGGGTCATCGATGTATATGTCCCATTGTTCTTGGCCAGTAAGGGAATCGCTCATATGCTCCTGAGCAATCTCATCAGCGAACAATGAGAGGTCAATCACGAGGACGACCATCAGAAGGCCAACGACGGACAGCAGGCTCCTCCTGAATCCGCGCCATCCGTCCATGAGGGTCTGCATTGAGCTACTGAACCGGTCAGCCAAGTCCTTCGAATCAGGTACATGGGCGAAATTGTCTATCGTCGGAGAGAGAGTATCCCATACCCGTCCTGCGACCCTGTGGCGCTCTGGAATCAGGATTGCGAGAATTAAGACTACCGTGACAGATAGGGCCGAGAATTCCCTGAAGGAATATACGAAGGCCAATAGGAGAAGGGTCGCACCTATCTTGGTCAGGTCCCTCAATGTAATCTCGGAAATCGCCTCGATAATGAAGTTGAATATTCCGAACATAAAATTGCCAGTTTTGTGTGGAATCTGGATAATTCTGTGCAGAATCTGACCTAGTTCTTCTCTAAAGGAACCGGGTCGATACAGGATAACGATCGTGAGAACTAGAACAAAACCCAACGAAGCAATTTCCAAATTGAAAATAATCCACATGATTACAAATGCTAACCCAAGAAGAATGGGGCGATCAATAATGTAATTCAGGCATTGTTGCACCCAATTTTGCCTCTCCTCTTCCCCCATTTCATCACCCAAGCCTGACCCTGGGGTCTATCCACGCATAAGCGATATCCACAACTAGATTCGAGAGGAGGAAAATTACCGAAGTGATCATGGTAACTCCCATTATCACAGAGAAGTCGAGCAGGGTGATTGCGCGGACTGCGGCCATTCCCATACCTGGCAGCGAGAAGATGGTCTCTGTCAAAACGGCGCCACCCAGTACCCCTCCCAGCATGAATCCGAGGATGGTGACGATTGGGATCAGGGCGTTCCTGACACCGTGCTTGAATATCACGGTCCTCTCTTTGAGGCCTTTCGCCCTCGCAGTCCTGATGTAGTCCTCATTCATTACCTCTAGAAGGCTTGAGCGCATGTACCTCAGCAACCCTCCCGCTGTCCCTAGGGAGAGGCAGGCGATTGGCAGAGTCAGATACTTCAGTGATTGTATGAAGAGGACAAATCGGCTCTTTTCCTCGGGAACAGGGTTTGCTATGATGGAGTCTAGGGTGTTCAGCCCGGTTGCTTCGTACTCGGCAATCACGACAGGTTTGATTTCCAGGGGGTTTAGGAGGAAGAATAGGGCCAATAGGGAAGCAATAACGACCATTGACACTGCTACCCAATCTCTAGTGATTTTGGGCTTGAGGAGATTTCCAAGCCTTCCTTCGACCTTCATGTCCAGCAATGCCAGAGTCGCCAAGGTCAGTGAAATCACGGAAAAGCCCACGTTTCCAATATCCAGACTTCCGCCTTCGGTAGGGAAGTCTGAACCTGGGGGCTTCCTCCCCGCCAGGGGGAAGCACCCCCCTTCGGTGCCGAATATTGAGTCGCAAATACCGAACTGGGTGGCGAAGAGGTACTGGAACATCAGGGCGAGCCAGAATATCGGCAGGCTGACGAAGGCTATGGCCACGAAACGAGAAATGTGATCTAGCCACTTGTCCTGGTATACAGCGCTAAGGACGCCAAGGAAGATTCCGATGGGGGCCCCGAAGAGTATTGCCCCGAATGACATCTCCAAAGTGACTGGTACTGCCTGTTCGAGAACCTGAGTGACTGGTTTGTGATATGCTAGAGAGTACCCCCAGTTACCATCGATTAGTCCACCGCTATCGAAATCCATGCCGAAGAACGCAGAGCCTTGCGAAGCAGAGCCAAGATTCGTGTCTTTGTCGAAGAAGATGTTCCCGTCGCCGTCCTCGTCTGTCAGTCCCATGTACCACTTGTACTGATTCCATACAGACTCGGGCTCCCCATCCTCGTCTGTGAAGTGCAGATTCAGCTTAATCTGCTCGAGTGTCTCATCAGGGCATTTGAGCCCGCAGAAGCTCCTTGCTGGATCCGCGGGAACCAGGTGTGAAATCGAGAAGGTTAGTATCGAGACACCGATCAATACGGGGATTAGCAGGATGATTCGACGGACGACATATTCCCACAACTTCACCTAATCACCTGATTTGCTACTGGAACGACTCGTGTAAGGGCAGTGGGCTTATCATTCCTATCGAGCTGGCGCCTAGGCCGGCTACGATTACATGCAATGGCACGCGAAATAGGGTGCGTTCTGCTTACTTAGTGGCTCACCGGCAGCGGGGAGTCCCGCTGCCGGCGGCCTTGCGTAATCCTATACTTCTAGGGTGTTACTCACGTCTTGTCCACGTTGAACCACGGGATCGTGGCCGGTGGGACTTCCGAGGGCATTGAAACCCTGTCAGAGTGGACGTGGTAGCTCAGGTACTGGGCCATGAAGATCAGAGATGGTTCCTCCATGAACAGGTCGTGTGCCTCCTCGTATAGAGCGGCACGCGCATCGTAGTCGGTCTCTGTCTTAGCTGCTAGGAGCAATGCGTCGATGTCGGCGTTGGCGTACTGGGTGTTGTACACGTCTCCGTGCTCTGCTGCGCTGGCAACGAATGGGAACCAGTAGTTGTCAGGATCGTTGTAGTCAGGTGCCCATCCTAGGAACATGAAGTCCCAGTTTGCGGTTCCGAACATCCTGTTCAGCATCGAGCCCCATGCCTCGCCGGTCACTTGAGCTGCGATTCCTACTGACTCTAGGGTCTGGGCCATCAGGTTGGCATTCGCCTCCCTGTTGACGTTTCCATCGTTGTAGAACAGGCGGATGGCGGTTCCACCGAACCTCCTGCAGTCCGTGCTGGCGTCACTGTCGTGGTCCTCACATGGGTAGCCCGCGGCATCTAGAGTCTCGGCCGCTGCGGTCAGGTCAAAGCTGAACGTTGCGTGCTGAGTCTCTACGAAGGGCATCCCTAGAGGGATTGGCCCATGCAGAGGGATAGCGAACCCGTCATAGATATCGCTGATTGCAGTGTCGTAGTCGTATATGTACGACAGAGCCTTTCGGACTTCGCCGTCTGCCATGAACTGGTTGCAGGCGTCATCGTTTCCGTCACCGTCTGCGTCTGTCTCGCATGTCGGGTTTGTGTTCATGATTCCAAGAGCCACAGTGAGTGAGTTCTCGGGGCCACAGTCTGTGCCAACATCCGGGTTCCCGGATATTGCAGTAGGGGTGTCAATGTTTAGACAGACCTCTGATAACTGGGTGGTTGGGATGCTGCCGAAGTCGACCTCGCCGTCCTTCAGCATTAGCGCGCGTGTCGCCTCCTCTGCAACCTCGGACCTGGTGATCTTGTTCAGGTTGAAGTTGCCCTCTTCCCAGTATAGCCAGTTTGGCTCCAGTACTATTTCCGACTCCTCCGTGTAGCTGCTCAACACATAGGCGTTGGTTCCTAGGGGGCTGGAGTGCAGGAACGCGTTGCAGTGGTCATCGGTGAGGACGGTTCCGTTCTCATCATGGGTGATAACTCGGTTTGCCTCGCAGGTTCCTGCGTCAGTTACTGCTCCAATCCAGAACGCAATGGTCGGGATGAAAGCCGAGTAGGCGGTTTCCAGGGTCGCCTGGAAGGTGTAGTCATCTACAGCCACAAGACCGTCGCAGGTGCTCATTGTCTCCAGCATGATCCAGTTTACACCGGAGTCTGGGCTACCGTATTCTATCACACGGCACCATGAGTAGACAACATCCTCTGCGGTGAATGTTTCTCCGTTAGAGAAGAATACTCCCTCCCTCAGAGTGAAGGTGTATGTCAGGCCATCGTCACTGATGGAGTAGTCCGTAGCCAGACGTGGGACAAGAACTGGGGAGCCTGAAGGTCCAGGCTCGTACCTGTACAGAGTGTCATAGACGTTCTCGATGATTGCACCAGAGGACGTGTCGTACGCGTCGGCTGGGTCCATCATCGGAGGATCGATGTCTGCGGATACAGCAACGATCTCACAAGCCGATGCTACTCCTGAAAGTGAGTCCTCCTTGCACATCCTTAGGTCTTCTAGATGTTCCAAAGTCACTGCAAGTGACATGTCGCCACTGGCGTACTTGCCCAAGTAGTAAGCCTGGTCGTATGTGCAAGAGCCATCGTTGTAGGTTGCGCCGGCATCGTAGTTGGAGGCTTCAGAGTCATCGCATCCACCGAAAACACAATCGCCAGCAACATTCGCTGCAGAATTGTAGTTGTCAGCTGCAGCGTCCATGCAACCGACGATATCGGTCACAGTCTCTGTCACTGTCACTTCCTTGACGCAAACATTGTGGTCGCTGTCAAGCGTGTATCCTTCTCCGATCGCGTCGCAGTCTGCCTGCTCCAGGGTCTTGATCACTTCAACATCATCCCCAGCGCATCCCGCTAGGGTTGATGCAATCATTAGTATGCATAATAGAAGAGCATTCGCTTTAGTCTTCATCAGGACGATTGAGGCAATGTTGGGTATTTAGTATGAACCCGAAATTCGCCCATTTTGGCCGTTCTGAGGGGAATTTGATGAAATAATGCTTCGGGAGCCAATTATTTGTTCCCGATTCCCGAGTGTTGCATGCCATTTCGTGAGGTATAGATGGTGGACGTGCCGAGATTTGAACTCGGGGCCTCTTCCATGCCAAGGAAGCGCGCTTCCAAGCTGCGCCACACGCCCAGGGAACTGGCGACCCTCGGAGCCCATTTAAGGAGGTAGGGGCAGAGGGAGTGGCATGCAGGGTACGCCGGCAGGGACTAGCGAGATGCCGGAGATTCCCGAGGGGATGATGGAGGAGATAGGAGCCGAACTTGAGGGCGAGGATGCCCCATTCCTGAAGCACCTGGGCAGGGAGCTGACAATCGAATGGCTCCCCGAAGGTGAGTCGCGATTGGGGATGACGAGATTCGAGTGTGATCATAACGAGCTGTACCGGAGGAGGAGGCTCGAAGTCCCACCAGGTCCGGTCACCATAGCACTCAACCCCGTTCTATCTGGTGATGAGGCACTCTACAGGCATACCTTCGCTCACGAGCTGCTCCACGCAGCAGGCCTTTTGGATCACGACGGACGGCATTCGGAGATTGTCAAGAAGGTCGCCCCCGCACCGAAGCTAAGGGACTCTCCGGTCCTTCGAAGGCTCAGGCAGAAGGTCCTCGAGGAGTTGCCCGAGGGACAGTGGATCTGCGGCAAGTGCGGGCACGCGTGGGAGAGGCGTAGGGTGACTAGGCCAGTTCGCTGCCCGAAGTGCGCGAGCAGGTTCGAGTCCAAGTGAGGGTTCATCTAAGTGTGACGTCCGGAACGAGTCGGGCGATTGGTGTAGTCTGGATATCATGCCGGCCTTCTAAGCCGGTGACACGGGTTCGAATCCTGTATCGCCCACCACTGAAAGATGGCGGGCGCGAATCGCTCATATACGCGAAGCAAGTCGGAAGGCCTCGTACCATTGGGGGCTGATTCACTAATGAAGAGAGGTTCCCGTGCTTGGAAGAAGCAAGGGAAGCAACGATGGAAGTGGAGAAAGAAGAAGCTCCGAAGGAGAAAGGCGGCTAGAAAGAGAGCCAAGCAGTGACCAGCTTCACCCGCCCGAGGAGACCACTACCAGCTCAATATCGACGTCCACGTTAATCATGGATGTGTGAGGAACAATTGTCCCGTCGTGCACTGCTAGGACTGTCGAAGGGTGTATGCCAAGCATCCCCAGCACCTCGTTGATCGTAATCGGGGCCTCGGACTCGACAATATGGGACTCGCCCTGGTGCTCCACGGCTATCTTCACGGACTCTTGGGACCGAGTCAGCCTTATGTCTGATTCGCAGGTGGCCGTCTCGCTGCCGAGATCGCATAGCCCGGTATTGCGGTGGATTCGAAATCCACTGTCCATTGGACGCGGGGGTTCAAATCCCTCTCTCGGCGCCACAATATAGAGGCGAGGAAACAATTAAACAAAATATCTCATAGACACTTCCATGCCAGAATATGAGATTGTAGTTAACGAAGAGTTGCGAATGGTGAAAGTTACCCTGAATGGTGACGAGGTTAGGTCGGAACGCGGTGCCATGCATTACATGAGAGGGGAGATAGAGATGGTCTCCAGCTTGCCCGGAGTGGGCAAGTTGCTCAAGTCGATGGTCACCAAGGAGAGCATCTTCAGACCCACGTACAAGGGGACGGGAGATGTATTCTTTGGACCTCCAACGTTCGACGAGTACCATGTCATGGAGCTCAACAACGAATCGTGGGTTCTGGATCAGGGAGCCTACGTCTGCTCCGATATTTCAATCGATATAGGAGCGATCAGGAACAAGGGCCTCAAAACAATGGCATTCGGTGGCGAGGGGATATTCCAGACATCCGTCCAAGGCACGGGGAAGGTCGTTTTCAAGTCCCCCGGGCCTCTACAAGAGATCCAACTCAACGGCGAGACTCTGACGGTCGACGGAAGGTTCGCAGTGGCCAGGGAGGGATCACTCAAGTTCCAGACTCAGATTCTGGGCAAGGGAATAATGTCCAAGGCCACTGGAGGGGAGGGCTTCGTGAATGTCATCTCAGGGACTGGGAAGGTCCTGTTGGCACCAGTCCCCACCAAGTGGAACACCATCCTCGATAGTAACGTCATGAATCTTATTCCTTTCTTGGGATCTAGTAGCTAGAAGCCGGGCGTATCATCTGAGTGCCTCAGGATTACCACCCTGGAACCCGGACCGATTTTGACCTGCGGCCTCCCGGCCCACTCCCCGATCTCGCCATTCAGGATGGCGATGTCGTCACCCCTGGAAATCGCGGCTGCGGATACAGGGATGAACTGCTTGAAGGCCACCAAAGCAGCTGACCCCGTCTTGTCCATGATTGTCAACGCCCAGCGGGGGTAGTCGATCCCATTGGGGAATGCGTCGACTGACCAAACCCTACCTGCCACTGTCACCCTGGTCTTGACATCGACGGGAGGGGCCGAATCCGTGGATTGTGCGATGGAAACGGATGACTTCTCGTCTAGGGAGATTTGGAGCTGCCCCCTCCAGGTGGAGGGGATCCCGTCGTCCACCCTGGCTCTGGAGCCCTCGGAAATCGACCGGGTCACTTCTCTAGGAAATGACCGTCGGATTTGGAGTGGTGAAGCATCCTTTGGCGGCCTGGAAGGACTAACTCGAACCCTTTCATAACCTTCCTGGAGGGTGAACTCAAGACTGATGCCGCCGTCATCCCTAATCTCGGGCCCCTTCAGACCAACGACATCGCCGACGACGCTGGCTCGAGTCACTATTTCGGACAGTGGGGTCACGGGCCATGACTGCCCGTGTTTGTCTACGCTTGTTTCTTGAGGAAGTTCTACCTCGTGATCTGTCCCCTCGCAGAAGCCTCGATAATCACACCGTGTGCATCTTGCCCTTTCGTCCGGATGGGTTGGCGGATCGGAGGGAATCCCTCCCTCATCGAAAAACCGCAGTGGGGAAGGCTCGGGGGGGCATTCGGAAATTTCTGGGTTCCTAGCGTGAATTGTGTGGTAGAGTGCCTCCAGTTCTGAGTCCATTGCGAACATATCTTCCTCGCTGGGGATGCTGACTTCCTTGACCGTCCCAGTACCCAGGTACCATATCTCCAGGGCTTCTACGGCCTCCTGTCTGGAATGCGTGACCCACCAAAGCCATGCGTACATCCTGAGTTGTTCCAGATATCCGCCGGACCTGTCTCCCTTGCCGATCGAGGCCTTTAGGTCGACAATTGCAGGAACTCCGGACCACCTGTACACCAGGTCGTACTCCCCTTGGAACCAATCGTCGGGATGGGAGCTCGTTTGGGTGAAGTCCTTGGCATCGGGGTCGACGAACCATGGGCGTGCGACCTCCCATGCCT
>Ga0310344_10004166_pt1 | contig 10736 bp, 10 predicted proteins | sample HC15DNA20200_MG_FD_203801 | JGI IMG/M metagenome (GOLD analysis project Ga0310344, IMG submission 203801) | Marine microbial communities from station ALOHA, North Pacific Subtropical Gyre - HC15-DNA-20-200_MG | ecosystem: Environmental > Aquatic > Marine > Oceanic | place: Pacific Ocean: North... | reverse complement strand
GCGTCATAAAGATCAAGAAGTTTAGCTTCATCCTTAGGGTCATAGCGTTCCCAGTGGAGGATGGCCTCCGTTTCTAGCCTTGGTCGGTTAACTGGAGCTGAATCCGGATAACCTAAGGTCATTCCGGAAACAGCAAATGTTAGTTTTGGTAGATCCAGGGCTTTGATAACTTGTGCTGGATGGTTCCTGATGCCACCGATGAAGCACGTTCCTAGGCCGAGAGATTCAGCCGCCAGACAAGCGTTTTGCATCAGGAGGGCAGTATCAACCGCCGCGACTAGGAAGTTCTCCATATACTCGGCGTCTATTTGGTGTCCCTGTTCTCGGCAGATTCTGTGCAGCCTACTTAAATCTGCACACCAAGCAATAAAAACTGGTGCCTGGCGGATATGTTCCTGGTCGCCACACAATTCTGCAAGGTGTTTCCGGGAAGCAGGATCGCTTACAGCGATAGCGCTATACAGCTGAAGATTGGACGATGTAGCAGCCTGCTGGCCGGCTGCTACTATGGTTCGTACTAAGTCCGGAGAAATTGGCTCGTCACGGTAGTGCCGAACTGAACTGTGATTGTATATTGTGTCAATAACGGGTGTTCGTTTAATCATAGTTACTTGTATATCGTATTTCCGCCGGCGTTGGTTATGTCGGGGTCTTTTAAGAGTGCTTTAGGGTAGGGAGAAGTAGCATGATGTTGCACAATTCTGCTCCATGTTTTTCTCCCATTTCTTTACCGTGGCCCTTAGGCAGAATAGGTTTAGGTCAGAGAGGGCTAGTCTCAGAGAATACGACAATGGGGATTTGTGAGTCGTTGCTGGCCAAGCGGACAGCCCGCACGAGTTGGTTCTGATTCAGATACTGTTTATATGGGTTCAAAGTTTCATCCGGTTACGGAAACCAGATTTACTCTACTTCGCGTAAGATTTCGCGTCGACCAGATTTCACTAATGGAACAATTCTCGCATAGATATCTCTCCAGCCGGCTGGAGGGTTGCCCAGGACGGTTTCTAGTTCTGAAAGGTTTTCCAGCCGGCTTTCCATGATTAGGGTGTAGTACTCACCAGTTATGTCTGTTAATACACGGTCTATTGGATAGCCAGCAGCTTTAAAAAGCTCCCTACCTTCTTTGATTAGCTCAATTACGTCGCGAGCTTTACCAAACTGTAGTTGGAAAATGTCTCTTACGATTATCACGATATGCCTCCTGGCTTCTTTCTCCTGAGCTGTAGTTGAGTAGTATAGGTTTCTCTGTAATGGTGTAGGTACCGGGTTTCAGTGTCTTGATTAGATAAGAAAATCAGTACGCTAATATCATAGTGAGTACCCCCCATCTGAGTCGTCTCGGACTAGCTCTCCGTTCCGGAGCACTAGCGTCCTATGTCTAAGCCGATCGACAAGATCCCTAGAGTGAGTTGCTACTACTACGGTAGTTCCTTGCAAGTTAATATCATTGAGTAGTTCAAATATTTCCCATCCTGTATCGGGGTCAAGATTCCCTGTTGGCTCGTCAGCTAATAGTATTGGAGGTGAGGTTACTAAAGCTCGCGCAATGGCTATGCGCTGTTGTTCTCCCAAACTCAACTCGATGGGATATGCCTTGCGTTTGTGAGCAAGCCCCACTTGTCGTAGAGCGGTAAGGGCACGTTGTTCGAGATTACCTCTAGACCTTGTCGCTCTTAACACGAATACTAAATTATCGACAGCGCTGAGGCCAGCGAGGAGTCGATGATCTTGAAACACCGTTCCAATCTGCCTTCTCAGGAGTGGTAATTTACGGGTGCCGACTCGGCTGAGGTCCTGACCCAAGATGCTTACAAATCCTTCGGTCGGGAGGGCGCGTCGCAGGACCAGCGATAACAGTGTGCTTTTCCCCGCCCCTGAATGACCCGTAATGTAAACAAATTCTCCTTGTCGGATACCAAAATCTACATTACGAAGCGCGTGAGTATGAGTTCGGGGATAAGTTTTGGTTACTTGGTGAAAATGAATCAGCGTAGAGTTGTTTTGTTCATCAAAGGAATGTGTCAAGATAGGCCTCCGTAAGTTCTAATTGCTTCGTAGATAACATCGAATGCACCATCACTATCAATTGTCGTTAGTAAATCGATATTCGGATCTAATGTTTTGTGGGTCTGTCGGGTATCAATGACAGTCATGCCACGAGTGTACTTTCCTTGGAGTTCGATGGTTGCGTGGTGAGATGAGTATTTGAATAGATCGGGGTCGGTTAATGCTAATACCGCAAGAGGATCGTGAAGAGGTCCTTCCAGACGACCTGAGTATTCACGAGCGTATGAAGCGATGTAGAACTGAAGAAGATCTGAGACGAACATGGATACTGTACTACCTAGGCTACGTATATGCTGGATATGGCCCTGGTTAATAAGGAATTGGTGCGTTAGATTTAGGCCTGCCATAAGGATTTTAGCTCCTGAACGGAATACGATATCAGCAGCTTCCGGATCAAACAAAATATTAAATTCAGAAGTTGCTGTAACATTTCCGAATGTGCTTGAACCACCCATTAAAGCGATACCGGAAATTCTATTAGCGAGATCTGGATCACGTTGAATGGCAAGTGCAACATTAGTCAGAGGTCCCGTCGCTACTAGCCAAAGATCAGAGTATTCGTTAGATGCTTCGATTATGAATTGGGCTGCGGGTTTCCGCTCTGGTTTTTTTTGAAGGGTAGGCAGTTGAGGTCCATCTAATCCTGAGGCGCCATGTATGAACTCGGCATGGCGCGGTTTGGCAGTAAGGGGTCCCAGCGCACCAGGGTACACTGGGACGTCAATACCAAGCAGTTGGCAGGTAACCAACGCATTTCGAGTCGTTCGTTCAATAGATACGTTCCCGCTAACCACCGTCACGCCAATGAGATTGGTCTTCACTCCAGCTAGTAGAAGGGCAATGGCATCATCGTGACCAGGATCACAATCTAGTAGGATCGTTGGGTGGTTCACAAGTTCAGAATACCGTAAGCTCGGCGAGCTAGGGCTCTAAGTAGCAATTATTCTAATTGGTAGTTCCTCCTTGTTGTAATCCGACCTCAGATTCCAGTTCTAGGAGAGCCTCTTCAAGCTTGTCGTCAGGCAACATGACCATTGTGGCGACGGCTTGATCACCTTCGTCGAGGCGCATGATTGTTACACCTTGTGAAGAGCGACCATAATTACTGACCTCGCTGACTCGTGTCCTTATAAGGACACCTCCTTCAGAAAGGACGAATAGCTCTTCTTCGCCGGTGACTTGGCCGAGGCTAACTAAGGAACCTGTCCGCTCCGTGACCTTCATAGTTATTACACCCATGCCGCCTCTGTTCTGGACTGGGTATTCTCCTAGCAAAGTTCGTTTACCAAAACCGGCTTCAGAAACAGTTAAAAGCTCTGCCTCAGTCTTTGCTTCTTCAGGAATGACGACCAGGCTAACAACATAATCATCTTTACGGAGCCGAATTCCGATAACGCCTTGGGTCGCCCGACCTGTTTCCCTAACTTGCCCTTCTTCAAAACGGATTGATCTTCCCTCCCTAGTAGCTAAGACTACGTCAGCGTTACCGTTACTGATACTGACGGACACAAGCTCGTCGCTAGCTACCAGATTAATAGCGATTAATCCAGCCGCGTTAATATTGGCGTAATCACGGATTGCCGTTCGCTTGATGATTCCTTGTCGCGTCGAAAATAGGAAGTAGCCATCAACGTCGAATGACTTAAGGGAAAGCACTGTTTCCACTTGCTCTTCTCCCTCTAAAGGGAGAAGGTTTCTGAGATGGTTTCCCCGGGCATTTCGCTCAGCTTCAGGTAGGTCGTATATCTTCTCTCGGTATACTCGACCCCGATCAGTAAAGAAAAGGAGGTAATCGTGTGTACTTCCTACCAGTAGAAGCGAATTAATATCATCTTCTTTCTGCCGTTGGCTACTCACGCCTCTTCCGCCACGATTTTGGGCACGGTAGCTTGCCATCGCTGTCCGTTTGATGTATCCGCCCCGAGTAACAGTAACAACCATGTTTTCTTCAGCTATAAGGTCTTCCTTTGATATGTCTTCAGAAAGGTCAGCAATCTGAGTTTTACGTCCGTTACCGAACCGTTCATTAATATTTTGTAATTCTTCCTTAATTACCTTCCATAGTTCTTCTTTTTTTCCTAATATCGTTTCTAGCCTAGATATTTCTTCCTGTAAACCACGGTACTCTTCCTGTAGCCGTTCTCTTTCTAGACCAGTTAGTCTCTGCAATCTCATGTCTAAAACAGCTTGGGCTTGAATTTCGCTGAGATTGAATTCAGTTATTAGTCCTGCTCGGGCTGTTGTTGGATCAGGTGAGTTTCTGATGAGCTCTATAACCTCATCTAGTTGATCCAAAGCTATGAGATAACCTTCCAGGACGTGGGCTCGTTCTTGAGCCTTTCGCAGTTCGAATTGACTCCGGCGTTTTACTACATCAGCTCGATGGTCAAGAAACAAGCGTAGTGTTTCGGGGAGGGCCAAGATCCGTGGGGATTTGTCTACGATGGCGACGTTATTAATCGAAAAGGTGCTTTGGAGTTGTGTGTATTTATAGAGTTGGTTTAGGACTAACTCGGGATGCGCACCACGTTTTAATTCGAAAACAATACGCATCCCTTGTCTATCCGATTCATCGCGAATATTGGAGATATCATCTATCTTCTTAGTACGAACCAAGCCTGCGGCTGTTTGAATGAGCGAAGTCTTGTTTATCTGATATGGGATTTCACTTACGATAATAGAATTGCGATTATTCCGCTCTTCAATTCTGACTCTACCTCGAACCCTTATTCCACCTCGACCAGTTTCGAAAGCCTGTCGTATACCTTCGCGACTCATTACTCCCCCAGTTGGGAAGTCTGGACCTTGTATGTACTCCATTAGGCCGTCGAGATCAATCGTGGGTTGATCTATCATCGCGATCAGGCCATCTATAATTTCCGAAAGATTATGAGGGGCAATGTTAGTTGCCATGCCAACGGCAATTCCAGAAGCACCATTAATAAGTAGATTTGGTAAAGCCGAAGGGAGTACCTCTGGTTCAACTGTGGTGTCGTCAAAGTTAGGTTTTTCTTCGACAACTTCTTTGTCTATGTCAACCAGCATTGATTCGCCCAAAGCAGATAATCGGGCCTCGGTATACCTGTATGCTGCTGGTGGATCGCCATCAATAGAACCGAAATTGCCTTGCCCGTCAACTAGCGGATAACGAAGATTCCAATCCTGTGCTAAGCGAACCATTGCGTCATAAATTGAAGCGTCGGAATGGGGATGATATTTCTTAATGACCTCTCCAACCACACCTGCACTCTTCGAGTGCTTTCGATTGGAAAAAAGGCCCTCTTGTTGCATTGCGTAAAGGATCCTTCGTTGTACGGGCTTTAAGCCATCACGGACGTCTGGTAGAGCTCGGTCCACAATGACAGACATGGCATAATTTATGAAGCTTGATTTGATTTCGTCGGTAATTTGAACGGGAACTACATGACCTTCGTTCAAAGGTGCCTCCTAATGTTCGGACCTTGGTGTACTATTTGTAATTTAATCAACTGCATTCAGCGCGTTATAAGCTCTAAATCCAATGCCCTATAGTACCATTGGATTGCCGGGTCGGGCAAACCAACCAATTGCGTAGAAATGCTGTCTGAGAAACGAAAAACTCAATACTTAGCTTCGAATGTGGCTAATTTCTCTTACTGCATTGGTTGACCTGTTATTTACATGGCACTAGACAACCGTAATACCAGCCTAAAAGGAGTGAGTAGGCTATCCTGAAACGATGCGAATCCTGTCTAACGAGGACGTGCGTGCGAGCCTAACTTGGGATGCTGTTCTTACAGCACTCTCGGATGCATTTTTGAATAAAGATGAATACTTAATTCCAGATAGGGTTGTGCTCTCCGCATCGAATGACAGGAGCTTGCTCACTATGCCTTGTTTGTCCAGCGAGGGGTATTTTGGCGTGAAACAGGTATCTGTATCGCCAGAAAATGTAGGGCGGGGCCTCCCGATAGTACAGGCTTGGTACACACTAATGGATCCCAATGGCGCGACCATATTAAGTGCTGAAGCTGATTTTCTAACCTGCATAAGAACAGCCGCTGTCTCTGCGCTTGCTGCTTCTTATTTGGCTCATACAGGGGCTTCAACACTTCTTGTTATAGGGACCGGTGCATTGGCACCCTGGATGGCGGAGGCGCATGCGCATTCCCGTAAATACACTAAGATTTCAATCTGGGGTCGGGATGGCGAAAAGGCGGAACGAACTGCAACTGAAGTGCGTTCACGTCTGCCTAATGTGTTGGTGAACACTACTGCGAATCTCGAACAGGCAATACGATCGGTATCCGTAGTGAGTTGCGCCACTAGTTCCAAGGACCCAATCATTCGTGGCGCATGGCTTGATCCAATCCATCATGTAGATATTGTCGGTTCCTTCACATCCACAATGCGGGAGGTAGACACTGACGCCGTGTTGGGTAGTGACGTGGTGGTAGATGACCGCCAAACAGTTAAGACTGAGGCAGGTGATCTTATTAGCGCTCAATCAAAGGGGTGGAAATTTACTCAGATTCGTTCTGATCTAGCTGAGGTGATCAGAGGTAATTTTATCCGGGGGCGAAGACCTACGTTGTTCAAGAGTGTAGGGCTTGCGATCGAAGATCTTGTTTTGGCAAGACTGCTTGTGGGGAGCTAGGCAGTATGGGAGTTCAAAACTTATAACCAAAATAGGGACTGAGGTAAATTGGTTTTGCAGAGTTTTTATATCTAGGCTAAGGAAAAACACTTGAGGTCAATAGTTCTGAACTATTAATGGAGTAGCGACTACAAAGCACTAATCAGGTTTCTTATGGAAGAGGTCGTTCTGGGACCAGCCTACCGTTTCAGGATCGTCCACAGGAGCAAGATCTAAATTAACTACAATGGGATCTTGTCCGCTACGGACCAAGACGCATTTAAGTGGTTTGTCAGAGAGCGCGTTGATCTCTTGGTGCGGTACGTAAGGAGGAACGAAGATAAAATCGCCAGGTTCCGCTTCCGCTACATATTCGAGATGATCTCCCCACCGCATTCTGGCTCGGCCACTTACCACGTAAATTATGCTTTCAAGTTCACCATGGTGGTGGGCTCCCGTCTTAACATCAGGTTGGACCGTTACGGTGCCAGCCCAAAGCTTCTCGGGTCGGATATGTTCCTTACTGAAGGCTGCCGCTCGGATCATACCGCTAGTTTGGGGCGTGTTGTGATCTAGGTCTTTGGTACTAACAACGCGAACGCCTTTCGTGCGCCACTTTTCTGTTTTGCGTACCTTATTCACCAGGTTCCTCCGGTTTGGGAAAAAGTTTACTTGTCTGGTTAATATCCTATCAGGCTTAAGAATCGCGATCTTTTTACTTTGGGGCGTGGTACTGTCCAGCCATGGTTGATCGTTACGCCACTCCCGAAATGTTGTCCCTATGGGGTGAGGTAAATCGATATCGGACTTGGTTTCAAGTTGAGTTATCCGCAATTGAAGCATGGGAACGATTTGGTGAGGTTCCGGCTGGAACCGGGTCCCGGCTTCGGACTGCCGTTGAACAGAACCCGCTCGACGAAGGGTTTGCCGCTCGAGTTGCAGAAATTGAGGCTGAGACTCATCACGATATTGTGGCTTTTACACGAGCGTTAACAGAACGCTTCGGGGAAGATGCACGCTTTATCCATTTAGGTCTTACCAGTACAGATATAGTTGACACCGCACAAAATCTTTTGCTCCGTGATGCCATGTCCATTGTAATTACTGATTTAGTTGAACTTTCTTCTGCGGTACGGGACCTTGCTGTTCAACATAAGTTGACGCCATGTATAGGACGGACTCACGGTATACATGCCGAACCAATGACCTTTGGGCTAAAGTTTCTGTTTTTCTATTCTATTTTGGAGCGTGATTTGGTTCGTCTCAAACAAGCCCGGGAGGGGATTTCAGTGGCGATGCTGTCCGGATCGGTCGGCACTTACGCTCATGTTCCACCCGAGATCGAAAGATTCGTGGCAGAAGACTTGGGAATCTCCCCAGAATCGGTGTCTAACCAGACTGTAGCTCGTGATCGGCATGCTGTATTATTGTCAAGTCTCGCGATATTGGGCACTACAATTGAGCGAATTGCAGTGGAGATCCGTCATCTTCAACGAAGTGAAGTTCGGGAGGCGATGGAGGGTTTCAGTCCTGGGCAAACTGGAAGTTCCAGCATGCCACATAAGCGTAATCCTATTGCCACAGAAAATCTTACAGGTGTGGCTAGGATCTTACGGGCGAACTTGCAGGCGGGACTCGAGAACGTTTCGCTTTGGCATGAGCGGGATATCAGTCACAGCTCGGTTGAGAGATTTATATTGCCAGACAGTACAACCTTGGCGAGCTATGCTGTCCGTCGATTGACCCGAGTCATGCGAAGACTAGAGATTTTCCCAGAACGAATGGCGGCAAATCTCGACCAATTAGGGGGACTTGTCTTCTCTCAGCGGGTGCTTCATAAGCTTATTGCTAAAGGAATGATGCGCGAAGATGCTTATGATGTTGTTCAAAGAAACAGCCTCTTAAGTTGGGATTCTGGGACAGCCCTTCGAGAGTTTTTGGAGGGTGATTCTGGTTGCCCATTGACTCCAAGCGAACTCGATCAAGCCTTTGACGTTGACTGGTATCTTCGATATATAGACGAGATTTTCGCCCGGTTTACTCTTTGACTAGATAAATTAGGACGCAATACCTGTTATGATTTCGCCGTGGCAAAGTCCCAAAAGCTTGCCCTCCGTTACGAGGGCAAGGCTAAGAAGATTTTTGAAACCGACGATCAGGCCCGTTATATCGTTGAATTTAAGGACGACGCAACCGCTTTTAATGCTCAGAAGCGGGGAATAATTGTGCGTAAAGGTGAGATTAATAATGCAATTACCGCAACGCTTTACGAATATCTAGAATGCAACGGTATAAAGACTCATTATGTTAAGAAACTTGGGATAACGGAACAACTAGTGCAGGCTGTGAAGATTATTCCTGTAGAGGTGATTGTTAGGAATCGTGCGGCTGGTTCTTTCGCTAGTCGTTATGGCATAGAGGAGGGTGACGAGCTTAATCCGATGGTTATTGAGTGGTGCCTAAAGAGTGATGCGCTTGGTGATCCACCAATGAATGATGCCACCGCTGTTGCCCTCGGATTTGCTACGCCAGAGCAGTTAGAGATACTTTTTGACCAATCATCAAAGGTAAACGATCTTCTGCAACCCTATTTGCATGATCGTGGTCTTGAGCTGATAGATTTCAAGCTAGAGTTTGGCGTTGATTCGGCCGGTGAGATATTGCTTGCTGACGAGATTAGTCCAGATACCTGCAGGTTATGGGATGTCAGCACCGGAGGTAGTCTCGATAAAGATCGTTTCCGACGTAACCTAGGTGGGGTTGAGGAAGCGTATTTAGATGTGTTTCATCGGATCGTTAGGAATACTCATGCCTGAATTCCGGGCTGTAGTTTTGGTGATGTTAAAACCGAGCCTCCTTGACCCTCAAGGAAGAGCTGTAGAGCGAACCGTTCAGAGGCTGGGAAGCAAAAATGTGAAGGATATGCGAATTGGAAAACGAATTGAATTATTTATTGAGGGTGATCGTGAAGCAGTTGAAGTTCAACTTGAAGGGTTAGCCCGAGAAGTTTTAAGTAATCCAATTACTGAGGACTTTAGTATTCAGCTTAGCGAGTTGTAAGCTAGTGGATCACAGTACAGGAAGTATCAAGACTCATGACGGCCTGTCATTGTTTACCCAAAGTTGGACTCCGAAGACTCATGTCCGGGCTACGGTTTTTCTTGCACACGGTTACGCTGAACACTCTGGGCGTTACGAGTTTTTGGCAAATTCGTTAACTAAGGTAGGCATAAGGTTAGTGACTCACGATTCTAGGGGTCACGGTAAAAGCGGAGGTGATCGGGGTCTCATCCCCAACATAAATGTCTTGACTGAAGACTTCAAGCAGGTGGTGGAGTTTGAGCGAACCCATAATCCGGTGGGAAGGCCGATAATTTTGTTTGGACACAGCATGGGTGGGCTTGTAGCCACTATGTTGGCCGTTAACGAGCCTGATTTACACGAACTTCTTGTTATCAGTTCACCTTTCTTTAGGCCGACATTGCAACCTGCCAAATGGCAGGTTGCAATGATACGACTGATAGCTAATGTTTTTCCAAATCTTCCAGTTACCAATTTCGATAGCAACGAACTCTCGCGCATTAGTGAAGTGGTCAGGTTATACGATGAAGACCCTCTAGTTTATCGAGGTTGGTTGAAAGCTCGATCTGCTTTTTCTTTGATCAATGGGGGGAAAGTGGCTTTTCTGCGAACTAAGGATCTTAAGCGCCCCTTGCTAGTGGTTCATGGAGGAAGAGATCCAACCGCTAGCCCGAGCGTAAGTAGTGAATTCGTTGCCAAAGCCGCACCGGCCGACAAAACCCTTCAGATATATAAAGACAGTTTGCATGAGGTATTTAATGATCTTGATGGACCCAAGGCGTTGGATAATGTTGTTACTTGGATAGAGAATCGAATCGGTACTTAAAATTAGGTGGTTCTTTAACCTGATTGAGTGGAAAGAAAAAAGTGAACTTAGTCAGCATAAGAATCATTTGTGGAGTACTCGAATGAGAAAGAACTTTAGGTACCTAGCTTCTGGAAAATTTAGTGGTACGGGGTGATCTGGTGGGTG
>Ga0310344_10004165_pt1 | contig 10737 bp, 10 predicted proteins | sample HC15DNA20200_MG_FD_203801 | JGI IMG/M metagenome (GOLD analysis project Ga0310344, IMG submission 203801) | Marine microbial communities from station ALOHA, North Pacific Subtropical Gyre - HC15-DNA-20-200_MG | ecosystem: Environmental > Aquatic > Marine > Oceanic | place: Pacific Ocean: North... | reverse complement strand
ACTGCACCACCAAGTAATCGTAGAAATTATATATATCAATAAATATTTATTATATATAAATAGAATAATTCCTCATGAAAAAAAGAACTAAAAAAAAAGTCATATTAAAGAAAAAAAAAAATAAAATAAAAAAAAAGAAAATAATTAATAGATTAAGAAAAACACGAAAAAGAAAAAAAATTCGTAAATCAAAAAAAAGAAAAATATCTAAAAAATTTGTAAATAAAACTAGAAAAAAACTACCTAATATTAAGCTAAAAAAGATAAAAATACCTAAATTTACAGAACAGAGAAAAAAATTAAAAAAAATAACCTTACAAAAGGTATTGGGTTTTTTATTAAGCCCAATTTTTAAAGCCTATGATGATTTTAGAGAAAAAAGGAAAATTGAAAAGCTAAGAAAAATAGCTCAAGAAAAAAAAGAAAGAGAAATGCAAATAAAAGAAGAAAGACGATTAAGATACGAAGCTAAAAAACAACAACTTCGAGATGAAATGAAACTAGCTAAAGAACGTGAACAAGATCTTAAAAAATTTATTAGACAAGAACAGGCTATTTTAAGAAAAGAGCAAGCTGAGAAACGAAGGCAATTTTTAGAAGAAATCAAGCTTTCAAAAAAAATTGAGTCTTTTCGTAAAAGAGAACTTCAGGAAATTAAAAATTTAGAAAAGTTGGCACTACAGGAACAACGAGAAGATTATCGACCAGTTGAAGAACGTCTTGAGAAAATTAAAGAAAAATATCGTTTAATAAGAGAGCAAAAAATAAGAGAAAGAATTCAGAGTCTAGGAGTTGAAATTTCAGATGAGGATACAAAAGAAGATTTATTAAAAAAAGAAAGAGAGTTTGCTGAACAAAGAGAAAAAATAGAACTTATATTAGAATCTTTTTATCGATCAGCAAATTCTTTAGTTTTTCAGTTAAACAAAAAATATATACCTAAACATAAATCAATTTTAAGAGTAGTTGATAGAAGATATGAAACAAATGAATGTTTTATACGATATGATGATACCCCCGATGATGATTGGTTAGTTTTAATTTATTTAGAAGATTCTGACGAAAAAAAAGGAAAAATTATTGTAGAAAATAAGACCAACCCCGAAAAAAATGAAACTAAATCTTTTGAAACAAAAGATATATTCGCTTATTCTGATTATCTTGTTGACCAGATGACAGCCCATATAGATCGTGAAAGGCAAAAAAAAGATAATTAAGATACTATTTTAGATAAAAGACATATATCTTAAGCTTATATGTACACAGATTCGTTTATTATATACATGCTTTCCACCATCCTAGTACTTCTTGTGGCTTTTATTATCATGGGGATTTATTTTTTTATAAATAAAAGGAAGGATAGTAGACAAGATAAACTAGTTGAGGAAACAAACCGTTTAAGAGAAGAGATTAATAAATCTATTGGCGATATGTCCTCATCTTTTAATAAAGAATTTACAAGCCTATCAAAAGATGTAACTCGTGATATGACCAAAGCACTTACTCAAGTTGATGAAAAAGTAGGTGCCTTTAACAAACAAGTTGAAGATTTAAACAAAAGTCAGACAAGTTTTAGCAAAATTCTAGCAGGTGTTAAAAAATATGGAACGCTAGCTGAGTTTTCACTTTCTTCTCTTCTTAAAGATTTGCTTCCGGCTTCCCAATATATTCCTAATGTAAAAATGAAAGAGGATACCCAAGAGAATGTAGAGTTTGCCGTAAAACTACAAGATGGTATTTTAGTTCCAATCGACTCTCATTGGCCAGTTGAAAAATTCCAAGCCATCGTTGATGCTGAAGAATCTAAAGATAAAAGAGCTATAACAGATGCTAAAGATAAATTAGCAAGCGCCTTCAGAACAAAAGCAAAAAAAGTTAATGAAAAATATATAGTTCCACCTAAAACAACAGATTTTGCAATTGTATATGCACCTACCGAAAGTTTATTTTCTGAACTTACGAGTTACAGAGACCCAAGTACCAAAGAATTATTAACTCAAGAATTAATGAGAAAGTATAAAATTACAATTTCTGGACCCAACACTCTTTCAGCTTATTTACAATCCTTACATATGGGTTTTCAAACTTTAAAGGTTCAAAAACATGCAACTCAAATTTATAACGATTTAAGAAACATCTCATCTAGATTTAATAAACATTTTGATGGCATTGTAAGTTTAAGAAAAACTTTAGAAGAAGCTTTAAATCATACTGATGATTTTGGACGTGATGCAAGATCTATTATGAGAACTTTAGAAAATATCAAAACACCCGAGCCAGTTGAAAAGCAAATTAAAAAAGAGGTCAATGAAAAGGTTGACAAAATAAAATCTTTCAATAATTAATAGTTAATGCCAAATTATGTGTTCTATGATTTTGAGACATGCTCAAGCAATGTTTCTTATGGTCAAATTATAGAGGCCGGTGCGGTTCTAGTGAATGATGATTTTCAGGAGTTAGATCGATACGAAGGGCGTTGCAGATTAAGTCCTGGAATTATTCCAGAAGCAATGGCCTTGATCGTGAATAAATCAAGCGTTGCAATGTTAAAAGAGACAAATTTATCTCACTATCAAATGATGAAACAGATAGTGCAGAAATTTAATCAGTGGAAAAATTCAGTTTTTTTTGGATATAATAGCATTGACTTTGATGAAGAGTTTTTAAGAAGAACTCTTTTTAAGAATCTTGAATATCCTTACATAACAGTAACAAATGGTAATGAAAGAGGAGATCTTTTAGGATTGGCAAGAGCAGCACACCTTTATTATCCTAACTGCATCAAAACTCCTATTAGTGATAAAAAAAACCCTGTGTTTAAATTAGAACAATTAGCACCCATGAATGGAATTAAGCATGATAATGCCCATAGCGCTATTCAAGATGCGCTTGTAACTATCGAGATAGCAAAAATATTAAAAAAAAAAGCACCTAATGTTTGGAAAGCTAGTTTAATGACTACTAATAAAGATAGAACTCTTAAAATAATTAAGGAAGAAAAATTATTTTGTACAAATTTTTTTTATGGTGGTCGTGCCGTTCCTTATATTTTAACATATCTATGCCAGCATCCTTGGGGATACGCATTTTGTTATGATTTGCGCAATGATCCTTCCTATTATTTTAATTTATCTTCTAAGGCATTAAAAAAAGAAATTTTTGATGTAAAACCGAAAGCTATGAGAACTATTAAACATAAAAAACACCCAATTATTATGAATGCTACTTATGGCATCAATTTTGATAGTTATAAACAATTAGGTTTAGCAAAGTTGAAAGAAAGAGCTAAATTAATTCGTGAAAATAAAGATTTTTCAAATAAAGTAAGTTCGATTTTAGAAGATGATATAAGAGAAAAACAAGATCTAGATTCTCAACTAGATGTTTATGCCGAAGAATCTATTTATAAGCAATTCCCCAGCAAAGAAGATAGCGCAATAATGCCAGAATTTCACAAGGTAGATTGGAAAGATAAATTTTCAGTTTTACAAAAATTTAAGGATGAACGTTTTCAATATTTTGGAAAAAAAATTCTTTACGAAGAAAATCCCGATTCTTTGCCCAAGGAAGAATATAAAGCTATGCACAAAGAAATAGCGACAAGAGTTTTAAGTACTAATAAGGAAAAATGGAATACAATTCCACGAACTTATTCCGAAATAGATACTTTAAGAAATAAATTTAAGGACGATAAGGATAAACTTAAGATTTTAGACGAAATTAATTTATACATTGAAGAAATGGAAAAAATGTATCAAAAGGCCAGTTGACTTTGAAAAAAAAATTATTAAATTGAAAATATCTTATGGCTACAAAAAACGTTACAGATGAAAACTTTGAAGCTGAAGTTGTAAAGGCCGCAAAACCTACTCTAGTTGATTTTTGGGCAGAGTGGTGTGGCCCATGTAAACAGATTGGTCCAATTCTTGAAGAAATTTCCAATGAAATGAGTAATGAGGTTGTAATAGCAAAACACAATATTGATGATCATCCTAATCAACCAACCAAATATGGCGTTAGAGGAATTCCAACAATGTTACTTTTTAAAGGTGGGGAATTAGTCGCTCAAAAAGTTGGAGCAACCACTAAATCAAATATTGTTTCTTGGATTAAAGAAAATATCTAATTTAAATTCAATATTTCACCTGCGAAATATAAACTACCTGTGCAAAATATAATTGCATTATTATTTTCTTTTGAAATATTTTTAAATGCTGTTTTGATAGACTTTTCTGTTCTAGAGGGTATACCACATGAATTAGCAATTTTTGATAATTTTTCTTTTTCAATAAAATTTTCTTGATTAGGTATATCTAAAGTAATTATTGAATTGACTCTTTTTTTAAATATTTGGATAAATTTTTTATGCTCTTTATTAGCCATCATTCCAAGCAACATTATGATTTTTTTACCTGAATTAAGATTTTTTAAATATTTTTCAACTACCGTAGCTGCCAGTGCGTTATGAGCTCCATCTATTAATATTTCATTACCACTAGATACATATTTTCTAAGCTTTCCATCTTTTTTTACAAATTGCAATCTAGCTTCACTTCTAATTTTAGTTATAGCCTTTTTGATATGTGATTCTTTAACTTTGAATTTGTCCAGTACTTTTATAGTCTTAATTGCTGTTGAAACATTACTTATCTGGAAATCTCCCATTAAATTGGGATAAGGGAATTTTATTTCATTTTTATTGTCTTTATAAATAAATCCTTTTTCAGTTTTAATATATTTATAATCTTTACCGTAAAAAAATTTTGAAGAAGAGTTTTTAGAGATCTCTCTCTTTATTTTTTTTAAAACCGCCTTTTTTTGTTCAGATATAACAATTTTTGAGTGATTTAAGAGATGAGAACATTTTTCGTAAACTATTTCATCAATAGTTCCTGTTTTTAAAAAATCTTTGTGATCTATACCAATAGGAGTAATAATTGATGCAATATTTTTATCTAATACATTGCTAGCATCTAGCCTAAAGAATAAGCCCGATTCTAGGATATTTACATCACTTTTATTTTTTGAAGCAGCAAGAAAAAAACAAGCACAAATAAATTCATGAAATGTAATATTTTTTTTATTATTTATTTTTTCTACTTTAATTAGTAAATCACGAAGTTCTTTATCGGAAATATACTTCCCACATAAATAATATCTTTCATTAAATTTTCTTAGTGAGGGACTTGTGTTCATATTTACTGAATACCCTGCAGTTTCAAATATTTCTCTTAAGGCTACACAAATACTGTGTTTAGCATTAGTACCTACAACTTGAATTACATTTGATAATTTTTTTTCTGGATTGTTAAGATCTTTTAATAATCTTTTAATTCTATCTAAAGATAAATCTATCCTTTTAGGATGCAGTTGAAGCAGTCTTTTTAAAATCTTCTGTATCTCCCTCTGCATTTGTGATGTCTAATTCTTCCTTTTTTAAAATTATATTAGCTAATTTTGTTATAGTGTCTTTTAATTCTTTTCTATTTTCAAGAGTTATATCAGCTAAACCTGACTTCATTATACCTGGAGCAGTACCGAAGTCCTCAGGAATTTGATCAGTACCTTTTAAAATATTTGCAGTTACTCTTTTTCCTGAAAAAAGTAAATTTTCTACACATTTTGATTCAATAATAATAAAATCGTGCATAAAGAAACTTGAAGCGTAAGTTCCTCCCGCTGTAGCTCTTGCAGCAATACAAAAAGTTGGAATATTATTTTTTTTAATCTCGTCCATTGCAATAATACTTTTAGTCATACCAGCTAGTCCCGTTACTCCGGAATGTACATCAATTCCTGAACTTTGATAAATCACAATCCACATGTCCACCTTTTGTTGAATTGCATAATTAGCTGCTTTTAAAAAATGTTCGTTTTCTGCAGGACCAAATCTTCCCGCCCCAAACTTGGGGTTAAAACAAACAACAACTGCACTTAGATTTGAGATATTACCCTTAGCGCACATCAAAGCGGTTTTTTGTCCAGTATTTTTTCTGTATTTCTTTATTTTTTCTATATATTTATAACCTTCTCTTGCTCCATCTTTAACTTGAAAATTTAATGGATCTGGATTTATATTTTCTGGGGCCTCAATAATTTCGTAAGTAGAATCAAAAAGATTATCCAAACGAACTTTTGGTGGTAAGTCGAAATGGAAACCACATTCACAAATATAAGAGTTTGCAACTAAATCAGGTAAATATGAAATTTTTCCACACTTACAGTTTTTCCAATCGGACGTAACTTCACCAGCTGTTTGTTTTTTAAACAATTTTTTTACTTTTATTCCAATTTTTTTTTTCCAACCAGTTAACCAATTCATAGAATTTTTCTCCTTAAACTTTTTACCATATTACCTGCATTTATGACAGGATTTTGTCTTTTTTTTAATGAATCTGAAATTTTTTTACATATTTCGCTACCAACTACACATCCATCTGCTTTTTTAAATGATGAAATATTTTTACTAGTGATACCAAAACCTATAACTAAGTTTTTAGATTTATCTATCTTTTTAATTTTATTATAATTTTTTAATATTTTTTTAGGAGAAATTTTCAATTTCCCTCCAGTGGTTGAAAGCATAGATATTAAATATAACATTTCATGTGAATCTTTTATAATTTTTTTCATACGTTTTTTAGAAGTGGTAGGACTTAAAAGTTGTACAAAAATAACAGAATTTTTTTTGCATTTTTTTGCAAATACTTTATTATATGGCCAAGGTAAGTCGACAACAATTAAACCATCAACACCTACTTGCTTACATTTTTTTAAAAATTTTTTTTCACCATACTGATAAATCATATTGTAATAACCCATCAAAATTAATGGTTTTGTATTCTTATTTTTTTTAAATTTACTGACAATTTGAAATACATCTTTCATTTTAATACCATTTTTAATTGCACGGTAAGAAGAAGTTTGAATTTGTCCCCCATCTGCTATTGGCGTGTTGTGAGGAAAACCTAATTCACATATATCAGCATGATTTGCAACAGACTTTAATATTTCTAATGATTTTTTTTTATTAAAATCTCCAGCAACTGTATAGGTTAATAAAGCTGGTCTATTTTCTTTTACACATTTTTTAAAAGTTAAACTAATTTGAGAACTTACCATTTATAATTTCCTAATCTTTCTTTTAAAATATCCCGATCTTTTTGCGCATCACCACATGAGTTTACGCAAACAACAGTATCTTTACTTAATTTTGGAGCTATTTTTATAGCTTCCGCAAATGCATGACTTGGTTCCAGGCTTGGGTTTAAACTTTCAAATTTGGTAACTAATTGATAAGCACTTAAAGCTTCTTCATCACTGGCTGCAGTATATCTTGCTCTTTTTGCATCTTTTAAAAAACAATGAAGGGGTGAGACTCCTGGATAATCTAGTCCTGCACTAATAGATTCTGTTTCTTCTATTTGACCATCTGTATCTTGATTTACGTATTGGGCAGCTCCATGTAGAATTCCTATTTTTGATCCATAGGTTAGAGGAGCTGCATGCTTTTTACTTTTTTTTGGCCCTCCTGCCTCAACACCAATAAACTCAACTTGTTTTTTGTCATAATGCATAAATTCATTCCAAAAACCAAAACTTGAGGAACCGCCACCTACACAATTTATTAATTTTAATTTTTCCGGAACTTTTCCAAATTCTTCTTTAATTTGTATTAAGAGCTCTCTAGAAATTTGTGATGTACTCCATCCACAAATTTTTACAAATATATTTGGTCCAACAGTTGACCCAACACACATGGCCGTAGTGTCACAATTAGAAACCCAATATCTCATACATTCACTAACAGCATCAACAAGAGTTTGACTTCCTGTATAAACTGGAACTATTTCGGCACCATTTGCACGCATTGCATCACAGTTAGGTTTTTGTCTTTTAATATCCTTTACACCCATGAATATTTTACATTTCAAACCAAATTTTTTAGCAGCCATACTTAACATTTTTCCTGCGTATCCAGCTCCAGTGTCTCCAACTATATATTTTTTTCCTGCTCTTTTAGCTATAAGGCAATGAACAGTAGCGTTTAGTGATTTATGAGCGCCTCCATTTAAATCAGAAACAACTTTTGACCATATTTGAGCACCACCTAAATGCTCTGTTAAATTTTCTAGTTTTATTAAACGGGTGGGTGATCCAAGCCAATTGTTAAAATAAAAATCTCTTTCTTGAATAAATTTTTTATCTTTTCTTAATTTTTCAAATAAAATTGTGAGATCTTCTATAGGCTTCTTTAATGTTTCAGGTATAAAATTTCCACCAAATTTTCCCCAAAAGCCATTTCTATCGTGTTGATCAATTAAAGGTATTCCTTTTTTAATTTTCATTCTTAAGTATGGTTAATTCTGCTATTTTACAGATTGTATAATTTTTTTTATGTTTTGAACAGGGTCACCTTCAATAATAGGTCTTCCTATTACTGCAAAACATTTATCATCTGCAATTTTAGAGAAATTAGCGTAACTCATTACTCTTTTTTGATCTTGGTTATCTTCTCCACTTCTTATTCCCGGGCAAAATACTTTAAGACTCTTTGATAACGATCTAATCATCTCAATATCTTGAGCAGATGCTATTACGCCAGAGATGCCAGCTTTAATAGCTAAATTAACTAAAAGTTTAATTTGATCTTTTATAGAATTTTTGACACCTATATTTTCAAGATTTGACTGTGAAGTCAGGACAGTAACCCCAAGTAATTCAATTGAAGATCCAGCAGCTTCTTGAGCAACTTTTAACATCTCATAATTACCACTAGTGTGAATTGTTAAATATTTTACTCTTTTAAAAGAAGATATTACAGTAACAGTTTTTTTTACTTGGTTAGGAATATCGTGAAGTTTTAAATCTAAAAATATTTCTACATCAAGTTCATTAAATTTTTTTAAACCTTCGATGCCACAGATAGCATAAAGTTCTGTACCAATTTTAACACCAGCAATTTTATCTTTTAGTTTTTTTGTAGTTTCAAGAGCTTTTTCTAAAGAGTTAAAGTCTAAGGCAACAAAAATATTTTTTTTCACTGATTTTTATTTAATCGATTAAAAAAAGTTTTACTCATTTTCCATCTTATCGCAGTCTTTTCAGGTATTTGAACTAATTGCGAATTTTTTGGATTTCGTCCAATTCTAGCTTTTCTTTTAACAGTTTTATATTTTCCAAAACCACGAATTTCAACATTATTACCTTTTGAAAGAGCATCTGATATTCCAAAAAAAATTATTTCTAAAATTTTTTTTACGTCTTTACGAAGAAGTTGAGGATGTTGATGGCATAACTTTTGCAATAATTCAGATTTAACCATAAGCTTGTTATATAGTTATTTTTTATTTTTTTTATTTAAAATCGGACCTAGAATATCTCCAAGCACCGCTCCAGTTCCTACTTTTTCTTTACCGTATTTTTTCACAGCTTCTTTTGTTTGTTTTTCTTCCAAAGCTTTTATAGAAAGAGATACTTTTCTTTTTTCTTTATCTAATTCAGAAATTAAAGCATCGCAGGCGTCACCTTTTACCCATCTCGAAGGTCTTTGATTTTCCTGTTCTTTGGCTAGCTGATTTTTTTTAATTAATATAGTTAAGTTTTTGTTTTTACCTATCTGCAATAAAATGCCATTTTGAGTTGAATTTTGTACTACTCCAGTAACTGTATCAGAGACATTTTTGTTTGCAAAAAAATCAAATGGATCATCTTCTAATTGTTTTATTCCAAGTCTTATTTTTTCATCTTCAGTATTTATTTCTAAAATTTTAAATTTAATTGTTTGATTTTTTTTATATTTTTCTAATTCTGAATCTTTTTCAGACCAACTTAGGTCTTTGTAGTGAATTAAGCCATCAAGATCCGCATCTTTAATTGATACAAATAGTCCATAGTCAGTTATGTTTTTGATAACTCCTTCTGATTTATCTCCAGTTTTAAAATTTTCTTTAAATTTTTTCCATGGATTTGTCTGTGTGTTTTTATAACTTAAAGATAGACGTCTTTTCTCTATATCTTTTTCTAACAATTGAACTTGTATTTTCTGTGAGTTAGCTAGTATTTTGCCCGGATGTATATTTTTTTTAGTCCAGCTCAATTCACTTTGGTGAATTAATCCTTCCAAACCCTCTTCAAGTTTACAGAATGCTCCATACTCTTGTATTTTTGTAACTATACCAGAATAAATTTTTCCAACTTCATACTTGTTTATTATTGTAGTATATGGATCTTCAGTAAGATGTTTAATGCTTACACTAATTTTTAGTTTAATTTTTTCAATTTTAGTTATTTTTACCTTCACTGACTGTCCCAAAGAAAGAAGTTCTGAAGGTTTACTAATTCTGGACCAGGATATGTCAGTTATATGTAACAAGGCATCCACACCATTAAGATCTAAAAAACAACCCCAATCCGTAAGGTTTTTAACAATACCAGTTACAATATCTCCTTCTTTAAGTTTTGATATAATTTTATCTTTATCTTTATTTCGAACTTTTTCTATTACTGCTCTTCTTGATAAAACTATATTTCCTCTTTTTTTATCTAATTTTACACATTCAAAAGTTTGCGGTGTTTTCATTAGATGATCTACATTTTTGATAGGCCTCATATCTAATTGAGACGCTGGCAGAAAACAAAGACAAGAGTCAACATTTACACAAAACCCACCTTTTACTTTAGATATTATAGTACCAGTTACTTCCTGTTTATTTTCAAATGCTTTCTCCATTTTTT
>Ga0310344_10004164_pt1 | contig 10739 bp, 15 predicted proteins | sample HC15DNA20200_MG_FD_203801 | JGI IMG/M metagenome (GOLD analysis project Ga0310344, IMG submission 203801) | Marine microbial communities from station ALOHA, North Pacific Subtropical Gyre - HC15-DNA-20-200_MG | ecosystem: Environmental > Aquatic > Marine > Oceanic | place: Pacific Ocean: North... | reverse complement strand
AATCCCAGTTCAGAGATGACTACACCCTGAATTATCTCGTCTATATCTTTTAGTAAATCTTGTGTCATATTCGATCCCGCCGAATTAGTGTGATCCTCAAGCCTTATGTACGTGCTCCTCCTCCTCCTCATGACCATCATTAGATAGACCTAGTCCATCAATGGCCTGACCTCCAGCAGCCCCGATATTTTCATCAATCTCAGTATCGTGGGAAACTCCTCTGCGAGAGGTTCTAGGAGTTGCCCCAGTATCATTCAATCCTTTTAAAAACATATTTGGATCAAATGTGTCGGGTTCGTAGTATAAGAAAGAAGCAAAGAATGCGGGTTCTTCCATGCCCTCAAAACTCTTAGCAAATGAAATACAATCCTTCCACCACTCAGAAGAAGGTCTGCTTCCTACATCTGCGATCATTTTATATACAATAGTGCCTGAATCTATAAGATCCACATTAACTGTGGGATCTAAATCGAATGCTATAAGAATATCTATATCAGACACATAAGTAGAAGACTCAGACTTAGTCATCATCCTATCTACAGTAGCCCACATCTTAAAGAGGTCTATACCTCTCTCCATATCATTTAGAATTGCTTTTCGTATTCGAAGATTAGGTTCAGCGATGCTGCCATCTCCAATAAGCCCTTCCTTGCCCTCATCTTTTCTTCCCATCTCTGGAGGAAGATTAGTTTTGTCTCCTAAATCAGTAGATGTTGCAAGTGCATCATTTTCTTGATCGTCATCATCGTGGATGTAAGCATTACCATCTTCGTCATCATCATGAGAATGAGCGTCTTTTCTAACACATCGAGTAGGCCCAGCTGGAGCAGCTATAGATACAGCTTTACCAATACCATCTACCTCGGCAAGTTCAATGTCATCATCCGCAGCTGCACGAGCCTCTACGGTAAGAACATCATTTTTAGATATAAGAGACTCAAGAATTAAATCAAGTCCCTTAATAAAAGTTTGATCAACTTTGCCATCCTGCCTCGATGTCGAACTCATATTCCATCTCCACGGGTGTCATCAATATTGCTGGGGGATTATAGTTCACAGCATGGTAGTAAACTAACGAACTATTTGACCCTCTATTCCTCATATTTCTATATAATAGAAAAAAATCCAGATCTACCAACTGGATTGATTCATTATCAACTGCTATCCAACGATTTGGATAATTCTCTAACAAATCCGATTGATTTTCAATTATCCATGCGACATTTAATTGTCGTTTTTCGTCAATTTCTGATATCGCTTTAGTCTTTTTTACCTTATTCATAAGGGTCATAATCCACACCTATCCTTTTTCCTTGAAATTACCCATACCTTTCCAAATATCTAGATATCTCTCTAATACTATCATTTTCTGCATTATCAGAAGTTTTCTTGTTATTCGCAAGATAGTAGCTGTCGGGATCTGCGGTGTCATACGATCCTTCCCCTGATCCAGAACCACTACCTCCAAAATCCACTCCTGAATCCCAACTAGGAGCACTAGCTAACTGGTCATGAGTATAGTTACCCGTAAACCCTTCTCCTTCCACGCCTTTATAGGGCCCCTTTCCATCTCCAGTATCTATATGGACAAATCCACTTGTTACATGATCATAAACATCGCCCGGAACACCTTGGGCCCATTCAACCCACTTTTTATCACTTATATTACCCCAACCCGCTCCAACTTTATCCGTTACCCAATTAGCGGCTCCGGGGATAAAACGACCTACATTACGCCACCAACTTCCTCCACCATCATCTGTACCCCCTCCGCCTTCATCGTTACCTCCGCCTCCGCTTCCGCCTGTACCTCCCCCTCCGCTTCCGCCTCCGCCTTTATTTTTATCATCATCTGTACCTCCTCCAGTAGCAACGGGAGCAGTACCAGGGTCAACTATTGGGTCATTCATATAATTATTAGGGTCTGTAGGTTCAGTTATAGGTTGATTTTGCCAATTTCCGCCAAATTCTGGATTGTGAGGATCTGGCCATCCCTCATCCATTCCCATCCTACTGTCACCCTCTCTAGTAGTGGTAGTAGTACTAGCCTGATCAGTAGGATCTATACTTGAATCATGATCATAAGTAGTTTCATTGCTTGCTGTACCCGGACCTGAAGGAACTATGGTCTGATTAGCTCCTGAATTATACTCACCTGGTTCTATGCCAAATGATCCTGTAGTGCCCGCTAAAGGGTTACTACTATTGGTGGTGTCTGCCGCACCTGTAGGAGAGGTGAAATCAGAATTAGAAGTCCCTTGAGCAGATCCTTCTCCAAAATTATCCCATTCACCCATCTCATCAGTTTCACCGGGATTTGTACTAGCTGTACTTACTCCCGCAGATGACGCTCCACTGTTGTAAGAGGACCCGTCATTAATTTCTTGTGAATAATCTATGTTAGCCCCAGTACTTGCAGAGGATACAGGCTCTGTCCCAGGATCTACATCCCAATTATAGTTACCAGCATCAGAAGTTGAAAAACTAGGATTACTAGAGGTAGAAGTCTCACTACTTACGGAAGTAGTACTACTGTAACCACTGCTCTGCCCAGCGTCATAACTAGCCTCAGAAGAGGGGCTATAACTGGATGATGATGAAGACGAAGATGAGGAAGCTGGGTAGGGGTCCCCTCCCGTATTAACTACAGGAGGTGACGCATTTGATTGTGTTACAGGGGCAGTATAACTAGCTCCAGGGGGATCAGAAGGAGAACTGTTTGTTACAGTTGCCGTAGGTTGGGGAGCTGCTGGGGCTGGAGGAGTTGGAGGAGGGCTATAATAGTATCCACCATAATCCTCATACCCACCTTCACCCCATTTCTCAATATAGTCATCTATAGACTTAATTAAGGAATCTTCATTACTTTTACTGGCAAAATCCTCAAGATCATCCTCCGACATATCTTCATACATGTCTTTAGAAGCACCCTTTAAGTTACTTGGGGAACCTTTGCGTTTAGCGGATAAAGCAGCACCAGCGGCTCTTCGCTGGGCCTCAGACTCAGCTGGCATAGCCTAGTCCTTTAGAAAAGTATCTATAGAATTTATGATGCCTTTTTCTAAATCTTTCCAGCTTTGCTCATTGAGTTTGCTCTTAGCACGTTTTTGAGAGTAATAGTCGTCTACTAAGGAGTTAACTTGATCAATCTGAGCTTTCTCTAATTTCTTTGCTTCTTTAGCAGAGTCAGCGATCATAGAGAAAATATCTTTCAGTAGCTCTTCTGGCGTAATCATCATCTTATCCTGAAGGACGGGCTTCTCCTTAGGTGAGTAAATATCTCTCTGAACTAAAAACCCACCATCACGTAAATCTCCGATGTTGATCTTATCGTCAGCTACTTCTGGAAAATCTTTTCTTCCCTGGAAGTCTGGCATATCTACTCTCCTTTAGGAAATTCGAAACCCTGTATTTCAGCCACTTTTTCAGGCTTAATCGGGCCAACTTCTTTGAGTATATCTTCCTTTAAATCGTCAGTAATACTATATATTGTTTTACGTAGCATTCTACGAAGGGCGGCTCGTTGCGTATCAGCAACAATGACACCCTCCATTATTGTTAACGTCTCCCGAACCAACGCCTTTATAGACGTATCGTACTTGTCTTCCCAGACCATGTCCTTGCCTTAACCATTAAATGGTAATTAACTGGAAGTATAACTATTTAAATGTTAATTGTAAAACAATTTCTCAGATAAAATATCACGATTATGAACCTATATCACGCACACAATCCTCTGAGCATGCAATATCTCCCAAAAGTCCGTCTAGGTCAATCGCACAATCATCACAAACACCTTCACCACAAAAATCACATTCCTGACCATTAGCAGCATTCCCGCATATTACACACATTAAATCTGCACCACCTCAGTCTGATTACCTATCACTTTTGAAGTTCTCTTAGGCAATGTCTTTCTATATCTATTGAAATAATATCTGATGTGATGACATCTATCAGGAGTTCCGCAATCTAAATGAAGAATAACTAACCTTTCCTTCCTGTTTATCATACGAAACTGACGATAAGCCCTCTCTATGTCATGGGTGAAAATCTCAATCTCAACAGGAGTTCTATTAGTATAGAAAGGTTTTTCTCTGTGGTACTGAAGCATCTGACACGACTGACATTCCCTTCTATAAGGTTTTGTTCTGGTGCCGCATGTCATGCAGTAATGTTCTGGAAGAGTGATAGTGACCCACAGACGTTTGCGTGAATCATGACGGCCTATAACCTTTGCTCCATCCCAGGATTTAAGTCTGCGAACAATCCTATCTTGTAGAAAACATCTATTTTCTGGTCGTGTTCGACCCCGAGTCTTATGCCAGTAGTCTGTGTCATGAATGAGAACATAAGTGCCATTATCCAGATGCTTAAAAAAATTTCGCCATTGCTCCCTAGAATTCACTTCTAAGAAGGGAATTCTAATGTCTTTATATTCAATAGCTACTGCATCTGGAAATGGCATTGTCTAGCTAACAGCTACTCCTTGTGATCGCTGATGGATGTCTTCCACCAACGCTTCTAATGTGGATATGCGTTGCTCGTAGGAGTCAGTACTAACTAATCGTATAATTCTACGGAGATTCTCTATTCTCTCTCCCATTTTCTTATACCTTTTAGTATACCCACGAGTATTGTCAGAGTCGGCTCTGGCATCCTCTAATTCTTCGATCTTGTTCTCTATTTCGAGAAACAGAGACTCAATAAAATCTTGATACATCAAAGAAAAATTCTCAGCTTTAACTTTCTCTAACTCGCATCTGACGACAGTCAAACTGTCGTCAATATCATTCACCAGTGAGTAATTCTTACGAGAATAAGGCATACAATACACACTCTGTGAATGCATGGCCAATCCCGTCTTTCTAAAACTCCTGTGTAAACCTACCCTACGGGTAAACTCCTTGCTCGGTAAATCAAAGAAAACAAAAATCCATTTAACTGGAAGTGTTTTTATGTCTGGCGACTGTACATGAGCAACATCAGCGGTCCAATCTCTTATATCGATCTTCGGTTCTATTTTCCTAGTCTTAGTATTCATAGCTCCCTAACCTGTATATATGACCTGTCCTTCCTTAGTATGTCTATGGGGACGGTGACCAACCTTTTCCTTCACTGCAATTCCCTTTAGATATTTCTCCGCTTCCTTTTCAGCGGTAGCCCCAGGTGGAAATCCCTTGCCTAGTTCAGCTTGTATGTCATTTCCATCGAATGTAAAAACAATTTCTTTAGTCATAGCCTTCTCCTAAGAGACAACCACTAATTGTGGATTGCCATTCTTGTCTGTCTGCCTTTTCGTCCTCTGACCCTTCTTGCGAGCCTCTTTTTCGATCTTTCTCAAGTTATGCTCCTGCATCAACTTGTTGGAGAATGATTTGTCTCCAGAAAGTTCATACCCTCCGGGAACCTGTTTCAGCTGTGCTCGTCCTCCATCTAAGTCAATAACAGACCCGTAAGTCTTTGACTGAAAGCCGAGAGCCTTCACTGCTCCTATAAAGGAGACATAATCTTGATCTTTTATAGTTGTATAAGCCCTATATGTTATGTAGCACGGCATCTCAATACTCCTTTTCTTAGTCCAACAGAACTCTACGAATGAACATCCCCTCGTTCTTTTTTGGAGATGTTGGCTTCTGAAGAGCGACCATAACGCTCTGACCCGCAACCTCTACATCAAAGAGTTCTCTAAGATGCTTGCACTCTTTGATCGGTGGCCTGCTGTACTGCCAAGCCTTACAAGTGCAATAAATGCGGTAATCGTTCCCCAGAACAATGTTGTAGGTCCCGTTCCCATTCTGACTCTCAATTTCCTGTATAGCCTTTCCCATGACTGCTGCTCCTTTTCCTTAATCATCCAGAAGAACACGTCTGACGTACATTGGATTAACGTCAGTAGCCACGTTTTTCAACTGGTTAGCCGTAAATTTGCTTGGAGATCCTGCAAGAGCCATAGTCGCTCCACGCAAGTCCTCGTCATCTAACATGTCTAATGCAGATACCCTCTCTATCAAACCTTGGACACGTCTCATTGATCGTCCATCCATAGTTCCATTATCAATAGAGCTAGTAATGGCATCTGCAACCTGTCTAGCCTCTTCACGTAAACTGTTCATAGCACTTACTGCCCATGACAAGTACATATCCTCAGCAGAACTGTCATCACTCACTACACTAGTTATATTTGCTGCGTAGTAAACAACCTCAAATTTAAATCTGCTACGTACATACTCCACACTAGGATAGTGGTCGATCAGAGAATTTTTATGGCTAGAGTAGGTTTCTAGATACTCTTCTCTCTGCTCTGCATATTTATCTATAAAAGCATCAACGTATCCAAAAAATGCTCCTCTCTCCTTCTCAACACTTTCTTTTAATTGTTCAAAGTTTTCGAAGGGTACGAAGTAAGAACCGTTGATGAAAAAGGGAAACCCATACCGCTCTGCAGCATTCCTGGCTCGACCAAGAGTATTCAAAAACCTACTCTTAACCTTTGCAGGAAGAAGTTTTTTCGAACCTAACTTTACAAACTCAGGTAAATCTCCACTCACATTGATATCGCTAGGATGCAATCTGGCCTCCATCGACCATACTCCACCCTGGATCTGACAGAGAACTCCCCTGTCCCAAATTCGATCTATTCCTTTTACGGATGCTTCTTTCTCTAAAATTGCACTTGAAACCATGCCTACACTCCTTTTCTTTTCTTGATTGTATTTTACAAAATATTGGATATTACGTCAAGCACAACAACTTAATTTAAGTTAACCCTGCGACTTGCAAGAAGGTTGAGTTTATCAACACTGATGTTGTCTAGACGCACTGGCTCACCTTCTTGAGCCAATTTACATCGACCTACAGACCATGACCTGGAGGCCTCAATTTCTTCTCGGTTAAGCCTAGCCTGTGGCACAACAGTAGAAGCTGCACTTTCTAAATGCTTACCTTTTAATTCAGGTTTATCCGGGTTATCTGCAAACGCATCCACAAGAGCTGCATCTACAACTTTCTCTATCTCTGCCCCAGAAAAGCCCTGCGTCAAAGCCGCAATCTTATTTACAGAAGCCTTAGAGGGCATTTCTTTTTCCCTCTTAGTTAGATGAATGTTTAAAATTTCTTTTCTATCATCTTCTGTTGGGAGGTCTGCCCAGAACACCTCATCAAATCGTCTCAATAAGGGGGCAGGAAGACCCATTATGCTATTAGCAGTAGCTACGATGTATATAAGTTTGTCTTTAGGTCGCTCTTCCATCCAAGTTATAAGCTGCCCGTAGACACGTTTACTAACGCCTGAGTCCATCTCGCCAGAAGCATTTGCCCCTGCCATAGCTTTTTCAATCTCGTCTACCCACAACACCGCAGGAGCAAGGCTTTCAATTTGGTTGAAAACCTGTCTCATACGCTCTTCCGAGCTACCGACAAAGCGACTAAACACCTTGCTCATATCAAATTTTATTAGCGGTAAGCCAAATTCTTGAGCAGTACATTTAGCTGTCAAAGATTTCCCTGTACCGGGAGGTCCCAGAAGGAAAACCCCCTTAGGATTGGCTACCCCGAACTCTCCCGCACGAGGGTCAAATATGACATTTTTACGCCTAGAAAGCCAATCTTTCAGCACATTTAATCCACCCACAGCTGACATATCTCCATCAAATGGAGTGTATTCAAGAACTCCAGCACCTTCTAAAGCTTTAGACTTTTCTTCCATGATGATGCTGGGATCTATTGTCTTGGTCTTAACTAGTGATAAAGCTAAAGCATTCTCAACTTCATCCTCAGTCATGCCTCCAGCATTGGAAATTACTTTTCTTTTCTGCTCCTCTGAGTCCCAAGAAAACATATCAGCTTCAATCCACCCATCAGTCAGCCTAGTAACAGTTTCAGCTATCTGATCCTGAGTAGGAAGTTCGTAGGGCACAGAAAGAAAAAATCGTTCTAACTCTGGAGCTATCTTATATATAGGAGATACCACGATAACGGTTCGGGGAGTGGCCCCTTTCCATCGTGCATGACCATCTATAAAGTTCTGAACCGTAGGTATATCAGGATTTTCCCCAATATATCCATGATAGTTGTGCAGTAAGCACACACTATTCTCAGAAAATCTATCGATATATTCGAAAATTTCCGCAGGATCATCGCCTGACATGGACTCATCCCATCCTGTAGTGACTTTCCATTCATGGAAAGGATATCCGTTTCCATTTAGCTCTTCACACACAGTCTTAATGCCTAATGCAGCACGAGATGGCTCCAAAGCAGTGACATATATTAGGGGGTGACCCGCTTTTATATAGGACTTTAAATCTTCTGAAAACATTAGCCTGTCTCCTTTTCTTAATCATCCCCATCTCTTGGGGATTTACTAGTACTATACCTTATATCCATATAGTTGTAAAGCACATATTTGGAAAATAGTTTAGTGTCTAGTATTTTGATCTGAGGCTAAGTTACCCGTCCTAGATTTAGGAGCTTTCTTTTTACGAGATTTCCTGGGTTTACCTCTTCGCTTAGCTGTCCACATGGAAGTATCCCAGCAATCCATACATAGGCCATCAGCTAGAGTACCGTTGAATTTGCACACCTCGAAGTTGAGGCATTCTCCAAAGGATTCTTCTGGCAAGCCTTCTTTGTAGACTTTACCGTAAGTTCCTTTTCTACCCTCGCTCGGAATTAGACAACCTCTCCGCTAGTGTTCTAGCATCGCTAATAACACATCCATCCCAGCCCCCGTTACACCTCAAACATCTATGTTGCATGTCAGGGGTTGTTTCGCTATCTTCAAAATGCACAACGCCATGAGAACCACATAGTGGGCAACATTCGTGTTTTTCACCGTCATTTGGGTTCTCATCTACTATCATATTTTAATCCGTCCTTGACACGCTGCGTTTTATGTTAACCATTATATATATATTAATTATTTAAATACTTTCTTTATATATATTATATATATTTTCCAACAAAATAGATTTTTGTTTTCACGCTTGAGACCACGCCCCCTTCAGTGAAAAATCCCTTACTTTACATTAGTACTATACCAGAATAAACTACTATTGTTAAATTCAATTTTGTGAACGAAATTGGCTTGACTAAATGTCTTAAACCTAGGTATAATGCTATACAAATTTCAAGGATAGGTAAAGTAAATGGAAAGCAGGGATCAACAAAATTCCCTACTAAGCGGTACGGCACAGGAAAAGATTGAACGGTATCTTGAACTGAACCCAGACTTAGAGCGGATCAATACTGCAAAGTTAGCAGATCTCCTAGAACTAGGTGTAACTAGACAGAGAGTCGCCCAGATATTAAATAAGTTGGGGGATGTACGCCATAAAAGAACTGCAAAGACCAAAAAGGTATGCCCAGTTTGTGAGGAACCTATAACCAGAAATGCTACGGCATGTCGCAAACATTCACATCAGCAGGATAATCGGATAGAAGGATATAAATACAGATGCAAACTCTGTAATAAGTTCAAAACCCTATCTGAATTTACTCGTAGCAAGAGATCACCTTCAGGATACGAGCATCGATGCCTAGAGTGCAGAGCTGCTTGGCAAAGAAATTACAATAAAACCCGTAAGGGTCGTGAAAAGCATAAAAAAGCTGTTAAATCTTTAATAGATAAGCACCCAGAGAGAAGGCGAGCTTATTATCAAGTATTTAAAGCTATTAAGAACAAAACATTAGTCAAATTACCTTGCGAATCCTGTGGAGAAGAAAAAACACAGGCAGTCCATACTGACTACAACAGGCCATTAGACGTAAGATGGTTTTGCCGACTTTGTGCGTCTAGAGTACAGACTCCCATAACCCCATATACGCCGAACAAAATTGAAGAAGCGTACAGAGAATTTATTAATGCTAACCAGGAATCCAATAATATTTCAGGAAAATGGCTGGCAACTCTAAAAAGGCATTACGGAGTAAGTTCTATCAATGAGCAGACACTAAAGACAGCACTGTCAGATGTAGAGCATATTCCCGGCATAGGTAAAGGATTCTACGAGCTTACGAAAGAGTTTCTAGATAAAGGCACTAAAGGTACGGAGTATGCGTTATCGGCAACAAACGAACCATCCAACTTTACGAGTTCCGGGATGGGAGTGGCCAACACTAAGGTGTAAGGAGTGTGATGCAAAGCTGATCGTTGTAGAGATGCCTATATTTCGATGTAGATGCTTGAAAAATGGAACAGGAATTAGTAGAAAACCAGTTCTCTACTACTTAGATAATGCTTGTAAAGATGTTGAAGTTTTTGAAGAGACAACAACGAGATTGAACGCTTATTATTTAGAAAGTGCTTGGATTAAATGGGAATTAAATTATTTAGGACTCAAATTAGAGGAGAAGTCAAATGGCAATGGGACCCAGCTATGAATTTCCAGTAAAAATAACCAATGTTGTTGACGGCGATACAGTTGATGCCCTAATCGATATCGGTTTTAAGATTAAATACGATGAGCGTATTAGATTACTTGGGCTAGATACCCCAGAGTCTCGTACAGCAAATAAAAAAGAAAAAGTCCTAGGTTTAGCTGCTAAAGCTAGAATCAAAGAGCTAATAGCATCAGCTAACACTCTTTCTAAGAAACGTGGAAGGAAGGATGTAATCCTTAAGACAGCTAAAGACGGTAAGGGAAAGTTTGGAAGAATCTTAGGTGAGATTTGGATTAATGCTAATACTGGTGAAGGTATCAATGTTAACCAAACTCTTATAGAAGAAGGACATGCCC
>Ga0310344_10004163_pt1 | contig 10744 bp, 6 predicted proteins | sample HC15DNA20200_MG_FD_203801 | JGI IMG/M metagenome (GOLD analysis project Ga0310344, IMG submission 203801) | Marine microbial communities from station ALOHA, North Pacific Subtropical Gyre - HC15-DNA-20-200_MG | ecosystem: Environmental > Aquatic > Marine > Oceanic | place: Pacific Ocean: North... | reverse complement strand
ACGACCCGCTGAAATGGCTGATCGGTGACTGTGCCGACACGGTGATGCTGACCACCCGGGCCAGTGCCCACTACGACCGGTTGTTCATGGAGGGCATCGTGCGACCGGGACCGGGGGCCGAGAACTGGACCACGCGTTCCAACTACACGCTGCGAGGCCTGCATCCGACCAGCCCGCGCGAGATGTCCGTCTGGGTCACTCGTCACAACGGCCAGACCAGTTGTCATGTCCGTCGGTTCGTCTTCCGGACCGACGGCCTGGCTTCGATCGAGGCGCCTTACGCCGGTGGCGACCTGGTCACTCGGCCGCTGCGTTTCGACGGCAAGTCCCTGCAGATCAACTACGCCACATCGGCAGTCGGCGGCCTGCGAGTCGAGATCCAGAATGACGAGGGAAAACCGATCCAGGGATTCTCCCTGGCCGATTGCCCCGAGATGATCGGTGACCGGATCGACCAGGTCGTCACCTGGAAGTCGGGACCGGATCTCGGCAGCCTGTCGGGGAAAACCGTCAGGCTGAGATTCCGGATGAAGGACGCCAACCTGTTTTCGCTAAGGTTCACAGGAGGCCGCTGAAACCTCGGGGCACCAGACGAAAACGCCTCTACCGACCCTTTTCGGTCGGTGGAAACCGCTTGCGGCGGCTGCTGGGGACCGGCTTGCCCGATCGGGTGCTCCACCACTGGGCCGCCTTATCCGGATCGTAGCCGGGATTGGGGAGCGGCATGTGGGCCAGCACCGACTGGCGCCACATCCTGAGTTTCTGCTTCAGATCGGCCGCTCGACCCGCCTTCTCACTCGCCAGGTTCTGCTTCTCGCCGATATCACTGGCCAGGTTGTACAACTCGACGTCCCCCGAACCGTCCAGGTACTCGATCAGTTTCCAGTCGCGCTCGCGAATGCTGCTGGCCGGACGGTCGTGGTGGTAGTGCGGGTAGTGCCAGTGCAGGGCCTTTCGAGTCAGCCTGGCTTTCGGATCCGCAAGCAGCGGTTTCAGGCTGTGGCCGTCGATCGGCTGATTCACCGGCAGCTTGCCCCCGGCCAGGTCGACAAACGTCGGGTAAAAGTCGTGGGTGATGGTCGGCTCGCGGCTGACCGTTCCCGCCCTTGTCATCGGCGGATACTTGATGATCAACGGAACACGGACTCCGCCTTCGAACAGCGTGCCCTTTTCTCCTCTCAGCGGGGCCTGCGTGGCGACGACGTCGTCGGCGGCCGGCTGGTAATCGTACCGCTTGTGGAGTCCGCCGTTGTCGGAGGTGAAGATGATCATCGTCTCGTCGGTCAGCCCCTCGGCCTCGACCGCGTCAACGATCCGTCCCACCATGTCGTCGGTGTGCTCGATCATCGCCGCATAGATCGGGTGCGGCAGTTTGCGATTCATCGCCGCCGCCTTCCGGCGGTACTTCTCGGCCTTGGCCGACATCGCCCCCAGCGGAATGTGGACCGCGTAGGGTGAAAGCATCAGGAAGAACGGCGTCCTGCTCTTTGTGGATTTCCTGATGAAGTCGATGCAGAGATCTGCTTCGAAGTCGGTGCGGTACTGCCCGGTCCGAGGTTTCAGATCGGGCCGACCCTGCACGCGATAACGACCCGGCAGGTGCGGACCGTTGATCACCGCCGCAAAGTCATAACCCTGTCGGGCAGGGTGGTACCGGGGACCGTTTCCGAGGTGCCACTTACCGACGTAGCCGGTGGTGTAGCCGGATGCCTTGAGCGCCTCGGCAACCGTCACTGTCTCCAGTGGCAACGCCATCGTGGGCCGCGGCGTGATCACCCGTTCGAACGGCCGCCAGTGGCCGGGTATGAAATCGGTGATCCCGATCCGGGCCTGGTTCTGACCCGACTGCAGGGCACAACGGGTCGGCGAACAGACCGCTCCGGAGGCATAAAAATCGGTGAACCGAAGCCCCTGGGTGGCCAGGCGATCGATCCGGGGCGTTTCGACAAACCCGTTGCCGTAGCAGCCAATGTCCTTCCAGCCCAGGTCATCGACAAAGATCAGCACGATGTTCGGGCGGTCAGCCGCACGAACCGGGGATGCGGACAGTGCAGCGAACAGACAGGCCGTGGCAACAACTGCGAGAGATCGAAGCATCTGGTGATGACTCCCGGGGACCGACCTTACTTGCCGATGCAGTAGACGTGAGCGACGGTACGGATCAGCAACCGCCCCTGGGCGATCGAAGGGGTGGCCAGGCAGAGTTCCCCCAGCGGGTTGGTCCGCTCGACCCGGAACTTGCCGTCAGCGGGGATCACGTGTGTCGTCCCCCGTTCGTCCAGGCAGAAGATCTTGCCGTTGTAGGCCCACGGCGAGGAGGTGAACGAGGCTCCCCGGGGGAACCGCACCCGGTTGTGGATCAACTTGCCCGTCTCGGCGTCGTGGCACGTGGCCATGCCGCGATCCAACAGCGTGAAGTACCGACCCTTGTAGACAATCGGTGACGTGTTGTACGGCCCCATCTTCTGCAACGACCAGCGAATGTGTTCGTTGGAAGTCTGGCCGGTCTTCAACGCGATGTTCCCTCGCCCTCCGGGGGCCACGGCGAACACCGGTCGCTTCTGGTCCTGGAAGTAACCGGAGGTGATGTAGAGCAGGCCATCGGCGACCAGCGGCGAGGGGATCGTCAGTACCGACATCCGACCGTCAAAATGCCACAGCAGGTCGCCATCCGGGGAATACGCCCGGTTTTCCTTCCGGCCGGCCACCACGATCTCGGTCCCGCCGGCGTGATTCCAGACGAACGGAGTCGCCCAGGTGCTCTTCTCGTCACGCTTGACCTTCCACCGCGACTTCCCGGTGGCGCCGTCAAGAGCCTCGATGTAGGACGACTCGTGGTTGTCATAGACATAGATGACCTGGCCACCTTCGACCACCGGCGACGCGGCGGCTCCGTAACCGAACTGCGTCTTGCGGGGTGCGATGGCGTGAGTCCACAACAGCTTGCCACCGAGGTCGTAACAGTAAAGGCCCAGGTCACCGAAGAGTACGTACAGGCGTTTGCCGTCGGTCGTGGGCGTCTCGGCCGCGTAACTGCTCTTGGGATGCCGCGGCATCTTCGGCTTGCCCGAATGCGTCTCGTGCTTCCAGATCAGCTTCCCGGTCTTCAGGCTCAGGCAATAGACCATCCAGTGATGAATCGTGTCCGGCGGCACCGGACGCCCTCGACCCAGGTACAGTCCCGCCTTGGGCTTCTCGTAGTCGGCATCACTGTGGACCGAAGAAACGAACACCCGGTCACCCCACACGATCGGACTGCCCCAGCCCGATCCGGGAATCTCGGCCTTCCATTTCACGTTGGTCGTCTTGTTCCAGGTGTCGGGCAGTCGAGGATCGTCGGCCACCGCGCTGTTGGCATCGACTCCACGGAACCGCGGCCAGTTCTCCTGGGCAGTTGCCGAACCGAACATCATCGGGATCAGCAGGCAGGCCAACAACAACGTGACACGAGGAGCAGGCATGGTGAGCGTTTCCGGTTCGAGTTGATTTGCGACAGGCGGAAGCCGGGTCACTGTCCCGTGACGTCGAGTGCCGAGATGCGATTGTAGAGCGAGTCCCATTTGGAGACCACGATTCGGGTCGGCCACTGCTCACCACGCCCGAGGCCGTCAACGGACCGGTCCGCGGGCGTCAGCACCTCGATCGCCTGTTCGGTTCCGGAAACGGTGCCCGTGACTGTCCATCCGTTTCGGTAGGCCTCGGCGGCGTCGGAACTGAATGTCGACGACACACGGTCGATCTCGACGGTGATATCCAGTTCCCGGTCAGACCACGACTCGACAATTCTCTCCCGCTCGTCGCCGAACCTGTCGGCCGCCCGGATCTGTTCCACCAGCGGGAGTATCGGCGAGGACTGCGAGGGTGCGGTGGTCGGTTCGGGAACGGCAGCCGGTTCTTCTGTCGACGGTGGCTCCGCGGAAAAGTCGGACGGGGCTTCTGCCAACCAGGGATCTGGAGCCTCATCAACGGGATCGGATGTTGACCGGGCGGGATCTGGAGTTGCCGCAACCGGCTCGGATTCCGCCTGTTCCGTTCCATCGTCATCGAAAAACTCGGCGGGCAAAAACTGCACCGTTTGCTTGTTCGTCCAGTCGGGAAACACCGGGATGTCGATTCGCACCTGGGCCGTCCACACGATGTCGTTGGAACCCTCGTCCAGGCTGTACGCTCGCGTCGGGCCCCACCCCGGTGAACCTTGGGGAAACGGAACGCTGTAGCTTTTCTCGAAGAGCTCGCCGGCGGTCAGCTGCATGGCCGATTCGAGGCTGTGCACCTTTTCCAGGACCGTGTGTTTCCTGGTGGTCTTGTTGGTGCCGCTGCCGGATGTTGCCGATTCCCAGCAGCGAAACTTCACCTGGATCCCGTTGATCTGGCAGGTCTTCTTCGCCGTGAACTTCAGTTCCACCGGCCAGTCCTCGCCCGCACCGACCAGGAGGTGCGGAGTCTTCAGTTCCACCTCCCCCAAACGACTGGCCAACATCTTTTTCCGGACCCAGATCCCCCCCAGGACCAACAGGACAATGGGCAGCAACCAGATGAAAGCCACCACCACCATCAGGAGCATGACGGCGGCGAAAACGTAGATGACCATCATGCACCCCGCGCCGAATTGTGTCGGCGTCTCGGGCGTAAAATCGATGATCTCGTCCCGCTTCCCGGTCATCTCCGGAGGCCGCTTGCCCGGCACCAGGATGAACTCCTCCTCGGCCTTCGGATCGAATGCCCAGGGAACATCGACGGCCACTTTCACGTAATGGTCGACGTTGATGTGGTGGCCGTGGTAGGTCATCGGCTGGCGATCGGCGACGAACGAAAACGGAAACGTCATGGTTTGCCCGGCCGTCAACTGGCTCTTGTCGGCCAGCGTCTCACTGTGGTCACCACCGCCGTCGGTGTTGCCATACCCGTGTGTCTTCCAGAAGCTGGTCAAGTGGATCCCGTCGCTGGTGATGTCCTTGTTGACCTGGACGTGGACCTCGCCCGAAACCGTTTCACCACCGCGGTAGGTTCGATCGGGCCGATCGAACTTGATCGAAATATCGCACTTAGACATCGCGGATACCGTCCTTCATGTCCTGGAATGTCATGTAGAGTTCTCGTTGGATCCGGCGGACATCGGGACCAAACGTCTCGAGCATCCTCACGGCCGTCTCGTGCCGCACGCTTGGCACCGGCCCCTCATCCCGTCGGACCCACTCGATCCGGCTGTTGAGGATCCGGGTCAACCGCGTGGAATTCATCCGGTCGTCGACCGCCACGGTTCGCACCCGCCGTCCGGCACGTGCCAACTGGCGACCGAAATCCCGGTGGGTCCCCAGTACCAGTGGAATATCCGAGCGAAATATCCGGTGCTGCTGCCACCAGGTCAGTCGCTGTGCCTCGTCAATCATCTGCGGATTCCCATCCGGAACCTCAGCACGTTCTCCCTCGGGAATGTGCACGTAAGCGGCACCGGGAAACCTCTCCCGGATGGCCAGCAGGTGAGTCGTCTTGCCGAACCCTTTTTCTCCGAGGAACTGGACAACCGAGCCGGGCTCGCGGAGAAACTCGTCGAATTCCTCCACTTCCACGTCCGCCAACGCGGTCCACTCCTCGGCCGAGAATTCCCCGAAGGGATTTCGACGGAGATTCAGGTGAGCAAACGGAAGCGTGTAAGTGGAGACAGAGATGATCTCACCCGTCACGGTGCAAACGAACTGTTGCCAGCCAGATCCTATCGAGTCAGGTCACCGACACAAGCGGCGACGTTGCCGGGTGTACCCGGACCAGGCTGTTGCGATTGAACACGATTCCGGTAACGTGCAGCGACCGTGGCACACGTCGACGTCGCGGACGGACAGGCCCACCGGAAACGTATCGATGACCGTCACAATCTCCCCCTCCACGATCCGACTGACACTCCTGGCCGGCCTTTTCGCCGGGGGACCGATCCCTTTGGCCCCGCCGGCCGCAGCAGCCGACAAGCCACTGGTCTTCGACAAGTCAATCGGGCACTACAAGGACCTCTCTTACGACGTCCTGACCGACAGCGGACTCACCGCCGACCAGCGGCAACAGCTCTTCGGCGGCGAGACCACTCACTACGGTCCCCTGACCGACAAGCAACGCGGAACCAAACGCCAAAAACTCGAGGCTCTGCTGTCTCGAATCGACACGACACTGGTCAGCCGCTGCGAAGCCGACATCCGCAAGTGGCTCGACCAGCACGCCGACAAGGTTCCGGGAGCCTACAAGGGCCGAAACATCCACCTGCTCCGCCAGGGCGCGGTCACCTACTTCCGGGCCTACGAGATCCTCGGTGACCGCAAGTATCTTGAGGCCGGCCTGGCCCGCGCCGACGTGATCAAGAAAAACCAGTGGCCCAAGGGGCACTGGCAGTGGGGCGACTTCGGCGAGGACTTCGTGCGAATCCAGGACGGGTTCAACGACTGGCCCTTCTGGATCATGCTCTACGCCCACAAGGTGTCCGGCAAAAAGACTTACCTGGAATCGGCCCGTCGATGCTGCGACATCCTGCTGACCATCCAGCGTCCCACCGGCGGCTGGCCCGACCAGTGGACCTTCAGCGGCCGCGGCACCCCCCACACCGGTGTGCGACACGGCACGTCATTCAACGACGGCGGCACCAACGCGCCACTGAAGATGATGGTGATGATGTACCACATCACCGGCGACACCCGGTACATCGCCAAGCTCGACAAGCTGGGTCCCTTCATCGCCAAATCGAACCTCGGCAAGGGACGGGTTGTCGGCTGGAGCGAACAGTACCTGGATGATGGTCGACCGACACGAGCCAGGCGGTACGAGATCGAGTTGCCCTATCCGCGGGCACTGACGCGCGCCGTCGGCCCGATGCTGATCTGGCTGTACCTGATGACCGGTGACAAAACACACATCGATCTGCTGAAGAAGGCTTACGCCTGGCAGGAGCACATCCGCCAGAAAGAACTCGACCCGAAACAGATCGCGGCCTGGAAATTGATGGCCGACAGCTGGGCCAGGGCAGGCCGACCGATGCACTACCGGCCGGGCTGGCCCGATGCTTTCCTTCCCGACGGGACCAACTGGGGTCGGGTCACCGCCTTCAAGCTGATTCCCTGGTATCCGGTCAGCGACGCGATGAAGAAGAAGTACGGGGGCTTCATCCATTCGTCGACCGCCGACGCCGGAGCGTGGCCGCACAAGCTCGGCTACCTCGACGACTGGGCCAAGACGATCCGTGGCGGGGGACAACACCCCGAGGCCTCCGGCGGGTTCAGCCACGCGGCCCGAAACGACGCAATGTGCCAGGTCCGCCGCGCCCTGCTCGAACATCGCCGGGGCGGCCGCGCGGCCCTGCGGAGCTACTACAGCCACCCCACCAGGTACACCGCCGACCAGTACCTGCAGGCCCGGATCGATGCCGCTCGACGGTGCCTGGATTCCCGCACCGTGAAGCTGGTTTCCGCCGCGGACAAACAGGGGATCCTGACGTTGAAGGATCCCGGCGGCCTGGTGCCGGCCAAGACCCGCTGGTACGGCCCGGTGCTGTCCAAGTGGGGCACCTCGGCCAGCACCTCCGGACGCTACGGCAACGTTGCCTGGTACGAGTGGCAACTGGTCTACGATTCGCTGCTGGCCCGTGGCAGGATCTCCGCGGACGCGGCGGCACGCGGAGGACGCGGCCTCGAATCGGTCGCCATGCAGACCCACCTCGATTCGTGGGACGTGCTGGGCGAATGGGGCATGGCGGCCCACGAGATCGAGGACCACTTCGACGTGCCGCTGGGCAGGCCGGGCACCGGCCCCTAGTGCTGGTAGATGAACTCCTGCGAGTTCAGCAGCGTCCAGAGCACGTCTTCCCACGCCTGTCGCTTGTTGGTGCTGTTGCCGACATGGGCCAGCATCGCGGTGCGCGTCTTCGGCGACGGCCTGCGGGACAGCGCCCGCAAATACAGCGTGTCCAGGATCTCGGCGTCGGAGCTCCTCGCAGCCAGCATCTGGCTCAACCGGTTGGTCGGATCGGCCAGCCGCTTGGACATCATCTGGCCGATGATCAATTCCAGGGCCTGCTTGCGTCCGAATGTCTGCTCACGATCACATTCGCAGGTCTGCGTCCTCGACGGCTGTCCGAAGGCTCGCAGGAAGGGATGCGACTCGTAACGCACGTACTTCGACCCCGTGTTGATCAACGTCACGATGTCGTTGACGGGCAACTGCACCGCCCGGGTGCCGATCGGCAACTTGATCGTCCCGGGAGGCAGACCGATCGTGTAGTCCTTGGCGATCTCGTACATCTCGGGCACGCCCGTCACGTTGCAGACAGCGTCCAGCAGCACCTCGGCCGGCAGGGGACGCGCGTGCATGTGTGAGAAGTAACGCTTGTCTCCGCGGTTGCTGGTGTTGGAGATCGGGCTGAGCTGGTAGGTCCGCGAGTTGACGATACTGCGGATCAGGGGCCGCAACCGGTACCCGCTGGAAACAAACTCGGCCGCCAGCGCCTCGAGCAAAGGATCGTTGGACGACGGGTTGGAATCGCGGAAGTCATCGACCGGCTCAACAACACCACGACCGTTGAGGTGGTACCACACGCGGTTGACGAACGCCTTGGCGAAATACGGGTTGTCGAGCTTGGTCAGCCACGAGGCCAGCAGGTCCCGACGATCCTTGTCGGCGGGAATCGGCTTCGGATCCTGGCCAATCAGGCTGGGCACGACCGCCGAACCGTCCGCATCGCGAGTGAACTCGGCGGCCTTCTTGTCGATCGTGATCTCGATCTGCCGTCGCTCGGCACGGCCGCCCGGGCCCGCCTTCCCCATACGGGTTCGCTTGACCTGGCTGAAGTGCGCCGCGAGCCCCAGGTAATCGTTCTGGGTCCATCGCTCGTAGGGATGGTTGTGGCACTTGGCACACTGCAGACGAACGCCCAGGAACAACTGGGCCGTCGCCTCGGCCAGGTCCTTCTGCAGGAACTGTTTGTCAGTGATCGTCTTGGGCGTCATCGTGACGCAGTAGAAGTTCACCGGCGCGTCGCGGTAGGACTGGCCGGTCGAGGTGAGCATCTGGCGGACGGTGTCATCGAACGGCGCATCGCCCTCGATGCGATTCCGCAACCAGGCCTGGAATTTCTGTGAACCCTCCAGGTTGATCGCGTCCCGCGTCACCCGCAGGACGTCGAACCACTTCTTCGTCCAGTAATCGGCATACTCGGGACGCTGCAGCAGCTGCTCGATGAGCCTCGCCCGCTTGTCCGGGCCACCGGTTGCCAGGAACGCGCGAACTTCGCCAGGAGTCGGCAGCACCCCGCAGAGATCCAGGTACAGGCGGCGGACAAACTGCTCGTCGGTACACAGTTCCGACGGAGCGATATTGAGCATCTTCAGCTTGGCAAAGACGTGGGTGTCGACATAGTTCGCTTCGGGAGGATTCGGCCACGCGTATCCCGCGGCCGGTTCGGCGATGTGCATCATCCGTACCGATTCCAGGCGGCCCATGAACCGGCAGAGAATCGCCACCTCGCCCTGGCGGTTGAATTCCACCTGCCCGGACCGATCGACGCTGGCGATGGCAATGTCGCTGCTGGAAAAGGTTGTCAGCCGGGTCACGTCCTGGACGCGACCGTCAGAAAACTTGGCGGTTACGGCCAGCCTCTGCCCGACGGCGGGAGCCTTGAGAACTCGGCGGTCGGGAGTCACGGTCAGCTCGGCCAGGGACACCGGTTTCTGATCATCCCGGAGTCCTTCGGACTGCCAGGTCCGGATCAGGTTGGCCAGGTGGCTCCGCGGAGCAAACCGCCGTCCACCCACGTGTGGCACCTGCGAGAGCGCCTTGTTCAGGACCAGGCTGTTGTCGGGATTCAAGGTGTTGGTCCGCCGCCCCAGCCCATCATGCGTCAACTGCTGGAAATCGAACTCGGGATCAAAACCCCACAGGCTCAGGCGGAATCCGTCCTTGCCACTGGGTGCCCCATGACACCGAATGTCGCTGCAACCGGCCACGCTCAGAACAGGCATCAGTTCGCGCCGGAAACTGACCGGTTCGATCCGCTTGATCCCCGAGACGGTGGCCTCGGTCGTAGCCTTGCGGCCTCCCACCTCGACGATCAGCTGCGTCGAGCCGTCACCCAGGCCGTGGACCAGCCCATCGGCATCGACGGACAGGCGTCCCGGATCGGTCGCCTGGAATCCCGCCAAACCGGTCAGGTCTCGGAGCGATCCGTCAGCGTAATGGCCGGTCACCAGCAATTGCCGGGTCGCTCGAGGTCCATCAAGCCGAAAGGCGCGGGGTGCGACATCGATCGAAACCGGGCGGCCAACCGCATCACTCTTGGTCGAGGGTTCTGCGGCCACAACCGCTCCGGTCATGACCAACATCGCCGGGACCAGGAATCTCAGCTTCCGCCACACCATCGCGCCACCCCTTTTCGTCCCATCGCGGTGTGAAACCCGAGGGACACAAAACACAGCAAATCAGGCGAGAATCTCTCGGATCACACGACCATCGAGCCGAATCTTCACCGGCTGTCCAGCCGCGTCGGGCACGTGCATGTCCGGGTCGATTCCCAGGATCTCGTAGATCGTCGCACAGACATCAGCCGGGCTGACGGGACGATCCGCGACGTAGGCCGCCTGGTCATCGGACCGACCAACCACCGTCCCGCCACGGACTCCGGCACCGGCAAACAGCACCGAGTAGCAGAAGGTCCAGTGATCGCGACCGGCGTTCTTGTTGATCTTGGGCGTTCGACCCATATCGCTCATCACCA
>Ga0310344_10004162_pt1 | contig 10746 bp, 7 predicted proteins | sample HC15DNA20200_MG_FD_203801 | JGI IMG/M metagenome (GOLD analysis project Ga0310344, IMG submission 203801) | Marine microbial communities from station ALOHA, North Pacific Subtropical Gyre - HC15-DNA-20-200_MG | ecosystem: Environmental > Aquatic > Marine > Oceanic | place: Pacific Ocean: North... | reverse complement strand
GCAGCTGCATTTGGGATCCCTGCCAACACCATTGCGTGCAGCTCTCGATGTGACCCAAAACCACTGAAAAATTCACCCCAACTCGGGTGATCTGTGCCGAGGGTCAAGTTGTCGCCTCCGCCCTCGTCATAGAACGCTTTTATTGTTTCCTTTTTCACCCGGTAGATTCGCCCGAACTGCTCTGATGGGTCCCTAGGTAATCGAGAATCAACAACCGCCCGAGTATAGGGAGTGAGGAAGGCCATTTCATCTTCCCAATATTCGAAGACTGCTGCCTCACGATCTGCAAAATATCCGTACGCTGTAAGGGTGGCATTGAAGAAGGTCCCGTGCGCAATGAAGAGCCTCGACTGTTCTCTTATACCTGCAGCAGTCGCACTGTGATTGAGATCAAGCACCTCTAGAGATTCGTAGGCTGACACGATCGACGGCAGAGCATTACCCCCCAGGAAATGCTCTATTCTATCAATACCCATTAGAATGGCATCCCGAGGATTCACTGAGTTACGGAAACCTGAGTCAAGGTGAGCTGTGACTGTAAGTCCGTGTGCATGAGCAACCTCAATAACTGCCTCAAGCTGGTTAGGACGAATGCCCTTCGCCTTAAAACCCCGAGCCCCATTCAGCGCCCAATGAGTGCCCTCTTGACGAATGCTATCGGGAGTCATCGCGTCATGTCGCCAACCTGGTCGAGCCGTTCCCCAGTATGGACCAGAACTGTAGACGCGGGGACCAGCGATCTCACCTGAGGCAATCCGCTCTCTACCTCTTCTTGCCTGTACTGGATCAACTTCACCTGCCGGAAACGTTGACGTCACTCCGTTTGCAAGAAAAAGCACGGGGTTCACTGTATATTCGTCGACTCGGCCCTCACCGAAAAAGTCTACGGCGTAGTGCGCATGTAAATCGAACAGCCCTGGCATAAGGAAGTCCTCATCAGAGAGTTCGATTCTGCGAAGGTCTAAGTACTCTTCTCCTAAGTTACCGACCTGAATAATACTGCCATTTCGAATAACGATACCTGGATTGGCGATCACGTCGTCTCCCGTTCCAACCCACAAACGCCCCCCAGCGATCACATAATTTTCAGGACCTCCGGAAAGAGCTTGGCCTGTAAGCATGCCCGGATCAGATATTGCCAACAACAGAGAAACAGGCAGAATCAAGGTCTGGATAACATACCTCACCACATACACCTCCATTTTCTAGCGATAGAATAGAGACATCCTATTACATTAGAACATGCCCTACTACGAATACCATTGCGAAACAAACGGATACAGACTTGAGATTCACCACAGGATGAGTGAAGAAGTTCAAACCTGGGGTGATCTAGCAGAGCGCGCGGGAGTAGCAATAGGTGAGACGCCTACTGACGCACCTGTGACCAGGTTGATTAGCGCACCGGTTCCTATAACGGGTTCAAATCCTGCTAAGGACTTTGGAGGTTGCGGATCCGCCTGCGGCTGCATGCCACAGGCCTAAAGCAGGACCTCGGAAACTTCTCCGCAAATCAAGGCATGGTCCCGTGAGCACAGGAGAATTTGACGTTCTTGTTCTGGGTGGAGGCCCAGCTGGGACAGCAGCTGCGACACTCCTCGCTCAACGAAGCCACCGGGTTGCCTTGGTTCGACCCACTAACACCCCTGCTGGTGCACTTGCAGAATCGATTCCACCCTCAGCACGTCGACTTCTTTCGGAACTTAGTTTACTCAACCCAATTGACGCAGCTGACTTCTTCCCAAACAACGGAAACAGCGTTTGGTGGGCAGACACTGAGAAACGGAGCGAAACTTTTAGTGGGGAAGAAAGTGGCTACCATGTCGATCGGAGTGGGCTTGAGCGTGTACTCGTTGCTGCAACTGAAGCAATTGGCTCTAGAGTGTTTATTGGCATGTCAGCGCGCAAAGCAGTCAAATCTGAGACGGACTGGAAGATTATCTGTGAAGCAGATGACCACGGGACTATTGAACTCCGAGCCCCTTGGGTCATTGATGCAACTGGCCGTCATGGCTTTCTCGCTCGCGATGTCCGAGAAACTGACCGTTCAACTACGACAATCGCGATCAATCAGCGCTTTGAGAAAACAACGGGATGGGATGAGACAACCGCGAATCACACCCTAGTTGAAAGCTATCAAGACGGTTGGGCGTGGTCGGTACCACTTTCCCGCACACTTCGGTGTTTCACGGTAATGATCGACCAACGCCATGCAGAACTAGAGGGGCGTGACACTAGTGAGATACTTCGGGATGAACTCGCCAAAACAACCCATCTGGCATCAATGCTCAACCATGTGACTGCTCAAGGTGACTCGTGGGCCTGCCCGTCCTCCCTCTACCATGCCCGTAAGTATAGCCGCCCAGGTCTCTTACTCGCTGGAGACGCTGGTTCATTTATAGATCCCCTGTCTTCATATGGAGTTAAGAAAGCTCTCGCTTCTGGATGGTTGGCAGGAATCGTGGTGCATACTGCACTGATTGATAAGTCAATGACTGACGTAGCCCTAGACTTCTTCGATGACCGAGAAAGATCAGTATATCAGAGCTATCGGCGTCGTTCAGCAGAATTCTTTGAGGAAGCCGCATCAGCATACGGACATCCCTACTGGATAACTCGAGCTGAGGCTGCGCGTGCTGCAGTTGAAACAGCAGGAGGCAACGATGCTGGCGACTGGATTGGAGATCTTGAGGACACACAAATCCCCGTTGAACTTGTCAAAGCCAAGTATGAGAAAATCCGATCTGCGGGGTCACTCAACTCCCAGGCCAACCCAGAACTTCACGTAATCAAACGCCCTGCAATCCGATCGCAACGGATTGTTATGAAACGTCATCTCACAACTGATACTTACCCAAAAGGCATCCGTTATGTGAGGGGAGTAGATCTACTAAGAGTCATTGAGCTCGCACCTCAATATGAACAAGTCCCGGACATCTGGGAGCGGTATAACGAAAAAGAGACGCCAGTTAGTCTTCCTGACTTCCTGGTCGCTCTCTCAACTGCTTTTGCTGCTGAGCTGCTAATTTTCTGAAATCTCTATTACGGCTAGCCACAATAACATTATAACTTATACTCTAACGAGGCCTAGCGGCCCAAGACCTTTCACCCGTAGGATTGGCCCTCCTTAAAAATCTGTCGAGAATGTCAAATACTCTGCGCCTAATAATCCAAGTCCTTGGGACAGCCGGTGTATTTTCATTTTCCACCCTCCCTATTGCTCTGCATGGCCAGAGTCGAGACCAACAGGCAGATGAGGGATATACAATAAATCATAGTACAACCGTGGAAGCCTGCTCGCGCTGTCATACCGTCGATGACGAAGGCCGCATGAGTCGGATTTCATATTTAAGAAAAACGCCTGAAGGATGGCAAACCTCAGTACGTAGAATGGCTGCACTGCATAACGTGAATGTAAGCCCAGAACAAGCACGAGATATCGTCCGCTATCTAGCTAATGAGCAAGGTCTAGCTCCCGAAGAACTCCGGCCAGGACTTTTTGAAGTTGAACGGAGATTTATCGAGCATGACTATGAAGGTGATTCCTCAGTTGAATTCACATGCATTCAATGTCACTCGATGGGTCGGGTTATCACTCAGAGGCGTACCCAAGATGAATGGGCGCTTTTGATGGCAACCCACCGGGGTTTATATCCGTTGGTTGACCGTCAAGCTTTCCGAGGAAACGCATGCACAGGCCAGCCAGGTTGTGAAGAAGACCTCGAGGGCCAGTCGAGTCATCCAATGGACAGAGCAATCAACCACTTAGGATCAGTATTCCCACTAATAACCCCAGAGTGGTCAGCTTGGTCTGCCAACAAGCGTCCTCCTCAGTTAGACGGTGAATGGGCAATCTCTGGATACGAGCCTGGAAAGGGATCGATCTATGGAACGCTTACGATTACGGCTACTGATAACGACACGGATGCCTTCACCTCCTCTTCAAGATATGTGTACGCAGAAAGTGGACTAACCGCAGAGCGCTCAGGACAAGCACTTGTTTACACAGGCTATCAATGGCGTGGCCGTTCAAACCCTGGAACAGCCAACGAACTGCGGGAAGTGATGTTTATTGAACGAGACCAACGAGTAATGTCAGGGAGATGGTTTTCAGGAGCATACGATGAGATAGGGCCAGATATCACGCTGCAACGAATCGGTGCAGCACCTATCATCACAGGGGTTTACCCACAGGCACTGAGGAGTGGCGAAACTACACAGGTCACAATTTATGGGGGCGCTCTAAGCGACGTCCGAACTGGCGCAGAATTAGACTTTGGCCCAGGAGTCTCCATTGGGATGGTCGAAAGATCCCAGACCGATGAGGTTGTGGTCCAACTGACGATTGATGACGACGCGGTAGTAGGAGCACGCGACCTTTTCGCATTCGAGTCGACCCTAGAGAATGCGATTGTAGTTCATGACGGAATCGATCGCATCATTGTCACGCCAGAATCAGGGATGGCACGGGTTGGCGGAGCAAACTTCCCTAAGGGCTATCAAACTTTTGAAGCTATCGGTTATAACAACGGGCCCGATGATCAAAATGGAACTGAAGATGACCTTAAGTTGGGTCGCATTGATGTCTCATGGAACCTAGAAGAGTACTCAGCAGCATTAAATGACGATGATATAGACTTCGTGGGATCTATTAGCGCGGAAGGAGTCTTCACTCCTGCCCTTGATGGACTAAATATGGAAAGGACTGGAGACCGGAATAATATTGGCGATGTCTGGGTCTTAGCCACATATCGTAACCGAGTGGGCAAAGAACTGCGGGCTCGTGCCCATCTACTCGTGACTGTTCCACTCTACATGCGCTTCGAACCGTGGAGACCAGTTGCACCACCTACTAACCAAAGGCTAATCGGATGAGTCCCTCAATTATGACAGACTCTGAAACCCTGGCCCTCCGAGAGTTCCACCCTTTCAAGGCAGATGGCGCCACCTATCTCTATATGGTTCCGTCAGCTGGGATCTTCAGGATGGATGGGCCTTCAGATGCAATCTTGGAAGCACTCAGCAAAGGTCCGAGAGCAAAGAACAAACTAGTTGACGACCTCTCAGATCAGTTCGATACCCACCTGTTGCTGGAAACAATCGATGAACTCTCAGAGATACGAGCTATCGGGGATATCGCGGCACCAAAAGATTTAGTGCCGAATGATCTGCCACCTGCTGGGTTCCCGCTTACGACAATGGTCCTAAACGTGACCAACAAGTGCAACTTGGCGTGCACTTACTGCTACGAGTACGGAGAGGATAAGATCGTTGATACCCAGTATGGAGACCAGCCAAAGTTTATGGCAGATGAAACGGCTAAAGAGAGCGTTGAATTCTTGCTTGAGGAATCGCGAGGGCAAGACGTAGCACATATAACTTTCTTCGGCGGCGAGACGCTACTTAACTTCCCGGTCCTGCAAGATACGGTAGCGTATGCACGTCGCCGGGCTGCTGAAGAGGAGAAGCGCATTGAATTCAGCCTAACGACAAATGCAACACTTCTACGTCCAGAGATCATCGAATGGCTCGCCGACAATCAGATCGGAGTTACAATCTCAATCGACGGTCCGAAAGAGGTTCAAGATGGGCTCCGAGTTTTCCACAATGGAAAAGGTTCCTACGACGTGGTCGAACCTAAAATCAAGGAACTCCTAAAACGTCATAAGACTCGGCCTATTGGCGCGCGTGTGACCCTGACTCAGAAGAACATGGATGTCCTCAAAATCTTCCGTCATCTGACAGAAGAGATGGGATTTTGGGAGGTTGGGCTAGCGCCTGTAACCACACAGGACCAGAGAGATTATGCGATTACGAGCGAGGGTAAAGACAATATGCTCGAACAATTTGGGATACTCGCTCAAGAGTGGCTTGAATGTGCACTCAATGATGAGCATCATGGGTTTTCAAATGTCAAAGACACGCTCGAAGAGATCCATAAAGGCGTGAGCAAAGCTTATGGTTGTGGAGCGGGGCTTGGGCTCATGGGTGTCGCTACAGATGGTGATGTTTCTCTCTGTCACCGCTTCGCTGGATCTCCAGAACACACCATCGGATCTGTCACAGATGGAATTGATCGGGATAAGCAGGGCGAATTCCTGGTCGATCACCATATCGCAAGCAAGACCGACTGCCATACCTGCTGGGCACGACCAATCTGCTCAGGTGGGTGTTATCACGAAGCACACGTCCAGTACGGAACTTCATCACACCCTAATTTGCACTACTGTACATGGGTAAGAAGCTGGACACACACTTGTCTAGAAATTTATGGTGCGTTGGCGGAAAAAAACCCTAAATTCCTCAATCGCTTCGATGCATGAGCACGAGCCTAGGAGAAGCTAGTGAAGCATATTAAAGCGGTTAATCAGAAAGCTGCTCGAATTGAAGCCTGGGTAGCCTATGAAGCTGAACAGACCGAGTCCACCGAGCTTGACGTAGTAGGTCTGGAAAGTCGTCCTCCTCATGAACAGAACGGCCCCAATATCCCATTGGGTTGTTCTCTAGTCTTTGCACCTGGGTGGGAAGCAGACTCCGCTGGCGGCACAGCAGGGCTCTGTCAGCCTGTGGAACGAGATATCTTTGACTGTCACCTGTCATGCTTCTGGCCAGCACATGTACCCGACCAGCTTAACCATTCACCTGATTGGACAAGTAAGTGCGCCTCTGCTCAAAAAGATTGGCGTAAGCTGGACCTAATTTTCCCGTAAGCTAGAGGTTTTCAACTGACATGATGCGGACGCTCGCTAAAGGCGCTGTGGCGCTTATCGTCGCCGTTACGGGGATACCGATTACTGTAGCAGCTCAGGATACAGCGCTCTGGTATCTGGGCACATATACCAGAGATATACTTGTGTGGGATGAAGCGAGTGAACAGGTCATTGACCGGATAGAGATGGGTCATGACATCCCTGCTGATATTGTTGTGAATGAAGCGAAGGACCGCATCTACGTGCGTGACGGAACTGCAATGTACATGGAACTCGTGGACCTGAAGACAAACGAAGTTGTGGATGAGTTCACTCTGTCCCAGGGCAATGTAACCGTACGCATTAATGGCTTCGCGCCACATCCATCTGACGAAAAAGCTGTAATCTTTGCTAAACGATATACCAAACTGAGGGATAGATATGTGGTCGAAGGACCATTCCTTCTGGAATATGACCTGACTAATAAAGCTGTCAGTGACACGATTCCATGGCCAAATGATCAAGAGCGGGAATCGATCCGTTTTCAGTACTCTCCTGATGGGAACATCCTCTACATCTTCGCTGAAGACATCATCGCACTTGATTCAAATAGCTATGAGGAAGTTGATAGGTGGCAGATATCAACTCCCATTGAGTCTGGGGTTGGACGAAGTAGGTTCAGTGTGGCCCCTCAGCCGTATGATGAAGAGGGAATCGCCACTAGCCTCTTTAGAATGACGGACCCAGTGCAAAACCGCAGGATAATGGGCATTGCTAAAGTTCGACTTTCAGAGAAAGAGGTGAGCTTTTTCACACTTGGAGAATCCAGACCAGTAGGAAACTTCACCCTCGCACCGGATGGAAACAAAGCCTACGGATTACTCGAACAGGGTAATATCGCAGAGTACGAGTTCTGGGAGTTCGATCTCATCAATCAGCGAGTTTCCAGGAGAGTACCTTTCGAAGGTCGCCCCCGCATGACCTTGGGAGTGAGTGCTGACGGTGAACGTCTTTTCATTTATAACGCAGGCAACACAATCGATATCTACGACTCTGCAACGTTCGAATATTTGAAACAGATCGTGTTCGATGAAGACACAACATTTGAAGTCATGATTCCCCAGGCAGGGACATTTACACCGTAAGCTATATCAAGCAGGAGGGTGCCAGGATGAACCAACTTGGAAAGCTTTTAGCACTTGGCGCACTAGGGTCTATTTCCCTGGGAGCTCCACTCAACGCGCAGGATGTCGATCCCGTTGGCGTATATGGTATAACGATTAACGCTGAACTCGATGGGCAGGTGATGCAGCTTTTTGGAACTATGACCATTGAGAATACTGATAATGGACTTACCGGATCGGTAACTACTGATATGGGGCCAGCATCTCTGTCCAATATCAGAGTTGAAGGTGCGGTGATGAAATTCAACGTAGATGCTGAAGGAATGTTGGTTGCATTTCAAGTAGCCTTCGAAGATGATGGATTCACAGGCGACTTTGATCTAAATGGGTTTGGTGGAGGAACCATCTCCGGCACAAAGCGCTAGGCATTTCGTCTAATCAGTTTGGACGCTTGAATCCAGAAAAGCCTTGGTCACAATACTAGATCCGCACTTCAAGCGGGCACTCAGTTTCGTCCGGCCATATGCCTGGTCTCTCCTACCAATAGTGGGTCTTTCACTTATAGGGACGGCTCTAGGCCTGGTACTTCCATACCTATCAAAACTCTTGGTCGATGATGCACTAATAGCACAAGATTTTTCTGCACTACTGAAAATCGTAACCCTTTTTGTTGGTGTTACAGCCGCTTCCTTTCTGATGAATGTCCTGAGCGGAATGCGCTACACCAAGGTGTCAGCTGACATCCTATTCGATATGCGCTTGGACCTCTACCGGCATCTGCAGAGGTTGTCCCCAAGATACTACGCGAAAACTCCGCTAGGAGATGTTGTGTCTAGGATCAACGGAGATATTGGAGAAATCCAGCGTGTTACAGCTGAAGCAACCCTTGCGTGGCTAGGGCAACTAATTGCCCTAATCGGAACTGTTGGAATGCTCATTTATCTTGATGCACGGCTGTTTCTCGTTGGTCTTATCACTTTGCCGCCTGCGCTCTTCGCCCTTTTACGCTATCGCCGTCAGCTAGAAAACCGAGTTCGTGTTTTACGCGAACGCAGTGCAGACATTGGCACTTTCCTCATCGAAACCCTTCAGGGTATGCGAGCAGTCGTCGGATCCAATGCACAGGAGCGCGAAGTCGATCGCTTCCGTAACAAAAACAACACATTCGTTGATGCACTGCTTTCGATGCGACTCTTCACCTATCTAGCTGGAGGACTCCCAGGTCTCTTACTCACGACAGGAACGGGGGTAGTGTTCCTATATGGTGGATATCGTGTAATCGATGGAGTAACCACCCTCGGAACGTTCGTTGCATTCATGGCATACCAAATGCGCCTGATGGCGCCTGTCCAAGGGCTGATGGGACTATACTCTAATCTAGCCACTGCCCGAGCATCGTTAGTGCGCGTGCATGAGGTACTCGATTGCCCTCCAGAGGTTATTGAGACAGAGCTAGCCAAACCCCTACTAGCATGCTCAGGAGATTTAACACTCGAAGGTGTTCACTATGGCTTCGGACGTGGTGATGAGGTTCTTTCAGGAATCGACCTAGTGGTTCCAGCTGGTCAGGTTGTGGCGATTGTGGGCGCTAGCGGAAGTGGTAAATCTACAATTGCAGACCTTCTTTCTCGCCAACTTGACCCAGACGAAGGACATATATTCCTGGATGGAGAAGATCTGCGTGATTTGTTGCTTCACCATGTAAGAAGGCACATCGCGGTTGTTGACCAGGCACCATTTATTTTTCACGCTACAATTGCAGAAAATGTTGGTTATGCGAGAGCCTCTGCGAAAGAAGGCGATATACGACAAGCGATAGAAGCAGCTGGTCTCATCGATCTCATCTCTTCCATGCCAGATGGCATCAATACGGTTGTGGGTGAGCGTGGGAGCCAACTGTCAGCCGGTGAAAGACAACGCGTTGCAATCGCACGGGCCTACCTCGCTGAACCTTCGGTTCTCATATTTGATGAAGCAACCGGAGCTCTTGACCCTATGTCAGAGGCTGCCGTCATTTCGGGTTACGATACGCTAATGCGTGGGCGGACTACTGTGCTAATCACCCACCGGATTGATGTCGCCAGACAAGCAGACCGGGTCATAGTACTCAAGAATGGGAGAGTAGCAGAAGATGGACTGCTGAGTGATCTGGAAAGTCAAGGAACCGCCTTTCGCGATATTTTCCTAGACGCTCGGACTGGCTAGGTCGTAACGCTGCTCGCTTAGGAAAAACGAGGACGATGAAGGAAAACCCCATCACCTTAGCAGTTGTAGATAGTGGAGTGAACATCCCACACCCCCACCTGCCCAGGGTGAGAAGCGGGATCTCTTTCGATAGTGAGGGCTGTAAACAAGAAGATTTCACAGATGTACTTGGGCATGGAACTGCAGTGACTTCAGCAATTTATGAAAAAGCTCCAGATGCGGAAATCTTTGTGGTGAAAGTATTCGACCGCCAACTCGCGACAAGTGTCCCGGTCCTCGTGAAAGCTTTAGACTGGGCCTCAGAACATGGCATGCGTGTCGTCAACTTGAGCCTTGGTACACCCAATGATATCCGTGCCCACGACCTAGCTCCAGCAGTGCAACGGGCAGTTGAGAAAGGAACAATCATCGTCTCGGCTAGAGCCAATGAGGAGCAATACTGGTACCCTGGATGTATGGAAGGCGTCTTGGGAGTAACCCTTGATTGGGAACATCCTAGGGAGAGTGTTTCTGTGATCAAAACAGGGGGCTCATCTACAGTATCCTCAGCTCGAGTGGCCAGTGCATCTGGTTATCCCAGGCCGATACCTGGAATCCCAACATTTCGGAACCTCAACGGGATCAGTTTCGCCGTAGCGAATACGACAGGTGTGCTTGCCGCACTTCTCGTAGACCGACCAGATGTCAGAACAGCCGAAGCAGCACTGGATCTTCTTGATGAGAGTACG